>Ga0325414_1002278_pt1 | contig 19303 bp, 9 predicted proteins | sample PopdelMetagenome_8_FD_206183 | JGI IMG/M metagenome (GOLD analysis project Ga0325414, IMG submission 206183) | Populus deltoides microbial communities from Bellville, Georgia, United States - Leaf-PdKOR-R3 | ecosystem: Host-associated > Plants > Phyllosphere > Phylloplane/Leaf | place: USA... | reverse complement strand
AGATATCCGTGGACCAATGAGCACAGCCTTATTGAGCAACAATGTGTATTTTGCACAATTTATTGATGATTTCAGTAGAATGACTTATGTTTATTTTCTAAAAACCAAGTCACAAGTACTCTCTATGTTCAAAAGCTTCAAGAAAATGGTTGAAACTCAAAGTGGTTAGAAGGTTAAAGTGCTTAGAACTAATAATGGAGGTTAGTATACCTCAAAAGAGTTCAATGTTTTTTTGTCAAGAAGTTGGGATTGTACACATGCTGATGGCTCCATACTCATCGCAGTAGAATGAAGTTTCTAAGAGGAACAACAAAATTGTGATCGAGATGTCAAGATACATGTTGTATTAAAAGAAGCTACCAAAGCTTCTATGGGCTGAAGCAGTAAACACCTCGATATATTTGCTTAATAGACTACCACTAAGTCTGTTCAAAGCAAAACACCAATGGAGGCATGGTCTAGTGCAAAACCTTCTTTCAAACACCTGAAAGTGTTTGGCTCATTGTGCTGCTTTAATTCCAATCTATCAGGAGAGGAAAACTTGATGAAAGAGCTGACAAATATGTCTTTGTTGGGTATGCAACAGAATCAAAAGGTTATAGAATTTTTAACTTAAGTGGAGTAAAAATTATGATAAGTAGAGATGTGCACTTTATTGCAAAACCTTCTGAAGTAGTTGCACAATCTACTGCAAAAGCTGCATGTATCTCCCTAGCAGCTGCTACAAATCAAGCAATATAGTTAAATAAATTGTTTGCTGATCTAGGCAAAGAAAAAAGCTCATTGTAAGGCTCAAACCTAAGCCCAAGTTAGCCCAAACCCAACCTAAGTTAACCTAGGTATTTAAGGAAGAGCTACAAGAGAATTACTTTCCTCCTAATTCTTCTAGCCGCAACGACCCTCCCCTCCTCAAACCAAATATTTTAGTTTTTGATCTTGAGTTTTTGGTTCAAGAAAGGTGGAAGTAGCAAATGGTTCTCTTTCATATTACTTTCGATTATAGTTTGTTTATGGAATGATTAAAGAAGATATTATGGTTTATAAGGATTGGAAGTTTATATTGTTAAGGTTGATTTATGATTATTAAGGGTTTAATGTTAGGTGATTAATTAGTATGTTGTTGTAAATAAGGATTTATGAGTTGATTTGTTTAAATTATTTTTTATGGGTTAAGAAATTCAATTTTACCTTGCTGTAAAATCTAGACAGAATGGTCTTGAGGTTGAAGATGACCAAATTTTATTTTGGTCCTTGATTTATAAAAATTACAGTTTAGTCCCTAAACTTTAGAAAAATTATAATTTGACCCCTAAATGTATTTAGATTCTGGACAGTGTTATTATGAGGTTTAGGATGATGAATCTCAATTTGATAATTGATTTGGAATATTTTCAGTTTGGTCCCTCAATTTTGGGAATTTACATTTTAGTCCCTAAACTTTATTAAAATTACAATTCGGTCCCTGGTTCGTTCTAGACAGAATTTAGGATGGTTTATGGGTGAAAAATCAGTATGGCTACGTATTTTCCAGATTGGTCCTCCAATTTTGGTAAAATTACGTTTTGGTCCCTGTTTTGGAAAATTGTCATTTTAGTCCATAAACTTAGGAGAATAAACCTGGTTTTATTTTATGCACTGGAATATTTTGTTTGAGTTGTTTTTTAGTATATTTCATATATTGTTGTAAGTTCTCCTAACGATCCTCAATAGGATTTTCGGGTCTTTCATCTAACATTCCTTTTAGTTCTATATTTTTCGGGTGAGTGGAATAATCTTTAATATGCATATAATATAAATAAATATGTATGTTGATTATACAATGAGTACAACCAGTAAATTTCTTGAATATTTATATATATTGCTTTATTTTTCGAGTACTCATTTATTCTTGAATTTGCACTCACAATCTGTCGAACTAAATTCTATTTGATATGATATATGTTTCTTTGATGATTCTATGAATATCTATTTTGCCTTGATATGAGACTTGTCAGTAACTCCATGCTAACAGAGAGTAGTTAGCCTATGTGCACATAGTATTCTGTATACCTAGCTGATGAGAGAAGCATCAGCCTGTGGCGATTGATCATCCCACAGTGATCACCTTCGGGTGTCATCTGATCTCTGACATGTATTCCACTACATTATGATAATATGTTTTTGTTTTAATTACTGATGAGAAGTTTTAAACTATCTTTTGGTTTCATTAGTTTTGAATAATATAATATTTCTGAAGATTATGAAATGTTGTGTATTTTTGAATAAATTGTTCTTTTGATATGTTTTGAGGCTTAGTGTAGGTGGGATGTCGTTTCGACACCGCTCCTGCGTTGCCGGTCATGGACCCGGGATTTAGGTCGTGACACTCATCAACTGAGCTTTTACTATGACAACAAGTTAGCCATTGCCATTGCCATTGCTCAAAATCCTCTTCAACATGGCAGAACCAAGCACATCAATGTAAAATTTTACTCAGCTAAAAAGAATTCACTTGTCAATTAAGTTGCATTACTGCTCAACCGATGTATGACTTGTAACATAATTAATGACAAAGACACTTCCTAAATCAAGACTGGAATTCGTAAGGATGAAACTTGGTTAATTTCTCCAAGGCAAATTAGGAGGAGTGTTAGAATTATATATGAGAGTCTGCCTCTGAAGTTTGAAACAAACTTAGTTGGACTTACTCTTTGTTATTGTTTTCATATCAGATTTTGCTCTTTAATGTTCTATTTTCAGTTTGTAAAAGTAGTTCTACGAAATCTGATAGTAGTTGAGAGTTTTTAGATTTTTCAGTTTGGTTGTAAAACCTATATATAAATAAGCATTCTCATTCTTCAGCTCTTCTCTATCAAATTATCTATCTTTTCCCTGCAAGTTTTCATTCTTTCAAATTCTGCAGCTTTAACAAAAAAATGAAGAGATGTTTTTGCTCTGTGTAGGTTGGAGGATACACGCAAGTGTACAGAGGAGATTTGACATTTGCCACCGTAAGGGGGGCGGGACATCAAGTGCCCACCTATCAGCCACTGAGAGCACTTTCCTTAATCAAGCATTTCCTTGATGGCACATCTCTTCCAGATACTACGAGATATTAAACTCATTTCTTATAAATAAGAAACCATTGAGGCTATTTAGAAAAGAAGTTTTATTTCTTTACTGATTATATTTTATTTTGGAAATAATTTCTTTCATTTTGATTCTCAATATCTCTAACATTACTTTTTTCTTAGGGTTTTTGAGGTTGCTGTACCTTATATATGAAAATAATTTGATCATAATTTATAATAGATTGTTGCAAAATCTGTCAAAGTTAACATCAACATGATTGTTGTAAAATAAAAGGATTTTTCGTAATTATTCGAAAAAAATCTAACAGGACCTATTAATTCTACTCAAATTTTCAATAGATTGTTGTAAAATCTGTCAAAGTTAACATCAACATGATATGCACGCATCTACTTAACAGAAGATGCCCAAAATATCATATCCCAGTCCACATAACTTTCTAAATAAAATGGAAATAAATTTTGAAAGGAAAAAAAGCTGTACTTGATGTTTTTTGTCTTTCTGTTTTTATTATGAATTGCTTTCCTTGTCTGGACAGATATATCTCACAGCCATGAAAATATACGGACTAGATACATTGTTGCTATTTATTATTTCTCGAAAACAAATTAAGCTGATGAGTATTTCTTCCCAGAAGAAATTATGATTTCCCAAACAGGATTAGGAATTTAGGTAAACAATCTAATCCTGACATACAGCAATGAATATGGGAAATCCGTTCTGTCCCATGCTAGGTCATTCCTCGTATAAATTAATTCTTTATCCAAAGCCATGAACCAAGCCGCCTAAACCTTCTCCTTTTGTGTTTTGAAGAGAGGGAGAAAGAAAACGCGATGGGAAATAGACGACCTTGTTTGTTTCTTGTTTTCCTTGTAACCCTTTCACGTTTTGTAGCTCAAAGTCATGGCGTCAAGAACCAAGGTGAAGCACTTGACAATCTCTATAAAGCCAAGTTTAGTAGAGATTATAGTATTGATACGCGTCCTTTCGAGGTGATAGATACGAACCAATTTGAGGAAATGAATACGCTTTTAGGTAAATCAAAGTGTCAACCTCGTAAAGAGGGATCGAAAGAGAAAGATAGAATTAAAAGGTTGCCTGGACAACCCCATGTCAGATTCTCACAGTACGGTGGCTATATTACTGTTAATAAAACTGCTGGTGCGGCATTCTATTATTATTTTGTTGAAGCTGATAAGCATTCAAAGGAGCACTTGCCTCTTCTTCTTTGGCTAAATGGAGGTTCGTTACTCCTTCCTCTATTTATCAAAGCCCTTTCCATTTTCATATTTGAGATCAGACAAAGTTATTCCAAATGTCATAATGTATCCCATAAAGAATTCTGAAGAATCTTCACAGAAATATTAGTATAAGGTACAATTAGTCCTTGAAAAACGTAACCACATAAAATAAGATAATTTTGGAATTAATGTTTAATTTACCCCATCTATAAGACGTTAGCAGCAAAGGCTAGTTATCCGTATATGCAACGTCTTTAATTTGTAGTTGATTTTTGATGGAGTAGCTTCATATTGACACAGGCCCTGGTTGTTCATCATTGGCTTATGGGGCGATGAAAGAGCTTGGACCATTTCGTGTACACAGCAACGGGAAAACTCTTTACAGAAACAGATATTCGTGGAATAATGGCATGATTTATCTTCAATGTTTATTCTTATCTTTCAATAGAATAATGTTGAAAATGAGGTTAGTTTTCTTGGGGATTTTCTTGATATATTAATTTGAGATGCCTTTTTTTTTTTAGTTGCAAATGTTTTGTTTGTGGAGTCCCCTGCTGGAGTAGGGTTTTCATACTCTAATTCAACGTGGAAGACCAATGGAGATAGACAAACAGCTGCAGAAAATTATAGGTTCCTTGTAAATTGGTTAGAGAGATTTCCCGAATACAAAAACAGAGATTTTTATATAGCCGGAGAGAGCTATGCAGGGCACTATGCGCCTCAACTTGCACATACTGTTCTTCACCATAATAAGAAGGCTAATACGACTATTGTCAACCTCAAAGGGGTCCTGGTATGCGTCTCCCCTCCTTTAATCTGTTCATTTTCTCAACACATGGAGTTCTTTCTTCGCATCCCTCACACTTATTAGCTTAATTTAGTTTCAACAGCTTGATTTTTTCAAGTAGAGTAATTATTTGCTTTTAATCAATCACTATAATTTATCTCAAGAAATTTCTGATGAGCACATTATTGAAATTGAACTCTCATCCAATCCAGAAGATTAAGATAATAATACAGGATGTTTATTCTTAACAAAATGCATGTGTAAGGTCCAGCATTGCTATGGTGCAGATTGGAAATGCTGCGATAGATGATGAAACCGATAATCAAGGGATGTATGACTTCTTTGGAACCCATGCTCTAATTTCATATGACAACTTGCGTAAAATCCGACGTTACTGTGATTTCTCAAGAGCCCATGAATCTGCCGAGTGTCGTCATAGCTTGTTGAAAACAGATGCAGATGTTTGGAATGCTATTGATGTTTACAACATCTATGGTCCCTTGTGCCTTGACGGAAATCTCACATCGAGGCCCAGGAAGACTTCAGTAAGTAAAAACAAGTTCTTCTCAACAAAAAGAAGAAAAAAATGCATGAATAACAACAATACTTTGTTCAAGTCTTCACTTATTTTCTGGGCAAATTACTTCTGTTTTTTTAGCGAAATTGGAAGTTAATTCTGTCGAGTATGGAATTGAAACTCGGAGGTTTTTCTGATGATCAATTATTTTAGAAACCTGATTAATAATCAAGTATATACGTGACTTAGCTTGAATTACTTTGTGTGGCAGTTGATGAACTTCGATCCCTGCAGTGATTATTACGTGTATGCATATCTTAATCGACCTGACGTCCAAGAAGCCATGCATGCCAATGTCACCAAGCTCACTTATGATTGGGAACCATGCGGCGATTTCAACTGGGTTGATAGTGCCTCTACCATTCTTCCCTTGCTAAAGGAGTTGATGGAAAATGGACTTCGAGTATGGTTATTCAGGTTAGTAACATTAATCGTGTTGTTGCTGGTGAAATGCCATAGCACCTTGCTAATGGTACCAAGCTTTGCAAAGGTCTCCCAGGTTTTCACCAAGAAATGGAAGTGGTGTGTCCTAAATAATTAGAATGGCCCAGACCCTGCCAACATTTAAAAAGAATTGCCCATCAAAAGTGCTATTAAAAGTAGTTAAAACTTGATCTTCAATATGGAAGGCCTTTTTAGTTAAAGTTTCAATTACAGGAATTTTTAGTATTGGGATGGTTATTGGTTTTTAAATTATTTTTAATTTGAAAATATATTAAAATAATATATTTTTTTATTTTTTAAAATTTATTTTTGATTTTTAACAAACTAAAACGATCTAAAATCATAAAAAAAATTATTTAAAAAAAATAAATAAAATAATAATTTTTTAAAAAACACTTTTAATACACAAAAACAATCATGCTTTTGTTTTAAAATCTCGACAGAGAAACACAATTTGAAAAAACAAATTAGTGAAATAGCATACTTTCACCTTGTCATGCTTCTAAAGAAAATGATTTAGAGTTTCATCATTTAAAGCACGGTAAGGTGAAACTCTAATCATCTGACTTAACTGGTCAGCTGATTATATCTAGTTGTATGAACTGATCGATCGTTTCATACAAAAACCATAATTTAATGATTTTTTCTTGCAAATATGTTTTATGAGTCAAAATATACATATTTATCCAACTTATAAACTAAAAAATAAATTTCAATTACAGTCGCAAAAATTTATTGTTCACCCATTAGTTGTCTTCTGTTTTTCAATGTCAGTGATGTTGTCGAGCTTGCGATAACGGGTAATTCTAAATAGTCAAGTGTGGCTCTAACATAACTAAATGAGGATTTGCCCCAAACAGATTAAATGGATGGCCTACCAGATGCATTTATGAACCAGTGGTATAAGTCTAGACCCAATAGGAGGTCTAGTCGCGCTAGACTTTTCAATGTCAATGATGTTGTCGAGCTTGTTAATGATGTTGTCGAGCTTGCGATAACGAGTGATTCTAAATAGTCAAGTGTGGCTCTATCATAACTAAATGAGGATTTGCTCCAAACAGATTAAACGGATGGCCTAACAGATACATCTATGAACCAGTGGGATAAGTCTAGACCCAATAGGAGGTCTAGTCACACTAGACTGGAATAACGGCTCCCAAAGACTATAACTTTTAATCTGATTATTGGATCGTGCTTAAATTTTTTCAAGAGTTTTCAAAGGTTGTTTTCCTTGTGATAGCCATTGCATCGCTATGCGGACTATCAAATCTTTAGATATCAAGAATCTCGTTGAGACCTCCTGATTTTAGCAGTTTTGAAATTTTTCTAATTATTTTTAGAGCTGGTCGATTGGTTTCACTAACCATTAAAAACTAGTCGATCGGTTGAGCCAGATAGTTGGAGTTTTACCTTGTCGTACTTTAAAATCATGGCAATTACTAAATATCATATTTTTTAAGCAAGCTAATTCCCCAAAACATGATTTTGTGAGCCGATTTTCTAATTTGTCCCTTAAAAGGACAAATTCATAAACCCCATTGCTTGAAAATATTAAAAAAAGAATGGTAGATCTCTTTAGTTTTGATGGAAAAAGGTCGATAATTTTGACTAATAACATGTCATTTTTTGTTTATATCAGTTTTCACCACCACCCTCCCTTTATTTTCTGAAGACCGTTTTGACAGAAGATATGCTTACTGATCATTTGTTTCAATGGTGTGCAGTGGTGATACAGACGGAAGGGTACCTTTCACTTCTACCCAGTATGCAATTAACAAGATGAAACTTCCTATCAAAACTGAATGGTATCCATGGTTCCACGGTGGAGAGGTAAACTTCTTCTTCTTCTTTTTTTTATCGCTTCAGCATTTACTGAATTATATTATCTCAAGTAAACGAGTTTCAAAACAATGGAAGAACAGGTTGGTGGGTATGTACAAGTATACAAAGGGGACTTGACATTCGCAACTGTAAGAGGGGCTGGACATATGGTACCAAGCATCCAGCCTGTGAGAGCATCTGCATTGATCAGTCACTTCCTTGCAGGCACACCTCTTCCATAGCCAATGCCGAAGTCTAGAGCCTGATTTCCTTACTACTCTTGAGATCGCAATTCTTTGTTTCATTAGGAAACAGGAGACTGTGAGGTCAATTGATGTGATTCTCTTCATCGCCTAATGGACACTTGTTCAAGTCAAGCCTGTAGATTATACAGGAAAAATAAGGATAATCTTACCAAAACATTCTTCCTCAAAAAATTTCAATTATTGGATTTATGGGATCCGCCAAGAAAATCTACCCATTCAATGAATGCTACTAGCTCCTTGAAGTTATCTTTCCATTCATGAGTTCTCCATCCTTTCCAACATCAAGTGTAGCTGAGTTTCCAAGCTGCGCATACAAGCAGCAACTGTCGATGAATTACAATCCTAGATAAGCATAGAAGGAATTATGGAGGAAACAACTCATGATTAAAACCTTCATGGATATCAATAACCTTTGAGGCTTTAGCTTCACAACCTGTCCTAAGACAGCGTTTGATACACACCAATACACAAGACTAAAGCATGGGATATCTAACCAAGAGAAAGAAAAACATCAAACAACAAGATTACCAAATAATCCCAACTCTTGCTCAAATACCAATTCTTCATCACCCTGAAATAACCGCTCCTCCCTAAGGAGTTCCCTAACAACACTGCAGATGGCAGAACATTTCACCTGAAAGCTTGAAAATGGTTCGGACTGTGGCCAGAGCTCTATGGAACTAAACGATCGCGCCAATTCAAACAGTTTTTCTTCTGAAATAAATTCTAGACATTATGATTGGCACTTTTACCAAGAAAGTGATTTTTAATGAATGTTTAACAAAAGAACACATTCACAGAGATTAACAGCCTGAATTCTTCGGGCAGGAAGCAACAAGTTCTGCTGTTGTAGTTAATATCCAAACAACCTGACATAATACCATGAAAAATCCTTTTCCCTTCAAAATTAGAATTAAACACAACTTCCAGCAAGTCAGAAACAGAACACCTTTTTTTCGATAATTCAAAATATTATTGATTACAGAAGGGATACATTTTACATACGTATATGAAAGAGACATTATAACAAGCAACCCCATATTTCTTTATATGTCATTGCCATCATCTATCTCCACACAAGGGATGTGGGATATCACGGCCAGTACACTCCTTTCTCCTTGGAACAGCGCCGTGTCATTAACGGCCAGTACACTCCTTTCTCCTTGGAACAGCGCCGTGTCATTAACGGACAGTCCCTGATGCTGAATCTTCCAGTACACTCCTTTCTCCTTGGAAAGGCGCTTTTGAAATGCAAAAACAAACATGCTAGAATTTCACCTTGTCGCACTTCTAAAGCACGACAAGGTAAAACTTTAAATTATCTAGCTAAACTGGTCAATTGATTGAATCTAGTTGTATGAACTAGTCAACTGTTTCACACAAAAATCATAATTTAATAATTTTTTTCTTCCAAATATATTTTATGAGTCAAAATATACACATTTATCCAACTTATAGACTAAAAAATAGACTCCAATTAAAATCACAAAAAGTTATTGTTCACACAGTAGTTGTCCTCTATTTTTCAATGTCAATAATGTAGTCGAGCTTGTGATAACTGGTGATTCTGAAAAGTCAGGTGAGGGTCTGTCAACCCTTAAATCATCTGCCCTAAAAAGATTAAGTGGATGGCCTAGCAGATGCATTTATGGACCAATGGGACAGGTATAGGCTCAAGAGGAGGTCTGGTCGCACTGGACCAAAATAACGGCTCAAAAAGGCTATAACTTTAGATATGGTCATTGGATCGCGCTTAAATCTTTACAGGAGTTTCCAGAGGTCGTTTTCTTGTAGTAGCCATTGTGTCGCTACGTGGACCGTCGGATCTTTAGATATCAAGAATTTCATCGAAGCCCCCTGATTTTAGCAGTTTTGAGATTTTTCATATTATTTCTGTAACCGATCGATCAATTTCACTGATTATTATGAACCGGTCAACCAGTTGAGCCAAATAATTGGAGTTTCATTTTGTCTCGCTTAGATGCGCGACAAGATGAAAGCGTGCTAATTGTTTTTATTTTGTGTGCTGATTTCCTAATTTGTCCCTTAAAAGGACACACTCATGTACCCCATTGCTTGAAAATATTTAAAAAAGAATGGTAGATCTCTTTAGTTTTGATGGAAAAAGGTTGATAATTTTGACTAGTAACATGTCATTTTCTTTTCTTAATACCGTTTTGACAGAAGATATGCTTGCTGATCATTTGTTTCAATGGTGTGCAGTGGTGATACAGACGGAAGGGTACCTTTTACTTCTACCCAGTATGCAATTAACCAGATGAAACTTCCTATCAAAACTGAATGGTATCCATGGTTCCACGGTGGAGAGGTAAACTTCTTCTTCTTCTTTTTTTATCGCTTCAGCATTTACTGAATTATATTATCTCAAGTAAACGAGTTTCAAAACAATGGAAGAACAGGTTGGTGGGTATGTACAAGTATACAAAGGGGACTTGACATTCGCAACTGTAAGAGGGGCTGGACATATGGTACCAAGCATCCAGCCTGTGAGAGCATCTGCATTGATCAGTCACTTCCTTGCAGGCACACCTCTTCCATAGCCAATGCCGAAGTCTAGAGCCTGATTTCCTTACTACTCTTGAGATCGCAATTCTTTGTTTCATTAGGAAACAGGAGACTGTGAGGTCAATTGATGTGATTCTCTTCATCGCCTAATGGACACTTGTTCAAGTCAAGCCTGTAGATTATACAGGAAAAATAAGGATAATCTTACCAAAACATTCTTCCTCAAAAAATTTCAATTATTGGATTTATGGGATCCGCCAAGAAAATCTACCCATTCAATGAATGCTACTAGCTCCTTGAAGTTATCTTTCCATTCATGAGTTCTCCATCCTTTCCAACATCAAGTGTAGCTGAGTTTCCAAGCTGCGCATACAAGCAGCAACTGTCGATGAATTACAATCCTAGATAAGCATAGAAGGAATTATGGAGGAAACAACTCATGATTAAAACCTTCATGGATATCAATAACCTTTGAGGCTTTAGCTTCACAACCTGTCCTAAGACAGCGTTTGATACACACCAATACACAAGACTAAAGCATGGGATATCTAACCAAGAGAAAGAAAAACATCAAACAACAAGATTACCAAATAATCCCAACTCTTGCTCAAATACCAATTCTTCATCACCCTGAAATAACCGCTCCTCCCTAAGGAGTTCCCTAACAACACTGCAGATGGCAGAGCATTTCACCTGAAAGCTTGAAAATGGTTCGGACTGTGGCCAGAGCTCTATGGAACTAAACGATCGCACCAATTCAAACAGTTTTTCTTCTGAAATAAATTCTAGACATTGTGATTGGCGCTTTTACCAACAAAGTGATTTTTAATGAATGTTTAACAAAAGAACACATTCACAGAGATGAACAGCCTGAATTCTTGGGCAGGAAGCAACAAGTTCTGCTGTGATAGTTAATATCCAAACAACCTGACATAATACCATGAAAAATCATTTTCCCTTCAAAATTAGAATTAAACACAACTTACAGCAAGTCAGAAACAGAACACTTTTGTTTCGATAATTCAAAATATTATTGATTACAGAAGGGATACATTTTACATACGTATATGAAAGAGACATTATAACAAGCAACCCCATATTTCTTTACATGTCATTCCCATCATCTATCTCCACACAAGGGATGTGGGATATCAATGGCCAGTACACTCCTTTCTCCTTGGAACAGCGCTGCGTCATTAACGGACAGTCCCTGATGCTGAATCTTCCAAGAGCATGAGGTAGGCATCCCCTAGGCAAGGACTTTAATTTAGGACAATCAACAATTTCTAGCTCTTCTAGACACGCAAGACTTTGGAGCTGCATGGATAGAGATTCCAGATTTGGAAGTCTTCCAATCCAAACAGAAGTTAGAGTTGGAGGAAGCAGACACTTCTCATCTGGAAAGGAAACTGTTTCCGAAAAACATCCACCAGCGATACTAAAATCTCTAAGGAAGGCTAGACTTTGCAAGTTCCACTCTGACAGGCACCCATCGAGACCATCACAATCCCAGATCTCAAGCGATGTCAAGTTTGGAGGCAGATCACCATTTGGAAAGGATGTCAGAGCTGGGCAGCTACAAATTGTCAGTTCTTGCAGAGATGTAAGTTTTCGCATCGCATTAGGTAGAGACTTGAGATTTTTGCAGTTGTATATAGTCAACGTTCTGAGGTTAGCGGGGGGAAAGGCAACTCCTGGAAAGTGCTTGAAAGCAGAACAATTACTTAAATTTAATTCAGAGAGATGCTTGAAGCTGCTAAGGCACTCAGGAAAGCTTGTCAGGGCTTCGCAGTCTGAAATGGCTAGGTATTCAAGGGACATATCATCATGCAACATCATTTCTGAAGGAGGTTTCAATTGGGAACAATCCCAGATTTTTAGTGTCTTGAGTCGAGTTGGTAATTTCCCATCAGGAAAGGATTTGAGAGATGGACAGCCAATGATCTCCAGGTGCTCAAAATGACACAGGGTGCCAGGGCCATTTTTGTTGTGCATCAAACCCTCAGGCAGAGACTTTAATTCTGTACAGTATCGAATCTTCAATCCTTTTAACGTCGCAGGTAACATCCCTCCTGGAAAGCATTTGAGCGAAGGACACTCTTCTATCTCCAAGTCTTCAAGAGGACAATAGCTCATGCCTTCAGGGAGGGATCCAAGAGCTTTGCAATCCCGAAGTACTAGATGTCTCAGTGACGATAAAAGTCCAGCTTCAGGAATGGACACAAGATTTGGACATGATTCAATGCACAGATCCTCAAGAGACAAAGGCATGTGCACCCTATGGATTGGCAGAAGATCCAGCTTACCCCAGCCTGACAATTTTGAACTTTTATGAGTGCTGGGCATACCAATCTCTGTCAATGACCCAAATTGAGGATGTTCAAAATTTTCTAATCCAGTTCCTTTTTGCCACAAAGAGGTTAGTTCGGGGAAATCGGAAATAATCAGAACTTTAAGTGCTCCCAGTGACCACAGAAACTGGCCCTTCAAACAAGTAAGCCTTGACATACTTCCAAGTTTCAATGTGATTAGGGAGGAGTTATGAAACATGCATTTAGGTGTCACCTCATCACATTCTTCTAATTTCAGTTCACTACGCACTGGAAGCTTTTCATCTGAATCTACCAACATTGGGCATTTTGCAATCGTAATCTTTACACAGGAAGGAAGACAGCTAGGGAACTTGCCGAGCAACTTGGGACAATTCCATAAAGTAAGCTCAGAAAGACTAGGAAATTCTTCTTCAGCTTCTCCTTCAACTCCAGCTGCGGACCAAGATTTCCATTCCTGCATATCCTCAAAAGTCAAAGTCTTCAGAGATGGAAAAGGCTTGACTGAAGAACCATCTCCATAAAACTCAGGACCAACAGTCTTCACAGCATCCAGGCCTTGTATGCACAGATCCCTGAGTAAAGGTAGCCTCCCAAGTGGTGGCAATACAGTGCATTTCCTGCAACAAGACAGTTTTAAGTGCACTATTTCAGAAAATGATGGATGTCCTACCCATGAAGGAAATTCTGTCCCGCCATAGAATGAAATCTTTAGTTCTTTAAGGTTTGTATGAGGTTGTAGTGAGTTGAGAACAAGCATTTGATGTTGAGGTTGTAGTGAGTCGAGAACAAGCATTTGATGTTGTAGGACTTTATCTTTAATGTCACTCTTAAACCAATCCAATTCTAACTCATCAAGGTTGTGCTTGCCCCTTAAATTAGCATGAACTGCATGTCGAGCATCTATCACATTATGCAATGCCATTATGGAAAGTCGGCCTTCCAGATTCTTCAACCCTTTTAATTCTTCAATTCCACAGCCCTTTTTTTTTCCTACGATGAACTTTGACAATTTCTGAAGACCTGTCAAATTACCCATCCACGAAGGCATCTCAACTAAGCTATCAGTATCAGTAATATCCAGATGACAAAGATTGGTAAGATTCCCAGTCCCTTGTGGCAGCTTATTAAGCTTCCTGCATCCATATAATTTGAGAGTCTGCAAGTTTATGAGAGTGCTCACAGATTCAGGCAACTGCTTAATCTTAGTTTGAGAGAAATTAAGGTAACGTAACTGCTTCAAATCACCAATTGAATTTGGTAGCTCTGTAATGCAATAACCACTCAATGAAAGAACCCTTAAGTGTCTCAATTTGACCAGTGCCTCATGTAATACATTATTACTCAAGTAGCAATATGCGGCCCAAGGTGAAGAGTAAAGTCGCAATGCAATGAAAGTTCGCAGACGCTTCCGTTTACCCAGGTCTTTGAACCTCTGCTGCACCTCATATGTACGACGAGTGAAGGACATATGGCGAGTCTTTTCAGGATCTGAAAAGACCTTGTTATTTTCCAGCTTATCATTTAAATTGACACACGTTTCTCCAGCAATAGATTGAGCCAGATCACTGATGAGATGATGCATCAGATAACGTTGTTCATTGCTGCTTGATTGCTGGAAAAACGATCTTGATAATAATTCATTAAAACAAGAATAGAAGTCTTCCATCCGCTTCTTTCCTCCTGCATCTGGCAGAAATCCCTGGGCCATCCATAACAACACTAATTCATCCTTGTAGAATTCATAGTCTTTTGGAAGTATAGAACAGAAAACAAACAATTGCTTCAAATGTGAAGGAAGATGATAGTAGCTCAGCCTCAAGGCTGGAACTATGCCACCCTTGTGTTCTGATATATCCCACATTTTGCTATTAAGTACACTTTCCCATTCATCAACATAAGGTTTAGTGCGCAAGAGGCCCCCCAGTGTTTTAACAGCCAATGGCAGTCCTCCGCACCTTTGAACTATTTTCTGGCCGATCTCCTGCAGGTCCGGCAGATCACTGAAATTGGACCTTCCCAGTGCATGCTTTGCAAACAAAGACAGGCTATCCTCAAATGACAGTTCTTTCAAAAGGTAACATGGAAAAGCACTCATCATTAATGCAACATCTTGATTACGAGTTGTGAGGATGATTCTACTACCTGGGGATGTCACTTGGAAAGGACGGCGAAGGACAGTCCAGTCATCATAGTTCTCATTCCAAACATCATCTAAAACAATAAGAAACTTCTTCCCCGCCAATTTCTCTCTCAGCCTCAGTTGAAGCAGATTCAAATCCTTCGCATCGTAACTCCCCGAAACTGCCTCAAGAATAGTTCTCGTAACCCTAACAACATCAAAATCCTCAGAAACACAGCACCAAACTTTCAAATCGAAAAACTTATCTACTTTCTCATCATTGTAGACAAGCTGAGCAAGAGTGGTCTTACCCACACCACCCATCCCTACAATAGGAATCACACCAATCCCGTACTCATCACACCCTTTATCACTAAAAAGCAACTTCAAGATTTCCTCTTTATCATTATCCCTACCAGAAACATAAGAAAGATCCACTAAAGAAGTACTGGGCAATCTTTTCAATGACTTACTCTTCAACACCCCTCCACTGCCATTCTCTCTAAGCTCCAGATTATTCTTCTTTTGAGCAATTTCTTGCAATCTAGCAGTAATACTCTTAATCTTGGAGTCTATTTTGTAAGTTAAGAGAAAATTACCAGGATTAAAAGAGGAAAAGAACCGGGGTATGGCGCTCTTCGCCTTACTTGAGCTAGCTCGTTGTTCATCTTTAAGCTCAGTGAAAACCCCGTCGAGCAAATCTTCAATATCACAGGCCAATTCACTGATCTGATCAAGCCAGAGTTTGACAGCATGGCTTCCCATCTGCTTCTCCTCTGCGTCATCAAGAACAGCATAGATCATGTGCAAATTTGCCTCCAGTTTCTTGATATCAGAGTGGATTTTTCCTCTGCGAGCGAAATTGAGTAGATCCAGAGAGGCTAATTGGTTGATTATATGGCTGATTGTAGCTGAAAGGATAGCGTCTCCGATAACAAGAGCCATAATTAAATTGCTGTCTCTGGGTAGCTTGCAAATGGCTATCACTTAGAAATTAAAGCAGGATCGAAGGAAAGAAAGAAACTAAAGAATCGGGTTTGTATGTAAACTGGAAGAGTAAAAGTGGTCTTGGATTCTGGCGAGGCGACAAGGGTTTGTGTCTTAACTGGAAAGTAAAGGTAGTCCTTTTAGCTTCCGGCAAGGCGGCAAGGGTTTTTTCTATTTCAATGCCCATTACCAAACACGAAAAAGAGAGAAAGAAACTGTCGATATTCGTTCTAGTTCGAACGATTTCGCACGGAGAATATTTTCTTGTCGACAGCGGCTTATCACCGTTTATTTCGCTGATGATGGAATTTTTATTGTTTTTTATAAGAAAATGTTTTTTGATTTTTTAATTTTTCCAAGCAAAATACATTTTTTAAATATTGAACATATCGATATCTTTAATTAAAGTCGGTCCATACAAAAACTTGACTTTAATTAAAAGGTGCCTTGATTCGAACCCCTTTGCGATGCCGAAAACAATTAAGAATAAATTAAATTATACTTGGCCCAAAATAAAAAAGAATGTATTCAAATTAAAATAATAAGAAAATCCCGAGCCCTTAAGCGAATATAAAAAAGCTTTATAAGATATGATATAGAGTGGTGCTGTCCACGCGGCTTCCACGTGGATTGATATAAAATGGCGTTCAAAATTTGACCATAGGCTAGGTGGCTACTTTTGGATGGAATTTTCAACTTTTAAATTAATTATTCCGTCCTTTAGTCTAGAGATAGAATCATTTCACTTTGGAAATCGTATGCACAAAGAAATAAATAATTTGTTTAAAATAAATAAATAAAGATAACGGCCAAATAAAGCAACAAGATAATGAATTGTCAAACTTTTCAACAGGCAAGGAGTGAGAAACGTGGGACCAGACGAAGCTTCCCTCCCTGTCTTTTCTTCTAAAAAAAGGTACCTTAATAATATTCTGAAGTGAAGCAAATCTAATTCTTTAAAATAAAATATTTTTTTTTCTTTTTTTCCATCAAATTTTTGTACCCGTGATTTTTATGTTCTTATAAAAAAGATTATTCTTCTTTTTATATTTTTTTTACATGAAAATCAATTTTGAGATCAATTAAGAGAGAGATCGATCTAATAAAATTATTCTTTCAATCTCTCTCTAAATTAAAAAAAAAAATAGACCTCTATTTCCCACTTAATCTAAAATTAAATTTATTCAAAACTTAAAATGCATAAAAAAAATTAATTCATATTCGATATACTTATGCATAAATAACACGTAAAGAAATATACATGAGTAATATGTTAAAAAAATACATGTCAAAATTAAATTATTCAGACTAACAAAAATAAATAATTAAACAAGCAAATGAAGCTCAGTCAGGCAAGTTCCCAGTGAAGTCACCATCCTCTCGTGACGTGCACGACATCAAATGATGGGGTTACCTCATCGAATTGAAGGGTGTTTTTGGGTTTAATTATAAAGTTATAATTAGAGGGAGTCGTTACCTAATATCATAATCACTAGGAAACCTATGATTTGCGAGAGTGTAAGTAAGGAGACTAGTTATATAAGGAAAAGATGTATCACCTCAGTGCACCTTACCTAAGATAAAATATATTATTGATTGATTGTTAATCTAAGTTATATTTTTATTTATTGGTTTCATATAAGGTGTAAGGCAAATATCCCTTTGTGGATAAAATTTTACCTTATCAGGTTAAATCTTAACAGTTATAAAACTCTAATTTCAACATCGCATTATTTTTTGCTAAATAAAGCAACAAGATTTGTTCCCCACCTTTAAGGGTCAGTTTGGCTATCCGGCTAGGCATGATTTTGCTAAAATTTAAAATTATTTATTTTAATTTTTTTAGTGTTTTTATTATTATTTTAATATGTTCATTTAAAGAAATAAAATTAAAAAATATATTATTTTTAATTTTTTTTTAAAAATAATCATTATCATAATAATAAATAATAATAAACAGTAGCTTGTCAAAGTTTTCAAAAGGCAAGGTTTGAAAAACGTGGGATGAGATGAAGTTTTTCTTCACGTCTTTTCTTAAAAAATATAAAGTACCTTATTATTCTGAAACGAAGCATACCTGATTCTTTAAAATAAAATATATATTTTTTTTTTCATTAAATTTTGGCATCCATAATTTTTAATTTTTTATAAACAAGATTATTCTTTTTATATTTTTTTTATAAAAAAAAATCAATTTGAGATCAATTAAAAAAAAGGGAGATCTAATAAAATTATTCTTTGGAATCTCTCACTCATAAAAAAAAACTTTTTATCTTGTTATTATAATTTCTCAATTAATAACTGATTGTTTGCTTTCCTTGCGCGCGCGCGCGTGAGAGAGAGAGAGAGAGAGAGAGAGAGAGAGAGAATGGAGTATCAATCCCATACATGGTTAAGAGACTTGGTTCAAGATTAGATTGATTACAGGTGGGATAGGTCAACTTGCAAATCAATAAATTAACCTGAATTCATGCGTTTATTTACTTAAAAAATTAGCGTTGTTTTAGACAATTTTTTAAATAAAATAATATTTTATAGATAAAAATTAAATAAAAAGAAATTGATAGAATCTCACCTAGATTTTGATGCATTCACCTGGACCAAGAGTAGTTTGGCCACCCAAGCTCAATATTGCAGCCTAGGTCTTAGAAATTGAACCCCACGCTCAGTGCAGCTCCATCACCAACTCCGGGAGGAATTTGGTCGATCGATCTTACTGCAGATATGTTCTTCGCCCAACCAAGACTATGTGTCTATATAGGATCACACTCTGTAAACTAATAAATAAAAGAACCTGACTCGCCTACGACTCGCCTTTCGCATTGATCATACCATATTTCCTAATACTGCGCGCTATTGATATTTCCCCCCTCATTTCCCTTTTTGTTGATCTGATCATGATTAAGTTCTGTTGGATTTAGCTATATATAACACAAGACTTGTGCATTCAACTGACTGATTATATATAATATATATGAAGCAATATCTAGCTAGAGATTATAATTAATGTAGAAATTATAAGCACACCTTGCTTCTACCGCATACAGTTCATTGCAGGTGTGCCAAAATATGCAGATTTTATTGCAGTACTGCTAGCTAGCTACGATATATATGAGATATAATATTCCATACC
>Ga0325414_1002277_pt1 | contig 19303 bp, 4 predicted proteins | sample PopdelMetagenome_8_FD_206183 | JGI IMG/M metagenome (GOLD analysis project Ga0325414, IMG submission 206183) | Populus deltoides microbial communities from Bellville, Georgia, United States - Leaf-PdKOR-R3 | ecosystem: Host-associated > Plants > Phyllosphere > Phylloplane/Leaf | place: USA... | reverse complement strand
AATTAATATCCCTCGTATACTTTGTTTTTTTGCTAGGTTAACTCAATAAAATAGTGATTCAAAACCTATCTTGAGTTGAGTTTAATTTAAATTAATTTTAATATTGATTTGATTAAATTTAAATAACCTAATAAATTAATTTATGATTTAATTAACCCAATGAAACCTAATTTAAACCAAATAAAAATAAAAAATTTAAAATAAAAATAAAAATAAAATAACTCAATTACTCAATGACATAAACCAGATCTGAATCGAGCCAAACTTCATAAAACTTGTGACGCTCAACTTCGTGTATACTTTATGTTTTATATTTTGGTAGCTGGATTTCAATCTCTAAATTTAATGTCACGTGTCAATGCCAAAAACCTTGCTTGATCTCTCAAGACATGCAGATTAATGAGAAAAAAATAATTTTTTTACGCTGAGATCACGGGTCCAAGAATCTGCTTGCAGGGAGCCAAACTAGTTTATATTTGGCTTAACCGAACAATCCGTTTACACATCTCCCTTTCTTCCTCGGAGAACAAACAGTGCACATGAAAAAAGAGTATACATTGCTTCCCATATATTAAGTTGTTTGTTACTTTTCGGGCAAGCGATACACAGACCCTATATAATAATACAAACTACACTGTCAACACCTGACACTAATGCCATCCAGAATTTAAGCTCTGGCATCTTGCTGTCCACTCTTGGAGGTTCAGGTCTAGAGATGAAATGGTTTGGAACGTACATTTGGCATGGATCCATTGTAGCTAGACGAGACTTTCGATTTCTAGAAATTCCAATCTTGGTTTCTAGTACTCCCCATAAACAAATATACCAGGGAGGTTTTGAGGATAAGATATAAAACACTAGGGCTCAGCTTAAAACCAGAGAAGCTATGACTGTTGTTTGAGAAACCTTTTTAATAACTAGGCATCCACATAGTTGGAATTAACGACCTTTTGATTTGCAATGGGAGGAGCGGTCCTCATCATGAGACTCTGAATGAAGGCTATCATCTACATAAAATTGTTAAGGAGCATGAAATTTATCAGTAAATAGCTAAAACTGCGTTTAATAGCAACACATAGAGCTTACACAGTCCCGCAAAGATTAAAATGCACATAATCCTCACACTAAGATACAGGAGAACTGGGAGTGAAAATTGAGCTGGGAAGCCCCATTTTGGAGGCCAGTTGATTGAATGGGTGTTCTCATGCTTTTAAATTCAAGCTCAGCTTGCAAATTGAGCCTCTCAAACATAAGTTTCATAGATATAAGATGGACAGTTTGCATCTCGGTATCATGGCCAGGTTTGAACAGACTGGACTAATGGTGTTCTTGTGCTTTTATATTCAATCCCAGCTTGCAACTTGACAGCTTAAACATAGTTTTCATCAATTCCATATGGGCTCTGTCAACTAGACACTATGGCTAGGTTGGATAGACTGGAGTTATTGGCAGATCAGGCTAAGCCTTAAGTGTAGACTTAATAGATTTGTGTTTTACGGAGTCTGGTACCATCACTCCCAACTAAATTGGACACATCACTAAACTGACTAGATTCCTAGCTCATTATAGAACAGATTAAGCTTTGGCTATTGCTCAGTAATAACAAAACATAATGTAAAAGCTGTTACCGATGCAAATCCGACGCACATAATACTGAAACCAGGGAAGGGGAACGGCGCCCTCTCAGAGAGGAATAAAGCTGGAAAACAATTTTGACTTTTTTAGTTTTCGTTTGAACTTTGGGCCAGAAAATAATTTCAAAAATGAAACTCCACTCACCTGTTAAAGGAGAGAAAACCAAGGGAGAAATGACATTGGCGAAGGAACTTATTCCAGAAATGCACCCTTGAGCCTTCCCCTGAAAAGGAAAAGAGAATTATAAGCATTAAAGGCACTCAGGCTACACAAACAGGACCCGTATCCATATGCAAATAAGAAGACATTTGGTGTGTCTTGAACTGAAGAATATTGAATGCAAACTACAGGATAACTTCATTTTTTGTTTAACATGCATTCTTTTCTGTCAAGACTCAGTCTACCGACTAAAATCTTGAACCACTGGTAAATATAGTACCTGCTCACAGGATCCAACTTGCTTGGACACAATGCTTCGCATCTGCAATTTATCTTTGTAATATTATTTAGAGAATGCTGTAAGCTAAATGAAGACGAACTTCACAATAAAAAATGAAGCAATTACTTACACATGGTTGTGAAAACACAAACAGAAGAGAGAACATAGAAGCAACATAAGGTACCTGTAAGGATCAGCTTTGAAGAAGTTAGCAATGCGAAGACATGACAAAAATTAGAGAAAGCATATACCAGAAACAATTAGTAATATTGAAAAGCCTAATACAAAGTAATAGAAAAGGCATCCAAAAATAAAAGGAAGAAGCTTGTTGTCATGTCTTAAGTTTCAAAGAAGTACCCAGAAGGTCCACGCTATGCTGTAAAGAAACACCTGCATCCAATGCCATAAATTATTCAATGACACGACCTGACATAAAGGTTACAGCTTATAGACCTAACAATTAGTTGAGGACATTATTCTGGTTAAAATAACATTTTGGGCTCAATTGAAATTGTATAGAATACAAGGTGCTTACATGTACACAGGTAAAAAAGAGCCCCACTGCAAGCAGCCTTGCTTCTCCAAGAGCAGGAGTCAATAAAGGCATAATAACCAACTGCAGGTTGTTCACCAATAATTCTATGTTGGAAAGCACTATGGGAAACAAGTGACAGAGAATGTCATTAAAACCGAAACAAAATAGAGTTTACAATTACCTGTGAAACGGTCCCTGCAATCCCAGAAATCACCATCAAAACAGCAAATTGATCCTTGCTGAAGTGAAATTGCGCCTTCAAATAGTACTGCAAAGAAAACATTACCATTAAGTCTCATACATAAATATGATGAATTTGTTTTTAAACCCAAATGATAATGTGGGCAGTGCGCCTAATGATATTGAATCATTCTTACAACACACGGTAAGCCTAATTCATGTAATTAGGGAGGTACCATTAATGAAGCATGAAGGCCAACTTCCGCAAGACTGTAGAAAAATGCAACAACAGCAGCTTGCGAAAGGGTCACACTGCATATAATCACTATACATATAAATATTTGCGACAACGGAAGCTCCAGAAAAACTTCAGAAGCGAGTAAAGTCAAGCACTTGTTACAAGTAGAATGCCATGGCACAAATTCCCTTTCTCCCACATATTCATCAGTTGAAGTATCAATAGAAATACGATTTATAGAGGAGGAGCCACTAACCTGCTCTTAAGCAAGCAGAGCATATCCTCCAAGGAAGGTGCGGATTTAAAAACCTGCACATTTTTGCTTGGAATTTCATGTGCAAAGCATGCAGCATTAGCTTTTCCTTTTCCTTTCCCGTTCCCCTTATATGTTAGTATTGGCGTAGAGATTTGCTCATCGATGATGGATTCCTGAAGAAAAAACCTCATGTACACTAGAGCTGCGATTGCCACCAAGGCGGAAACCTGATGAAAAGGTTAAGTTAATGATAAAAACGTTAAGAAAAGGAGACGGAGACGGAGAGAGAGAGTGTGTTTTGTACCTGGAAGGTGGAGGAGGTGGAGAGGAAACGAGTGGAGAGGTTTCCGCATACGAAAGCGGAGGATGCAATGCCTGAAAGAATCCCAAACGTCGAGGCTCGCCGACTCTCCGGAACATTGTCTGCCTGGAGATAGAAAGAGATGATCTAAAGGGAAACGAAGACAAATAATGGGCCGCGTTGTTTCATATTACTTTAGCCCAGTTCACTTTTTAATCAAAACCAACCGACCCGATTCCAAGCCTGTTCTATGTAGTTTAAAATAGGGCCTGACAATATTCAGTGCTGAACATCGGTCAACAAACACTAATTTCGATCTTGATTAGGTAATATGTCGAATCTAGCCCAGGTTAGTTTTTTTTTTTTTTTTCCAATCATGATGGATATTGACCGGTAAAGTCCAGTGGTCCGATAGGTCTAAATCTATAAAAACAAATTTGATTTTTTTTAAATGATATTATTTTAAAATACAAACAGGTTAATCATGGATTCACTTAACAAAATCACGAGCCCGAGCCTCGACCAATTCAGACCCAAGTATGATAACTATATCAACAAGTGTGACTGACTCGGACGAATCGCAGCGCTGCTTAGCAAATAATTGCAGACTTTCATTTTACAACATTGGGCCTGTTTGAGCATGATCCAGAAACAATGTTAGGCTTTTAACCAATCTAAAAACAACGGTGGGCTTTACAGCCTGTGGAATGAAAATACCAAGCCATACAGTATATCCAGCAGAGGTACAAGTATAAATGTACAATAGTATTCTTCGAAAGAAGGGGGTGGGGAGGTGTTTACCACATAGGCGAGAGCAAGGCACTGGACACTTCCTTCACAGACCATGGCCATGAGAGTCCTGACGACATAATACGCATAAAAGAAGTTCCTGGTCCTGCTGTAGGCCAATATGGCTGCAATAATATTTCAACTCAAGTAAGGTTCCCGCAAACATTTTCTTAAAGAAATCGATTAAAAGAAAATTGACTTCGGTCTTGCTAATTAATTCAGTAATGATGGCGTGAATTAGATTCACTTAGCACATTTTTTTTTGTTTGTTTTTAAATCTATATTTTGGTGTGTGTGTAAAATTAATATTTTTTTAATGTTTTTTTCATGGTTTTGATATATTAATGATAAAAATAAAAAAAATGATATATTTTTAATTGAAAATATTTTTAAAAACTATCTTGTGTTATAATACTAAAGAGACTAGTTATAATTAAATTCAACGGTTTAATTATGCCATGAGCTTCTCATTTGTTTTGATTAATGAAGGGGTTCAGTCAAATAATTAGGATTAAAATCAATGTAATTGTTCTAAAGTTCTTGTCATTAATTTTTTTTTTTCTCATCTTCATTTATTGAAACAGCTGCTTGTATTCACAATCAAGTCAAATAATGACTAGCCAACCATAAAGTTGTAATTTCTTCAACTTACTTGATTGAAGCAGCTTATATATATTGACAACCAAATAACGACTAACCAACCATAAAGTTGAAAATCCCCAACCTATAACAAGGAAAGTAAAACTATGTATAGGAAGCTTGAAATGAGTCGATCATGGCAGTTTATAAACTTACAAATCTTTTCAGTAATAGTTTTTTTCTTCAAAAACGCTTTTTTTTTTCCTAATCAAAATTAATTCCCTACTTTTTTTTTCTTTATTCTTCCATTTCAATGAAGGAAAACAAAAAATAAATATATATGGAATTGACAAAAAGGAAGATTGAATTAAAAACAAATGCAGAAATAGGCAGATATCCGATAGGTAGTTTCCGAAACTAAAAGAATTAAATAATTTATTTTGTTAAATTGCAAGTGTTGAGTTATTATTTACTCTTCGAGGACAGTAGATTAATATTGAATTACCGCTCGATCATTCATAGAAAATCTCCTGGAATCCAACGAAACAGTACATGCTTACCTGAGGGAACTATTATAAGACTCATTGGAACAGTAAGCAAAGCTTTCCGACCATACTTGTCCGACATGTTCCCTATCAAAGGCATCGTTACCAGCGTCCCAAGCCCTATAATCTGCATAAAACAAGACATCTTTGATTCTTTATTGATTGCCACCAATTCTTTACTTCCATTCCGAACAATGTTCTTTTTTTGGAGTTTTTTAAACTAAAATTCCAAGCTCCTGGTCTTTTTTCTTCCAGTGAAAAAAATAAAAAACCTCAAAGACCAGCATGTTAATCAAGTAACCCGCCGATCCAAAACTTGACTCAGGCCAAGTTCATCTTATCTTAAATATTTTTTTACAGAGACATCAAATCATAGCTTAGATTAAGCCACAAAAGTGACGAAATAATACATGACCGACCGTATAACTATGTAAGAAAAGATATGAGCGTAAGACGGCAGGCAAGCGAAAGTTCTTGAAGAAAAAGAAGGGAGATTGCGACAACCTACATGTCACTGTCGACTATTGTCTTTGTTCCTCAGGAGACGGTCCAGTGGTTAAGATTGTTGTTAAGTTTCAGGTTTGAATTTTATAAAAAGTAACCAATAAGCTGTGTGGTACTTCCAACGAACTACAAAACACGACACTCGTAACACAATATTGTAAGCAAAATGTGATCGTGGGTCCTCAAAGGTGATGCTTTTTGAATGAGAAGACACTTGTATATATATATTTTGTTTTTTACAAGAATTTTAAATTGAAAGAGCTAAAAGACTTAGTGACACCCATGGGAAGTTTCGTTTCACGAGGTTGCTTTAATTCATCTCATAGACGAGGCCAAAGCCTGAAACCTTTGCTTTGCACGTAACATTGTGTTTTTTTTATATATATATTTTTAGTTTAAAAATATATTAATTAAAATATTTTTATATTAACATATTAAAATTATTAAAAAATATTTTTTTCAAATAAAATGTATTTTGAAAAAAACATTCGAAACAAAAACACTAACAAAATAAAATTATAATCAGAACCTAGCTAATAAACAGGCTCGAAAAAAGAAAAAAAAAACAGCAAATGCATGGAAGAAATTAGATAGAGATAATAGACTCCACCAATTTCATGGTTTGAAATGGAGAGTTTTATACCATGATTATCCTTAAAAGCAGTCACTATTGTTGGCCTAAAATTAAATGGAAAATGCTTTTGATTAAAAACAATAAGCACAATTAGCAGGAAAAATTTTCTTCTTCTTGCACAAACTCACTAATTAAGCTTATATTTTGGTAGATTGAATTGGAAAGGAATTTTAGCACGGTCGAGGACTAGAAATTTAACTTAGGACGATGATTGGTTGAGGGTTAAACACCTGAAAAGAAACAAGAATAATTGATAACAAAAATTACCGTTTTTTGGAGTCCACTCAGATAAATGGCCAGGGAGCATTCATCTTCTCCAGGACAAAGTGCGGACATAAAAACATCAGTCATGGCTGGAGTCACCATGGATGTTGAGAAGGAGTGAAGAAAGTGAGTCAAGAAGAGATGGCTTAATGCCGAAAGTTTTTCCATCTCTCTTTCCCTTGCTTGCGAAGGCTCTCAAAACACAATGAAGGAACTAACTAAAGCAAAAGCTACATACCAAAACCTATAAAAGCATGCAGTTAAAGCACCACCAGTAAATAACGTCTACATATAACCTGGAAAAAATGTGTCTTGTGTTTAGGCTCGAGGCATCTGACATTAATTTAAAGCGCACTATCGTAGTTGAGCGTTTGGGAGATAGTGGGTGCCCATTTCACTGCTGTAAACGCTAGCACATGACAGCAAAACTACCACTATTCCAAAAATATGTCAAAGAAATCAGCAACCTTGTAAAGTCAGTTACTTCTAACTCTTCTTTTCTTGATTTTACCACAACCGAAGTGGGAAGACCAGTGGCAGTGTAAAAGGATTCATTATGGCTTGAAATTATTGTCCTGAACTTCATAAGAACCTGCTTCGTACTCATGTACCGTAATTTCTCTAGGCGTGTGAGTTTTGAGTGAGCCCATTTCATATCGAGTCAGAGATGGATCAGTCCAGCAGAATTCTTGGTTAGGCTTCTTCTAGTCTATGTTAAGTTAACATGGGGTAACCCTAAAGTTGACTGTATCAAACTCAAATTAACAGAAAAGTGAAAAGGTGGGGTATGAGTTAGCGGTTAGCAGATTCTCCGCATACGGTCGCAAGTGCATCCAGACTGTATATCTACTGAAACTGAAAGGAAACTTCCTATGATTGGAGAGGCAGAGAGGCAGAGAGGACAGAGAAACTCTTTTTGTTAACTGCATACACTACACTGTGGCCTCATGATACTGGATTTTGGATTCAAGAAGAATATATGTTTGATACTTTAACCAGAATTTCAAGGACTAAACTTAAAGTAAGATATATTATGCCTGTAAATGATTGATGGGAAAACAAATGGTTCATAATTAACAAAGAACAGAATCATGCATCGTGACCTTAAATTAGCAGAGAAAGGGTGAAGACATGAGTGAAATCATTAAGAATGTTTAATGGGAAAGGGCAAAAAGAAAATGAGAAACAGAAGAACATACCGCTTGTTGGAATCCGGTTAGGTAAATGGCCAAAGAACACTTATCTCTTCCAGGGCATAAGGCCGACATTGTGACATCAGTAATGGCAGGGATCACCATAAATGTTGAGAAATTATGCAGAAATATTGTCATGAAGAGATGACTTAAACCTGACAACTTTTCCATTTCTCAACAACAGCTGAAGTGGGACTAGGAAGGGAAGGAGCAAAAGAAAGTAACCCACTCCTTGCCGAAAGAACCCACAAGTGACACATAAAGCTGCAGAGATTTCTTTGGATGAATAAGTGAAACACACACTTCCATATTTATATTCGTGAGAGCAAGTGAAGTTATTTATGCTGATAAATTGTGTGATACTCTAGCTGTAATTAATACCGGAAGATAAAAGGGAAAGTTTTATCATTTCTTTAGATTAAATATGATTTTTTTTTTCTACAAGTGTCCCGTAATTACAACGTAAACACCCTAAAGTTCTTTATTTTTTGCAGAGCCATGTAAAAACAATAGTCTAACAAAATTCCAAGAATTTTATTACATGCCAGATTTATTAAAGGGATAAAAACTATCACATCACAGTGCAATTCACATGAAAGTGAGATTTCTACATAATTTTCATAATAAATCTTATGTTTTCGCATTTAACGAGAATATATCACATCTGTACCTAATAAATTTCTTCCATAAAATACGATTCTTTTGTTCCTCAAAGACCTTTAAGGGAAAGATGCAAGAGGTATTAAAAAATAAAAAAGAGGCAAATTAACGAGTTAAAGTCGTGCCCATTAGAGGACAATATGAATGTCCTATCATATTCCATTAACACTTTAAAAGGGTTATATAAAATATCTGGTGTGGAAGTAGGCCACACCTTTCGTTCCTGTTTCTTTCTTCTACCAAAAACATCAACAGGGAAGTTATACCTTGGACTATGACACTATTCTTTCTTTTTTTTAGGATAAATAAAAGTAGAGTGTGACAGTGATCGGGTGAGTGATACGTTGCTTGCAAGTTCATGCAAGAAAAACCAGCCCCAGTTATTCAAGCTAGGATTCCATTTCGGACTCGGAAAGGGGATAATTACGCAATGAAGCGTGCAAGTTTACTTTTGCCTCACCGAGTAAGGTTGCTAACTGAAGGAGTGCTGGCAAAACGAAATTGGTCGCGGATCTAAGAAGGCAAGCTTCCCGGATCAGATTCTTAAGAAAAATTAAATAAAAAATCTATGATAGAATTTGTCGTTTACATGTATTAATAATTTGGGTTCTGCACTGCTCTTAATGAGGGTAATTAAGGGGGTGGGAGGAAATTTAGAGTCCAAAATGAGAAAGATGACGAGGTATAAAGATAGAGTGCAGAAAGAAGTTTGAATCCGGACCGGGACCTTAAACCTGATCAGGCCTTACCTTCTTGGTGGGTTATGGTTCAAGAAGGCCCCGATGAGTCAGCCCAGTTCAGTATTCGACTCCAGCAACAGAAACCATGTTGGAGTTTAACTTGAATGTTATTTGTCAAGTTTGTCATGATGGAAAAATTTTAAAAACCTTGAAAATATCTCTCGGCTCTGCGCGTGCTAGCAAAGATGCTTGATGGTCCGCAACGAATAACGTGCGGTGGCCGACACTCCTGCCTGTGCAAGATTACGGTTGCGTTTATTTTGCAACTGTTTTTGTTTCTGCGGTATAATAAATTCAATAAAATATTTGATAATAAATTAAATTATATTTTGTATTGTGAGATTCATTAAAAAATTAAATTTAAAATATAATTTTTATAAAGTAATTTTTATATATTTTTTTAACTGAGTTTCATAAAACCATGATTGATATACGTTACAAAAGCGCATTTAAAAAAATTTAAATTTTTTTATTTACTTCAATTTAATATTTTTTTTGTTTTCATATAATTTTCATACGATGATATCAAAAATAATTTTTAAAAAATAAAAAAATATTTTGATGGATTTCCAAGTAAAAAACACTTTGAAAAGCAACCACAATCACACTTCCAAACATAACATAAGATATTTTATACATGTTTTTTGCTACAGGTAAACCTCAATCATAATTTTTACCAAATACATATCTAAATCCAACTAACAATATTTTCTTAAAACTTACTTCTCTAAACAATAATCATAAAAATTATCTCAAAAACAAACACACACGAGTAACAGTGGGATGCAGTGGCGAAACTCAGCCAAGTATAGTTATAAAATCTGATAAAGATAATAAAAAGATTAACCCGATCATCTGTTGATTCAGAATTTAGTCCAATTCAAGTTTTATTTTGAATTGAATTGTTTTTTAACATCATCATTTAAAAAAAAAAAAAAGGATTGGCCCGCTAAATAACAGGGTATGAGCATTTATCGGCCTGGATGATAAAAATTAGGGGCAAAATACAAGTCGATTTTATTCAGTACTGGTAGAAAATTTTAGATGCAAAGATTATCTGTATGTTCACGGGTTCATAAAAAATAAAAAACCGGATTGTGTTTTTGTCAGATAAGTATTGGGCCGAATGTGTGTGCATGAGATAGCAGGCCTGCTACTGTCACTTTGTTTTCTTGTGATGAACGCCCACGCTGTCTCTTTTATTAGGGTGCTCGGTTATCTCCGTGCGTGTGGTCCTGTGGACTAGTTATAGGAGTGTTTTTGGTAAGTTAGCATATTTTAAAAATCCTAATTTGTAAAATAATATAAGTTGAAAAATAATTAAGAATCTAGCATGCTTAAGAGAATTGCAAGAGAAATATGCGACATTTAAATCACAAGAAATATAAAATAATATATATGACTCGCGTTTTGCATATGCTATTTGCGACCCTTCTAGTAGAGACGTTCAGGGACAATTTATTTTGTCATCAACTCCCTGCTACAAAAAATAATTTGCACAACTAGCATATAATGTATTTAATCACAAATAACAAATATACACTGACAATTAAAATAGCATTAATATTTTATTAAAAATTAAATTAACTATACATATATTCACAATTCTCATAAACATGTAATAATATGTAATTATATCTAATAATCTTCTCAGCTCGTCCAACTCGAGGTCAGGTCTATAATATGTATATAGGTTTGATGAGGACCAATATCATCTCAGCTCATAAATAGACCTGAGTCGCTCATGGATGGACCAACATCCCTAACACTCCTACGATAAACAATCTCATCTTTTGCTAATGCTGCTTCAAGATGCTTAACCTTCCCAGCTTATTGAAGTTCGCTACGGCATAAATTGAGCGTATGTTGGTCACAATACATTTCATCTCATTAACATCTTCATGGATAGTCGTTGTTACTTTCTAAGTTTCTCGTACACGCATTAAAAATCAATCAGTAGTCATCATCTATGATAAAAATTATTATGGTATTTAATAAATGTAAAACAATATTTCATACCAATTGATTATGTCTTGGATATCGAGGGGCATGGCACATCGAGTTTGTGGATGTATCGGGAAACGCGACCAGGTCAGTGTAATTAAATGGCGCGTAATGAACAAGTACCATGTCATCTAGGTATCTATATCAATCGTGGATTGTCGCTTATCAAAAATACGATCTCTCATAACATCTCATACATCAAGGTAAGATGTATAAATTATCAATCAACTCCCCTCGCATTTACCTTGGCAGCTAATATTGTGCAGCTCCTCCCTGGTATATGATAAGATAATCCAAACTGTTGTATTACCAAATCTGGACAATGCATCTCAACAAAATCAAAGTAGTGCAAAGGAACATATGCTAACCAAATATCACATCTCTCGAAGCATATAAACGAGACTGAAAGTATGAAGTTCTTTGTATATGACATTTATATAACCTATCAGAACATATAAAATAATGATCTCAAACAATTAATTGAAACTAGAAAATTAACTTTAAAATGACAAAAACAAAAAATACATTTGTAATATATACCTGATGTGGTTGTTATGCGTCCAACTTATTTTGATAAAACTTATGTACATGAGTGAGATTCACTGTGAAATATCTAGCCTCATATCATCTACAAGATAAGCCACAAAGTTGACTAATCACTCCACCAATGTTCAAGATTTATGTGACACAATCATAAAATCAAATTAAACAAAATATTTGATAATTAAACAAAATAATATAATTATATCTAATTAACAACTTCAATTACATCTAGTTAACCTAATTCTCAATTCAAAACCCGAACATTTAATAAAATCAAATTAACACCAATTAAACATAAATTATATCAAATTAATTGAGTGAAAGTGTTTAATATACATCTAAAAATGAAATATGGATGGTTAGGGTGATTGATGGTAGCTATTTTGTTCAGGAAATTCAACACCTACCGCTACTAGAGAGAGAAAATGTGGTTGTCGCGGGTAAAGTTAAATAGAGAGAGCTAGATAGATGTGTGTTTTAAAAAGAAATGAGTATTTTAGACACGTTAAGGATGTTTATGGCGATGGACAGAGAAGGATCTAGAATTGAAAAGAGGGACAATGAGAGAAAATAAATATATCTATTTTTTAATTTAAAATAAGTTGTAGATGTTATTTGTGATTCACATGGTGTAAATATCATCTGCCACTCGTTAAAATGTATTAGTTTTTAAATTATTTTTTTAAATGTGTTAATTGATTATTTTTTGTTTATTGTTATTCTTATATATATATATATATTAAAAAAAAAAAACTCCTCGTTACAGTCACTGCAATTTGGTAATCGTCTTGACTTCTGTCGACACTTCCAATCAAAACAAAACTCTTTTCCTTTGTCATGTACCGTCAATGGTGCATTCTGGCATAAGAAATTATGATGGTATAAAAGTCTTGTTGATGGAAGCATTGACAGCTACAAGAGCTGGGATCCGTAGCTCCATTGGAGTCAGCTATAAAATTTGTATTATTTATCATTTTCAAGTCTTGTCAGCTTTCAGGATAAGTCGAGGAAGCCTGGGCCCTGGTCTTTCTCATTCGAGGATCTAAACGTTAGGAAGTTACCTTCGGCAGTCCTTCATCAACAGAGAGCTCCTGCAATCCCTAGTAAAATTATCCAAGAATCTGGCAAATGTTCATCTAGCATTATCAAAACCATTGTATTCAAGCGTAAAGTTAGAGTTTTGACTATTTTATTTTAAAAGAATAAAAATCTAGCCAAAAAATGAAAGGGAAAGCTTGTGTTTGATCTTATTACATGGGATGAGTATTTCTTTTGATTTCTCGTTAACCCTTCTTGCAGTTCAGTGATATTTTTGTGATTAATTAACCATGAAGAAACCTGATCAAAGGAAAGTTCGCAGCGACACACGGCCCCATATGAATATCTTGGAAGAAGAGAGAAGACAGAACTTTCGTGCTTCGAAATATTAATGCCTATTTGTCTATAAACTAATTTATATCTCAATAATTCAATGGTTGAATTTCATTTAGAAGACTGAGAATATTAGAAATAGAGGTTCTCCCTAATTTTTTTTTTATTTTTTAAATGAGAAAATATGAGCAGTAAATGTTTTTATATACAAACAATTTTTAGCTATGAAAGATATTAGAATTATTCTTTTATATTTTTATATTTAGTAGGATCATAAACTTGAATTTTACTATAAATCTAGTATTTTTTTTATTTTTTAATTAACAATATAACTTTTTCATGATATCTTTAATTTAACTGAAATAAAATCAATATTTTACATAAATCTACACAATCATAAATTATAGTTTTGATTTTCTTATAAAAATAGTTGTAATTTTGATGTATTTCTTATTATTTATAAAAAAAACATTTTTTTTTCAACAAATGAACACGCTTTTAATTAAGTTTTATATCACTGAACACAGTTTTATTGGAATTTTTAATAACTTATTGTTATTTTGTAATTAAAAAAAAATACTCATACTTATGTAACATTGCAAATCATGATACTGATTGGCTTGTGCATCACATCACATAAACTTATAACAACTAGCAAAGAATACATGATTCATTGCATCAACCAATTACTTGTATGATTTTTGTCCCCACAAATCCCGTCCATCTAGAAACATGCATCGAACTTCCAAAGCTATGCAACTTCACTCGAGACATTTATAATCAGCTCATATATAGTATTTTGTCAAAAAGACAGTGAACCAGCTGCAGCGTCCTCAAAGGAACTGTGGAGAGCAGAAGCTCCCAAAACTTGCAAGAAATGAAGAGGCAGGAAAAGACTCGGATTTGAAAAGTCACAAAGCTCTAAAGCATCTTTCTGGGACTGATTTTTCTTGAAGGAAAGTTCGGTGGCAAAGAGAAAGCATCACTTCAAAAAGAGGCTTCCTCGTCAGTGCCTAGCAACTCCCACTATCCATTTGGAATTTACTACACATACAGCTAGCTAATTGCCATTTCTTCCACCCTTATGATCATGTTGATCCACTAATGTGTCCACTTCCATTTATACAAACTATACGATAAATTTAATTTCTTGTAGACGAGTCTCGAGATAAGATAATACAGTACTAGCTAGGGGCAGAAACGAGGTTCCCTTTTTCCTCATGTGTTCAGTGCTAAATTTTTTCCATGTTTTTTTGTAGTAATAAAATTGGAAATTAAACAATCATAACATGAGCCAGGGAGGAAAAATTGGAAATTAAACAATCATAATATATATAGTATTTGCTTTTTAATATGGTTTTAAATCAATATGCTATAAGATTTGAATGGTAAGTTAACTCGTGCTTGATAAATTAATCTAAATTATAATTAAAAATATAAAAAAAATGTTATTTTAATTAGAAAAACTAATTCGAAATTAAACTTAGTATTGGCCAGGCTCTATATTGATAAGTTATAAAATTTACTTAACGGTTTGTGTTTTGGAGGCGTGCCATTGGTTCCATGTTATGTAGCTTGTCCATTTCTGAATGTTGTGTAGTTGGATAACAGCTCGACAAGACAGGAGATTTAAATAAATAAACTACGAGATCCGAAAACACAAAACACCATTAGCACGTCCTGCCTCCGAACCACAATATTTTATGAACACGACACCCAGAATAACATGACAAAACACCCCATCTTAACATTGTTATGAGGGCACGTTAGAAAAAGGGAAAACAATTGCAAAGATTCTTTGCTCCTGTCACGTAGGAAAAAAATATAAGAATAACGTTGCTTTTACTTGAAAAAAAAATCAACTTGAGAGCAGGATTTTAATCAATTTTTACCTTCAGTTAACTAGGGATTTTAATTTTAACTCAAATTAATCCAAATATTGGATTATTTAGATCATAAGTTAACCCGTCATGTCGGCACAAGTTCTATAACCATGATTAGATGTTTCATGATTTTTTTTATTCATTTATCTTGTTATTGATGGTAATGAGTATTTTATGATTATTTTGTATTGAAACTGAATTTTTTTTTAATTACCCTAAATATATATTTTAAAAAGACTAGTTGATCGTATTTAAGTGAATATAAACAATTTAAAAAACACTCCTTTGCTGACCAAGGGCACGTTCGTTGTCCATCACCCCTGGATCTGGTCATACACGTGACGGGAACCACAAAGCAGGTTTGGTATTAACTAATCACTAATTATAGCCATAAGACGATTCTAATTAAAATATTTTACCCCGTAATGGGCGATCTTAATCATTGAACCAACCCGTTACTGATTCGAGCACATTATTATTATTATTATTATTGTGATTATTATTTTTATCATATGGTTATAGTATATTATCCCGAGCCGTGCCTTCCTGTCTTTTCTTTCTCGGCAATTGTTAATAGGCGGTAGTGGACATGAGTGCTTCCATCTAGGGGGGATTGCGAAATAACATGGTCCCAGCCAACATCATGCACTTCCATTCATGGTTTGATGCAAGTGGTAAATCAAATTATATCTGATCTGGTTAAATCATAAGAGCTGGTCTAATAAGTAAAGCACCAGCTCAAGATACAAGAAAGTATCGAGATCAAATCTTTTTTTCTTTTTTAATAGCTTGCAAGAAACTATTGAGATCAGTTTTTTTTTTAGTTTATTTGGCCCTTTTTAGGACTGCGTAGCTCTTGATTTCGAGTGTTTTGAAAAACTATTGAATACTCAAACTTCAATTTATTTTAACCAAAATAAATAGTAAAAATATCATATAATTATTAATAACTCCATTTTCAACTACAAAACAATCTTTAATCAATTTAAAAATAAAAAAATCAAATAATACAGTAATAATAATAAATTTATGGACCCTAATCTATTTTTTTGACATGATCAAATGACAAATTCATCTTCACTGGACTTCCATCTCCTAACAAACCTTCATTGACACCAACATCTATTACATTCCTTCCATTTCTTTGGTTGAATAAAACATGGGTTGCATATTATTTTTTTATAAAATATTAAACGATCAAAAAATCATTCTCCATCAATATCACAATAAAAATATATTTTGCGATACGATTATAATATAAAAAACATTGGACTATTTTTTATTATCCTTAAGAAAAGCATGACCTTCTAGTGATAATGAATGAATAAACTAAGGGAATTTAAAAGGGTAACAAATAAAACTTATAGTTTAATTAAGGGTTAAAAAAATACTAATTGAGTGGTGTTCGTGTATTAACCTAAATGTGACACTTAGATTCCAACTCCCTCTACCTTCGTTCAAGAATTAATTGTTGTAGCATTTTGATATTAATGACTTGTGTGGCTTTCCTTTATCTTTTAGAGGTGAAAAGTTTGGGGTTGATTAATTTTTTTATGTTAAAACATTTTATTTTCATAATATTTTGATATTTTGTTTAAGTTAAATTATTTTAAGTTAAAGTTTGATTTAATCTTGACCATTTAAGAATATTTTAAAATTTAAAATTATATTTGTTTGACATTGTACTTGTATTGCATAATTTATAATTAATTTAAATTATGTTTGTTATATATAAACAGTACAATTCTGAAATGGCACGCCGAAACCCTCTGAAATCGATATATTCCATTCCAAATGAAAAAACAAAATATCTACAGGAACAAAATTGACAACCTGGTGACTCACTTTATCCACACACGTGATGCCTATTATGTCAATTTTTTATTTTTATTTTTATAATCGAGGGTGTATCACTGATAAAGATTTGGATTCCTACATAATAGTTTTTTTTTTAGTAAGATTTAAAGTTGTTTGATTATTAAATCAATAATTTTATAATAAAAAGTTATAGTAAATAAATATTAAAATTTTATGAATAGTTCTTAATTCATGTATGATAAATGTAGACGATATACTGTGAGATAGTAAAAATTTATAATCTTTGTTTCTTAAACTTTCTTCATATGGGTCATAAGTCTTTTTCTTCTTCGCATTAAAGTGGAGGGACTTTATATTAATATTAATGCTGATGTAAATATCTCATCACATGACATTGATGTAGATGAAAGTATCATGTGCCTGTAGAAAATGACCATATATTATTTTACACACAATATTAATATTGATAGGATCAACCATTACAATGAGCATTAATATCAATTGATGCACTCGCGATTTTTAAAGGACATCTTGCCCTGTTAAATTGTAGAGAGATGATGATCTTGGATTTTCATGTTGAATGTTTGGATTCAAAGAAATCCTAGTCACGATGACTTTTGAGCAATATCTTGCCAAATGTACGGGAGTTTGGGTTTGGCTCATAGCGGAGCCTCAAGGGATTGGATTTGATATTCTGATACACCTGCAAGTTTTTAAGTATGGCGTGTAGCCGAGTCTAAAAATTTGAATTTGATGTCTTTCCGAACCATTTTTTCATAAATTTTGGTATTTGTCAAGCTTTTATAATGAGTCTTTTTTCTCTGTGCTTTTAACTATAAGCTTTATAAAAGATTAAATTTTAGTCATTTTAGCCATGAGTTTTATAAGAGATTAAATTTTAGAATGAAATACATTGATGCATCACTATTTATCTATACTATAATACATTATTTGATTTGAAAAAAAAAACATAAAATTTATGTTTTATCTATATTGTAATACAGTGTTTGACTTGAAAAAAAAACATAAATTTTATGTTTTTTGTATTTAAATATATTTTGAACAAGTGTTACTTTAATTTTAAATTTAGAAAAAATTAAACTGATAATAGAATTGCCAGCATGCCATGTGAAGACAAGTAAAAGAAACTGTTTCGACGTCGTTTTAACTTCCAGCTCATAATTCTGTCTTCAAGTGACGTTTTATCTAGAAATTGCTGGTTTTAATGATTTTTTTTTAACTATGTTATTTTCTAAAAAATATTTAGCTTGTGCTATTTTTTTATTAAAAAAATTATAATAAAAAAATCAAAATATCTTTTCATACCTACCATGCTTCCTTATATCCTTAAAAAAAACAAAAGTAATTTTTTACACTACGCTATTTTTCAAAAAAAAAAAAAACTGAACCAATACTATTTTTCTAACCTTTGTTTTTAAAATGCTACTTAAAAAATACCTAAATATCTAAGATATCATCATCTCAGGTTTCCTCATATCTTTAAAAAAACAAAAAACAAAAAATGTGCAGCTAATTAAACCAGAAAAAATACGAGGGGCATGCTAGTAAATTAATTACCCTACTTGGAACCACAACCTCTCAAAGTGAGTGTGTTTGGTATTGCGGTAGCTGTTGTGGTTGTGGTTTGAAAAAAATTGTTTTATAAAAAGTACTTTTAGTTGAGGTTGGTTTGAAAAAATAGGTGTTTGGTTAAAACTGTGGTTGAAATTAAGGTTGAAGAAAAAGTAGTTTAATGTGTTTGGTTAATAATGCTTTTGAAATTGAGGTTATAAAATAATTTTAAAAAATATATATTAATATTGATGGTTTTTAATTTAAATATTGTAGATTTAACTATTACTATTATATCATGAAATAAATAATACTTTATATAAACTATTTTTTATTGTTCACTTAAATTTTTTAAGAGTGCGACAACATAGGTAAAATATAATCAGAAATAAAATTGGGATTACGATCAAATTCTGCAAATATTACGTCATCAAGCGATCTTCGTCTAATTTATGTAGTGTCATTGAATAATATTTAACACTATTTTTTCGAATAAAACACAATTAAAAATAAAAAATATTTTTTTTATTTTGTTAGATCGGACCCGGTTCAATGTATTTTTAGCATTGAACCGGACCGGTCCGACCGGAACAGTGGAGTATGCTCCACTGTCCATGGAA
>Ga0325414_1002276_pt1 | contig 19305 bp, 18 predicted proteins | sample PopdelMetagenome_8_FD_206183 | JGI IMG/M metagenome (GOLD analysis project Ga0325414, IMG submission 206183) | Populus deltoides microbial communities from Bellville, Georgia, United States - Leaf-PdKOR-R3 | ecosystem: Host-associated > Plants > Phyllosphere > Phylloplane/Leaf | place: USA... | reverse complement strand
AACTTCAGAATATTGTAGCTGTCTTTCTTCTTTGAACTGAAAACAGAATTTCATGGAAAGAAATTTACGACAGTTAGCATTGATATGAAAATTACGGTGATAGCAGTAAATTGATGGTGAGTGTCGCACCCTCGCGGCGGAGCGGTGATTTATTTTGGGGTCGTTTTTGTTTTATTGTGAATAAGAGAGTCGCCAACTAGTATTTTGGTCACTAGGAACCCTAACTAGCTTTCAGATATTCTAAGGCAAATGAATAGTTGCGTAAAGGGAAAGTATTAGCACCTCTAGTACGCCCTACCTAAGGTATGCTGCTTGGTGTTTGATTTGTCTTATAATTGCTATGGTGTTGGTGTTTTCTAATTCCATCAGTTTTTCTAGGTTTGATTCTAACTAAATTTATTAAGATAGAAATCCAAGGAGATTCCATGTGCTTTAAAAGCTCATTTTTCCCTTGGTATTTCAAGAGTTTGCTACTCGTAAATTGCAAGGAGGAGGGACAAAAATTTTTGAAATCTAGGGCGTTTTAAAAGCCTATTTTTACCATAGTGTTTTCTACTCTCACGGCTCATAAACTGTGGAGTAAAAAAAATTGAAATGTCCTCGATTATAATCAAGGCTTCTTTCAAGGATGTGTGAGGATTTATTATTCCTAGAAAATTATTTTGGATATTTACCATTTAGGGTTTCTTTATCCAAATATTAACAGTGAATAATAACAAATTATTCCCAATAATATTTTGGATTTTCATCCTTTAAGGATTTCTTTATCCAAACATTAGCGGTGAATAATATATGAATTCCCCCCAAAATAAGATTTTTATATTTTTTGGAATAATAGCCAATACCCTTTGGAGTTTTACAAACATGTTGTAAAATCCAGAAATGCAAGAAACTAATTTTTTTGTTTAAGAAATCCATGCGAAAACACATTTTTAAAACTTCCAATATTTTTTTGTATTTTAAAAAAAAGAGCGTTCAAAACATGTTAGGGTATTGGCCCTATGCAACACACAAGAAAATATTTTTTCAAAACATGAATAACACGATTACACAACAATCACAAAAAATATTCACCTATTCTAAAATTCGTAAGAAGCTTAAAACAATTCATCTCAAATAAACAAGGTTCGGCACACCAATTTAAAACACAAGTCAGTGTGCACAAAACATAAAAAAAAGAGTCCTGAAGCTAAAAAAAATTACAACATGAACCGTGACCCCCCCTGCAAACTAAAAAAGAAGAAAGTGTGAACCCAGAATCGGCAGGAAAAAAAAAAGAATCCTTAACTGAAGAAAAGGGTCCACCCTCACATTTTTTAAACTCTCTTCTGCACCTAAACACTTGTTTCTATACAGCGTTCCATTGCAAGAGAACGCTTGAGCGACGGAACAAAAGGGATGGTGGAGACTTTAAAAGCTCACAGTTTCTCATCACCAGGTAGTAAAACACAAAAATGCAGCTCTAACAATGATAATAAACTAAACTCAAAGACATGGGAGGGGCAGTGGGCAACCAAGCCACTTTGTTGCTAAGATGGAAAATGAATGTACCCGAAACAAAAGCATAAATAAATTTTTTGAAAAAAAGAAACAAAAACCAAACAAAGCTTTAAATATGTCAAAGATGAAGGAAGTCGAGACTCATACCTGCAGATCATGCACGTTTCAAATGTAGAAGATGAGACACAAACCAATGGAAAAAACTTCTGCCTTTTGCCTCTAAAAAACCAAAGAAAGACTTCCTCTTTTGTTCTCTTGACTTTTCTGGTTTTACTGTCACCTTCCTCTCTTTTCTCCTCTCTTTTTTTCTTTCACAGTGCCGAAAGGATCAAAGAAAAAACCTCTATGTTCCCCTGCTATCTGTGTTTTTTTACTCCCTACCTCTTTTGCGTTTTTCTTTTCTTTTTTTAGCTGTTTGTTTTTGCTCTTTTCTCCCCGGTTTTCTCTTTTTTTTGCCCCCGTTAGGTCATTAGAAGGGCTTATATATAGTTTAGACATATCTCTATTTAGAAAATATTTAATGCATTAATTCTAGGATGCAAATCCCTACTGATTTGCAGTAAAAAAACGCAAAAAGAAAACTTAAATATTCTGATTCTGATATCTGATTTCTTTTTATTTTTTTAGAGGATGGTGTGGCTTTTTTCTTTCCTTTCATAGGGCCAGCTGCTCCCTTTGAAATGAGGCAATAAAAACGTGGTTGCAGCTCCAAAAATCAGGCATGATGATAAAGGAAAATAGCAGGAATTTGCAGAGAAAAAAGGAAAGAAATCAGATGGGTAAGGGTGCATGCTGCAAAGTCTTATTTTCCTTATTCGGTGTGGTAAAAATCCTGTCATTTATGATGATCCAGACCCCTCTCCAGCTTTCAATATCCTTCTTCAATTCAATCCCTCATTTTAGCACTTTTCAATTCAGTCCTTGGTCCAAAAAAATCCTTCGAATCAGGCCCGCGAACTTGGGCTAAACCCTTCTCGCGGCAGGATTCTCTACTTTCACATTAAATATTCAAATGGGAATATCTTGAGCTTCTGATATCGAAATCACGCGATTCAAAAGCTCAAATTCATCTACGCGTTTAGTACTACAACTTTGATGAAGGATTCGAAGTGAGATAAAATCATTTTAGAGAACAGAATCTAACAGTAATCTGGTTGGTCAAAAAGGATCTCTTGATCTAATTCAGAAACTGATAATGTCGAGCATCCCGATATGAGTGTGAATATGACCTAAGAACAACGACCAACAAAAATTATGATGGAAGCAGAGTCTTTAGTGCTAAACTCGGGTCAAAATCCTTCTCGCAGTAGAAATCTCTGCTTTCACGTTAGATATTCAAATGGGAATATCTAAACTTGTAGAGCTACAACTTTCATGAAGGATAAAATATGAGATAAATTCGTTTTGAAAAGTAGAATCTGGCCGCAACCTGGTTAGTCAAAAGGGTCTCTTGATCTGATTCAGAAACTGACAACGCCGAGAATCCCGATATGACTGAGAGTCTGCCATAAGAACAGTGATCCTTAGGACCCAATAAAGGTGTAGGTCAATTTTTCAAAATGTCATGAGTGACAAAATATAGCTAGGATGGTCAGATATCGTACGAAACCAAGTCAGAATCAGAGCCTAAGTTGGAACAAAAACTTGCGACAACAGCAGAACCAGTTTTTTTAGTGCAAATTCTGAGGGATTTATCTAACTTTAAAGACCAGATAAAGAAGGAATGAATTTAGCATTATGAAGACTTTTGATCAATCTAAGAAAAGCTGACAATTTTGGTAGTGAAGGGGAAGGATAAAAAGAGTAAAAAACAGCTCAAACAGGGTTTCGAAAAAAATATTTCTTTCTCTGCTTTTATCAATCTTCTAGCAAACATGAGTTAAACTCCTACACTCAGTTCAAAAGAGGTATACACCATCTCCAGCACGTTGGGTCCAAAAATGAGTAACAACAGCTGCCCCCTCTTTATAATGCTTACGAAGCAAAACTTGTCAAGTGCTTCGCGTAGTAAGTGTTGTAAAGATAAATTGTTTGATCATGCTGAAACTCAGTGCTTTTCCTAAACAATGGTCTCCCTTCCTAAACAATGGTCTCCCTATCAGGTGACCTGCATATCTTAAGATTTCTAGAAAAACTCCACATTTATTTTTAGAAACGGTCCAATTATTGGGTGACCTGCTCATCCTAAAATTCTTAGAAAACTCCACGCTTTACTAAGAAATGGTCTACCCACCTTAAAATTTTTAGAAAACTCCACGCTTTTCTAAGAAATGGTCTCAATATCGGGTGACCGACCCCTCTTAAAATTCTTAGAAAACTCCAGGCTTTTCTAAGAAACAGTTTCAATATCAAATGACCAACCCATCTTAAAATTCTTAGAAAACTCCACGCTTTTCTAAGAAACAGTTTCAATATCAGGGGACTGACTCCTCTTAAAATTCTTAGAAAACTCTACGTTTTTCTAAGAAATGATCTCAATATCGGGTGACAGGCTCCTCCTGAAATTCTTAGAAAACTCCACGCTTTTCTAAGAAATGATCTCAATATCGGGTGACCGACCCCTCTTAAAATTCTTAGAAAACTCCAGGCTTTTCTAAGAAACAGTTTCAATATCAAATGACCAACCCATCTTAAAATTCTTAGAAAACTCCACGCTTTTCTAAGAAACAGTTTCAATATCAGGGGACTGACTCCTCTTAAAATTCTTAGAAAACTCTACGTTTTTCTAAGAAATGATCTCAATATCGGGTGACAGGCTCCTCCTGAAATTCTTAGAAAACTCCACGCTTTTCTAAGAAATGATCTCAATATCGGGTGACCTGCCCACCTTAAAAAAAATTAGAAAACTCCACGCTTTTCTAAAAAATGGTCTCAATATCGGGTGATCAGCCCCTCTTAAAATTCTTAGAAAACTCCATATTTTTCTAATAAACGGTTTCAATATCAGGTAACCAGTCCCTCTTAAAATTCTTAAAAAACTCCACGCTTTTCTAAGAAACGGTCTCCGTATCAGGTGACCGGCCCATCTTAAAATTCTTAGAAAACTCCATGCTTTTCTAAGAAATAGTTTCAATATCAGGTAATCGACCCCTCTTAAAATTCTTAGAAAACTCCACACTTTTCTAAGAAAAGATCTCAATATCGAGTGACCTGCCCATCTTAAAATTCTTAGAAAACTCCACGTTTTTCTAAGGAACGGTCTTAATATCGGGTGACCTGCCCATCTTAAGATTCTTAGAAAACTTCACGCTTTTCTATGAAACGGTCTCAATATCAGGTGACCAGCCCATCTTAAAATTCTTAAAAAACTCCACGTTTTTCTGAGAAACGGTTTCAATATTAGGTAACCAGCCCCTCTTAAAATTCTTAGAAAACTCTATGCTTTTCTAAGAAATGGTCTCAATATCGGGTGACCTGCCCATCCTAAAATTCTTAGAAAACTACACGTTTTTCTAAGAAATGGTCTCAATATCGGGTGACCTGCCCATCTCAAACTTCAAAGGAAAACATCTTACCTCGAGGAAATGAAACAATGTTGGTTCACAATTCATATTCTTTTTCGTAGCTCCGTTGACTTGAGATTCTGTCTTTGAGTGATTCCTAAAAACTTGGAACTAATTTGGCTTTTGTCCCACCTTTCCTGCCAGATTAGTGTTATGACAATATAACATGCATGTTTTTGTTACCTGTCCTGGAAAAATAGGTCTCCCTTTCATTGTAGACTTCTTCGAGCTCTTGTTTCCATTTGTTTGTCCGATCTTTTCTCTTGAACCGGAATATGCTCCACACGCTATACTTTATATCCTCTTGGTGAAGAGATCTCTGGTTCCTTGTGGGGCCCTTTCTTGCTCCATTGAGTATTGTCCTTTATTATTATTTTAAAAGGAAAACTCAAAAGTTTTGGTTTTGTTCATGAAAACTGCAACCTTCAATGCAATTAGCAATTCTCATAAAAAAAATTTCAGAAGTTTTTATGATGATACCCTTTTGGGCTTTGATTCCCTATGGATCCCTATCTGCACCTTTTTTTTTGTCCCCGGTGTGGTGTGCAATACCTGTTAGTTTTAAAATTGGTTTGGTTCCTTCCAATTGATGGAGTCATTTCCTTAGTCATGCATAAGAAAAGAGTTTGTTTAAGTAAAATATTTCAAATGCTATGAGATCATGCGCTTTATGAAGAAAAAGGTTTTTTACAGAGAGAATTCATGGCCAAACTTTATTTTATTGATTGGGAAATTACAGAATACATCAAGCGTAGTATTTCCTTACAGAGTTAGAATTCACAAGCCTAGCTAGATCTTCTCCATCTATTCTAGATAACAGCAAAGCTCCTCCCAAGAATGCTTTCTTCACCATGTAAGGGCACTCATAGTTCGGCGCCCATGTACTTTGATCTTCTCCTGGTAAAGGCAATATTTTCTTCAGTACAAGATCTCCTTCGTGGAATCCTCGAGGTCGAACCTTTTTGTCGTATGATTTGGCCATCCTTCTTTGGTAGAGTTGATGATGATAGATTGCGGCTATCCTCTTTTCACTGATTAGATTCAGTTGTTCATATCTAACTTTTTCCCATTCTACCTCTTCCAGCTTAGAGTCTACCAGTACTCTCAATGATGGGATTTTCACTTCTAAAGGCATCACCACCTCCTTTCCATATACCAACGTGTACGGGGTGGCTCCTGTTGAGGTTTGGACTGTGGTGCGATATGCATGAAGGGCAAATGGCAACATCTCATGCCAATCCTTATAGGTGACTACTATCTTCTAAATAATCTTTTTGACATTCTTGTTAGTAGCTTCTACCGCACCATTCATCTTTGGTCTATATGGCGAAGAGTTGGAATGCTTGATTTTCCATTTAGTGCAGAGTTTTATTATCATCTTGCCATTGAAATTCTGGGCATTATCAGTTATAATCTTTTTTGGTGGACCATACCGACATATCAAATCTCTTTCAATAAATTTCTTCACCACTTTTTATGTCACATGAGCAAATGACCCGGCTTCTACCCATTTTGTAAAGTAGTCTATAGCCACGAGAATAAACCTATGACCATTGCTGACTTTTAAGTTTACAGGTCCAATCACATCAATTCCCCACATCGCGAAGGGCCATGGAGATGTCAAGTTAAACAGAGGAGCTAGAGGGGCGTTGATTTTGTCACTATATACTTGGCACTTATAACATTTTCGGACATAGTAAATGCAATCCTTCTCTAATGTCATCCATAAGTACCCGACTCTTTGTATCTTCCTAGCTATCATGTGTCCATTAGCATAGGTTAAGCAAATCCCTTCATGGACTTCCCATAACGCTCTTTTTGCTTCAAATTCATCCAAACATCTCAACAAAGTCCCGTCAGATGATTTCTTATACAAAATCTCCCCATCAAGATAAAAATCCATTGCCAACCTCCTTAAGGTCTTATTGTCGATTTTGGATGCCCCCATGAGATATACCTGGTTTTGGATGAAATTCTTGATATCATAGTACCAAGGGTTTCCATCCACTTTCCTTTCGACTGAGTAGCAATGAGCTGGGTTATTTCTGATATTGATGTATACCGGCTGTACCTTGTGCCCAAAGTCTATCTTGGCCATAGATGCTAGTGTGGCCAAAGCATCTACAAATTGGTTTCCTTCCCTTCCCAGATGGGTGAACTCTATTTCCTAAAACTCTCTAGCCAGTTTAGCTAGGTATTCTTAGTAAGGCCTTAACTTGTCTTCTTTGGTTTGCCATTCTCCTTTTACTTGGCAAATGATCAGCATTGAGTCTCCATACACATCTATTTTTTTGATGTTCATCTCTAATGCAGCCTCTAAACTGAGAATGCAAGCTTCATACTCAACCATGTTGTTGGTGCACCCGAACTGTAGCTTAACTGAAACCGGATATTGCTTCTTATCAGGAGAGATTATCACTGCTCCAGCTCCGTTACCACATACATTTATAGCACCATCAAAGTACATAACCCACCAATCTGATTTCTCTTCCTCGATTACAAGCACATCTTCATCGGGAAAGTTAAAGTTTAACGACTCATAATCTTCCATAGCATGGTCAGCCAAGTGATCGACAATAACACTCCCTTTCACGGCTTTCCTTGTCATATATATTATGTCATACTCAGCCAATAGAACTTGCCATCTTGCAATTCGGCTAGATGGATAGGCTTTTCACAAATGTACCTCAACGGATCTAATTTGGAAATTAACCACGTAGTGTGATACAACATATACTGATGTAATCTCTTTGCAGCTCATGTCAGCACACAACACAACTTCTCAATCACAGTATACCTAGACTCACATTCCGTGAACTTCTTGCTCAGGTAATAAATGACCCTTTCCTTCCTTCCGGTTTCATCGTGTTGCCCAAGCACATATCCCAGTGTTGTTTCGGTTACTGTTAGGTACAATATCAATGGCCTTTCTGGTACAGGAGGAACAAGCAAAGGTGGATTCAACAAGTGCTGCTTGATTTTCTCAAAAGCCTCTTCACACTCTTCATTCCATATTCCAGGGTTCTTCTTCCTTAACAAACGAAAGATCGGGTCACAAGTCATGGTTAATTGGGATATAAATCGAGCAATGTAATTCAACCTTCTTAAGAAACCTCTCACATCCTTCTCAGTCTTGAGAGGTGGCATAGATTGAATAGCCTTTACTTTGTCGGGATCCACTTCTATCCCTTTATCACTCACCATAAGTCCCAACAACTTACCGGATTTCACCCCGAATGATCACTTTGCTAGGTTAAGCCTTAACTTATATTTCCTTAGCCTTTCAAATAATTTCTTCAATATTTGGACATGATTCTCTCCCTCTCTAGATTTAGCAATCATGTCATCCACGTATACTTCAATCTCTTTGTGCATCATGTCGTGAAACAAAGTCACCATAGCCCTTTGGTAGGTGGCCCCAGCATTCTTTAAACCAAATGGCATGACTTTGTAGCAAAAGGTTCCCCATGATGTTACAAAGGTTGTCTTCTCCTTATCCTCTTGCGCCATTTTTATCTGATTGTAGCCCAAAAACCCATCCATGAAGGAATATGTGGGGCTACGTGCTGCATTATTAACTAACATATCTATGTGTGGTAAAGGGAAATTATCTTTAGGGCTAGCCCTGTTTAAGTCCCTAAAGTCCACACAAACTCTGATTTTACCTTCCTTTTTGGGTACCACCACTATGTTTGACACACTTGACTACTTCTAAAAAACCAGCGTTCCATTGTTTTTCAATTTCTGCCTTTACTTTGATTAAGATCTCTAGATGAGTTCTCCTTAACTTCTGCTTAATCGGCTTGCATCCTTCCACCAGCGGTATCCTATATACTACAATATCCGTATCCAAACCAGGCATATCCTCGTAGGACTAGGCAAAGACATCTACGTAATCTCGGATTAGTGCAATCAACTCTTTCTTCTCTTTAGGGGTAATTAAAGTCCCTATTTTCAGTTCTCGCTTGATTTCTTCATTACCTATATTTATGGTTTCAAGTTCCTCTTTAGCGGGCCTCCAAGCCTGTTCATGCTGTTCTATTAATTTTATGAATTCCCATATGTTTTTCTCCTCTCATTCCTCATCTTCTACAACTACTATGTATTCTTTAAAGTTTAGTCATTCATTCTCAATGTAAAGTGCAAGTGTTGTTGTGGAGGATCCGCTTTCAGGGTTCATTTTGAAAACCAATAGAGCTTCTTGGGTCTTCCAATTCTAGAACTTCTCTCCTTCGGCTAGCTTTCGAACGAAAGTCGTAATGGTGACTTCTTCTAGAGTGTGGATGGTTAATTGCATCAACTCTTTATCCCTTCTTCCGGATTCACTTTTCTCAGCAATATCCTCGACTTGATCTTCCTCCAGAGTGTTTATGTTCATTGAAGAAAGCTTCTGAAGGAGGTTTCCATGTCACTTATTAGGATGCATCATATATGCGGCCTTTAGAAATAAAATCCTGATTGGAGGGATGGCTAAGCTTTCTTCTTTAGGCTTCCTTCCTTTAATCCTAGCCATTCTCTTCTCCCTTCTTGCACCAACAGCTCGCTTGTAATCCTCCTTCTTGGGCTTATATCCAAGCCCAAACTTCTGTTCTGCAGCTTTTAGTTTGATTATATCAATCCATTCAAGCCTTCCTTTCTCAATGTCATATGGGAAAGGAATCTTGTGTTTCAAAAAGCTTTTAGCGGCCATTTTGGTGGCCTCCAAGATTTCTGGCTTCCTCACCACAGTGTTCTCGGGCACCCACTCGGTATTCACAACCTCAAATGCATAAAGGTTTCCATCCTTACAATCTTCAGCTTTAATGAATGGAACGGCCAAATTTCTTACCATTGATATAGTCTTCTCAGCTTTAACAGTAACCAGAACACCATTGACAATGTACTTCAAACATTGATGTAGTGAGGAGGTGATAGCTCCCGCAGAATGTATCCATGGTCTTCCTAACAACATACTATAAGAAAGGTGGATATCCATCACTTGAAAGGTTACTAGAAAGACTTGTGGACCCACAACTAGTTCGACCTCAATTGTCCCTATCACTTGCCTTGGCGAGCCATCGTATGCTCTAGCCGTCATCACACTGGGTTGCATGTGTGTGGGATCTACCAGCATTTCATCCAGCATATGCCTTGGTAACACATTAAAGGCTGAGCCGTTATCGATAAGAACTTTACCGATGAGACAATCTTTACATCCGACCGTGACATACAAGGGCCTGTTATGTCCAGTTCCTTCAGCGTCAAGTTCATCTTCCATGAAATATAAGTAATTGGTAGCATGGATGCTCCCTAATAGATGCTCTATAGTCTTTTGTTCAATATCTTGGGGGTACGTAGGCCTCATTCGGTACTTTTTGCAGAGCATTACGATGCGGCTCGGAGCTGAGTATTAATGACATGATGGAGATCTTGGCTGGGGTCTTCTTCAACTGATCCACTATACAGTACTCACTATGCTTCATCAATTTCAGGAACTTATTTGTTTCTTCCTCAGTCACAGGTTTATTTACCTCAAACTCTTTATCGAGTTCCAACACCTCCTTGCCCTTAGCCTTTCTTTGCTTCTCTAGTTCTTTAGGTGTGAAATAACGACCACTCCGAGTTAGCCCACTTATCTCAATTCGGAACAACGGCAAAGGAGTTTTGATATTCGAGGTATATCCATAATCTTCAGGCATCACTCCATAGTCTACTTTGTTTGCATATGAGGGCTTAGTTAATACCAATTTCAAGAGCCCATTAGCTATTGATTGGAATCTACATTTCCCCTGATTCTCTAGCATCTTTATCTCTTCATTATCTTTTACAGCCTCAATCCTTGGCTCTCCTAAAGTCAGCATTCTCGCAACCTTTTGATGAAACTTAATGTATTCATCAATGTGATGCCCTTTCTTTTTATGGAATGGGCAAAAATCATTTTCCCTCATGCAATGTTCAGATGGTTTCTTCAAATGTCCAGATTGTACCAACATCTCGTACAGCCTCGCCATGGTCACTTTTAGCACCTTCTCTTTGCTACCGACCTTCATAGTATTCACTCCACTACCACCTACAACATGTTTGGGTAAAGGGTTTGAATTCACATTAGGCAAATCTTCAAAAGCTACCCATCTGATTTTGATAAGCTATGATACCCTCTTCTTAAAAGCTACACAGTTTTTGATGCTATGACTCGTATTACCAGCATGGTATTCACAAGTCAACTTGGGGTTGTACCAGGTAGGGAAAGGTGGCTACACAGGTGGTAATGATAGGGGAGCCATCTGTCCAATACTTAGCAAATTGGCATATAACTCTTTTAGGGTCATTGGCAAAGGTGGTAATTGTTCTTCTGGTTGTCGGTTGTCTCTTCTTTAGTAAATTTTTTGGTTATTGGCCGGGATTTCATTTGATGGGGTTGGTTTAGGACGAAGGGTTTGGAAAAGTTAATGCTGGTGATTTGGGAGGTAGGTGTTTGGTAGTTTTTGTAGTTTTTTCCTTTCCTTTAGTACCTGCCTTCTAGGTTATTCACCTCGATTTCCTTCTTCTTCCCAACAAAACCCCTCTTCTCTATAGGTTCCGCAATTCTCCCACTTCGGATTCCTTGCTCAATCCTTTCAGCAATTCACACAGCATAATAGAAATGCTGGGTTGAGCTACCCATAAGATGTTCGTAGTATGGGGCCCAAAAGTATTGGCAAACAGTGTTACCATCTCCGTCTCTATTAGTGGAGGTTGTACATTAACAGCTTGGTCTCGCCACCTTTGAGCATAAGCCCTCACGAACTCTTGAGTTCCTTTCTCCATGGTAATCAGACTGGTCCTATCAGGAGCAATCTCAAGATTAAACTTGTATTGTTTTAAGAAAGCATCTGCAAGATCTATCCATTTCTTGATCCTAACGTTGTCCAGCCTTATATACCAGCTGAGGGTCGATCCTGTCAGGCTATCCTGGAAGAAGTAAATTAGCAATTTATCATCATGGATAACTTCTGCCATCTTGTTATAGTAGGAAATAAGATTGGTCTTCAGGCACTCCATTTGGTATACTTAACAAACTCTAGCACTCTGAACTCCTTTGGAATTACGATGTTAGGCACCAAACATACTTCAACGACCCTAATTGGGTCAAATAAATCATTTCCTTCAACTGTCCTTAGCCTCTCTTCTAGCGCAATCCACTTATCATACCCTATATTATCAGAGAATCTGACATCCCGTGGATCCTCGTTTGTTAAATCCATTGTAATAGGGATTTGGATGGACCGAGTGGGATTAGATGCTGCTTATTTGGTGTATTTGCCTCAACATTTATAAGTGCGACAGGGATTTGAGCTGCTGGTGGTGCTTCATCAAGTTGAGTAGACGTTCCCTCTCCATCTTTGGCTCTCAACATTTGCTCGAGCAAACTGGTCAGGTGTGCCACATCATTTCGAACTCCTTCAAGCTCTCTTTGATATTGAGCTTCTGGTTGTGACCTTTCTTCATTTTCCATCCTTTTTCTTTGTCGAGTGTTGTGGATTCTAGAAGGGGAACCTATGTTTCTTAGTCTGCAGATGCGTGTATAGATGTATGAGAAAATGCATGATTGTGATGAGAATGCTTTGTATATTGGGTATGGATGCAGCCTTCTTGTGAACGAATAATAGCCACCACCTTATAAACATAGGTTCTCTTGTCACATTGCTAGGAGTACTGCCTTTCAAGTCATTTGCTTGAATCATATTCACCAAGAGATAGATTTTGCATAAGAAGATGGGTCAACGCCCTTTTCATTAATGCTTGATAAGTTTATTACATTTATAAATAAAAAGGAAATACAAAATATATTAATCCTTTTCCTCCACAAACTCTCTAGCCAAAGGTAAAAAGGCAAAGCCGCGGTTCTCAATCTTCCCTAGAAAGGCATCGGTTTTAGCTAGGCTTCGGCGATAGCGAATGATGTCCCCTCTCACATTTCGCGCATTGATTCTAATAATTCGAGCATGTGCAGCAGCTTCGTCTATTTGCTCATCTGTCTTGGTCATCTTTTCTATGAGCAACATATTGGTTTTGTTTAAAGTAGTGTTGTTGGCGTTGATTTGATCTTTGTGTTTTTCCATTGCTGCTAGCTTCTCGTCCAAATACTTCACCTTTTCACGTTCCTTGTCAAGTTTTATCCTCATAACTTTTATCTCATTCTTCTTAACCGTTAATTTTGTTTCAACAGCCTCAAAACCTTTTCTTTTACTTTCTTCTTTTGCAATCCCTATCGAACGGCTTTCCAACTCTATATACTTCTTGTTCAAATCCTCATACTTCCCAATCCTATCCATTAGTTCGAACTGGACTTTTGCAAATTTTTCTTGGTAATATTCTACACTTCCTTAGCAATCGTTAAAGTCAATCTCCATTGCTTCAAGTTCAGAGCAACTTTGCATCCAATCCAAACCCATCCCTCTTAGCTCCTTCTCACTTCTTTCCCTAGCAATCTTCTTCTCACCCAGCTTTAACTCAAGCTTTGTTATTCGCGCATCTCTAGATTGTATTTGCTCATCTAGAAATGCTCTCCTTTTATCTTCTTTTAGCATCATTTCTTCCAACATTGCCTTGTCTTTTCTGCTTTTGTTCAACTCTATCCGAAGTTTTTCCACTTGTGTTCTCAACTCCTCTTCATTATTGACCTTTTTCCTCTTAATAGGCTCTTCTATAGTTTGGGGAAATTTGGCTCCTACACAAGGCATGGCTGAAGCTGCTAAGTCTCTCCATTTTGCATGTCCTTCACTTGCACTTGGATCCTTTAAACCTTCCATCTCAACCAAAACTAGATGCTTCCAATCTTGTTTGATGATCTCCAAAACTTCTTGTGCAATGGGATCTTTGAACAAACCAAAGAATTGAGCAATTCCTAAAATCCTTGGAACAAACTGCATGCCCCCAAGTTGCCTTACCACTAGGGCAGGAGTATAACTCACATAGCCTGTAATCCCCACCAATGGCACCCAACATCTCTATCCACAACTCATTAGGACTTTCACTGTCGTTGCCCATGGGGCTCTCCACTTGAAATCACTATTAGGCAAACCTTCTAATTTGTCAACCCAACCTTGATTGTCTAGATCTCCCCATTCTTTTTCTTCCACCAACTTCAGTGGTCTTTGGGTGAACCATCAAAAATTATTGAAGACAGGTTTTTTTTGTTTTGATATGGCTAGCCATCCAGATATACAACAACTGTGTGCAGCATCTCATTGCTCCTTTTTCGGTCCTCCTACAATGATTAAGCGTCAAGATAGTTTCAGCTAAAATAGCAGCCACTGGATTGATTTGTGTATTCTCATACTCTACATAAGCAGCGACGGCCTCCAAACTCACTACACCCGTATGACTTGGGAACAACACAAGGCCAAATATGCCCAAGGTAATCAATCTCTCCTTTTCTAATCCTAACTTCTTTTCTAGTTCAATTTCTAGCATCCTCCATTTCAAACTGGTAGCATTCTTTTCCAAAAACTTTTCCAAGTTGGAGATTCCGAGCAGTTTTGACAGTTCGGGGATGATTTTGTCAGATCTTAAAGGCAAATAAATCCGATACAGATTGTTAGGAAATTCAGTCAACATCCCATATTCCTCCATAGTGGGACATAGGTCTATGCTTCCAAAAAAAAAAAACACTGGTAGTTTGGATCCCAAAAATGAACTATGGCTCGCACAACTGGGCTTAAAACTTCTACCCTTGCAATTTCCACCAAACGTCCATATTTCCTAAAAAAATGCATCCTTATCCACATTCTGAAAGTGAGTCATTAACTTGTTCACCTCATTCATAATGCAATTCAGGTTCTTGATTGGTGACAGTTTCTTAACATCGCTTCTAAGGCAATCTCCTTCAGTCAATTGTGACAGTTCAGAATTTTTCCCATATTGTATGATGGAAAATTTAGAAATGGTGGTTATTTCTTTCACAAGTCCTGCAATTCAAAATGCCATTGGGTTAGACTTGTTTTGATGCAAAAGATATTATGGAGCATACACCCTAAGGATAGGTTCTAGTTCCTTTACGTGAGACATAGGGTATGTTTACTACTTGGTGTCTAAAAAAAGGTCTCTTGTAAAGGCAATATGGGGGTTCAGCAGATAGTAGGATGGCACGTGTACCAATCACTATCAGTCTAAACACTCAGCAAAGAGTTGGGGTTTACACAAACTTAAACCTTAACTCAAGTCATAAGACAAGCTGCTAGTTCCCCACTTAACTTAAACTTAAATATGTGTGCCCTCAAAAAGATAATAATAATAATAAAGTGATGCATGACTATATCATGTATGACAGAACGTAAAGATACATGATAAAGCTTTTAAACAAAGTATCATTCATATAAGAAAACAAAAACCAATAACACAGCATAAATAAACAAATTACCAAGCCTAGTCCTAAGTTCCCAGTGGAGTCGCCATCCTGTCGTACCCTCGCGGTGGAGCGCGTCGGAGCAGCGATTGATTTCGGGGTCGTTTTTGCTTTATTGTGAATAAGGGAGTCGTCACCTAGTATGTTGGTCACTAGGAACCCTAACTAGTCTTTCAGAGATTTTAAGGCAAAGGAATGGTTGCGTAAAGGGAAGGTATTAGCACCCCTAGTACGCCCTACCTAAGGTAAGCTGCTTGGTATTTGGTTTGTCTTATAATTGCTATGGTGTTGGTGTTTTCTAATCCCATCAGTTTTCCTAGGTTTGATTCTAACTAAATTTATTAAGATAGAAATCCAAGGAGATTCCATGTGCTTTAAAAGCTCAATTTTCCTTTGGTATTTCAAGGTATTATCACCCCTAGTACGCTCTACCTAGGGTAAGTTGTTTGGTGTTTGGTTTGTCTTATAATTGCTATGGTGTTGGTGTTTTCTAATCCTATCAGTTTTCCTAGGTTTGATTCTAACTAAATTTATTAAGATAGAAATCCAAGGAGATTCCATGTGCTTTAAAAGCTCAATTTTCCTTTGGTATTTCAAGAGTTTGCGACTCGTAAATTACAATGAGGGACAAAAATTTAGAAATCTAGGGCGCTTTAAAAGCCTATTTTTGCCTTTGTGTTTTATACTCTCACAGCTCGTAAACCATGGAGTAAAAAAAATTGAAATGTCCTCGATTATAATCAAAGCTTCTTTCAAGGATGTGTGAGGATTTATTATTCCTAGAAAATTATTTTGGATATTTACCACTTAGGGTTTCTTTATCCAAATATTAACAGTGAATAATAACAAATTATTCCCAATAATATTTTGGATTTTCATCCTTTAAGGATTTCTTTATCCAAATATTAGCGGTGAATAATATATGAATTCCCCCCAAAATAAGATTTTTATATTTTTTGGAATAATAGCCAATACCCTTTGGAGTTTTACAAACATGTTGTAAAATCCAGAAATGCAAGAAACTAATTTTTTTTGTTTAAAAAATCCACGCGAAAACACATTTTTAAAACTTCCAATATTTTTTTGTATTTAAAAAAAAGAGCGTTCAAAACATGTTAGGGTATTGGCTCTATGCAACACACAAGAAAATATTTTTTCAAAACATGAATAACACAATTACACAACAATCACAAAAAATATTCACCTATTCTAAAATTCGCAAGAAGCTTAAAACAATTCATCTCAAATAAACAAGGTTCGGCACACCAATTTAAAACACAAGTCAGTGTGCACAAAACATAAAAAAACAGAGTCCTGAAGCTAAAAAAAAAAATTACAACATGAACCGTGACCCCCCTTGCAAACTCAAAAAAAAAAAACAAAGAAGAAAGTGTGAACCCAGAATCGGCAGGAAAAAAAAAAGAATCCTTAATTGAAGAAAAGGACCCTCCCTCACGTTTTTTAAACTCTCTCTTCTGCACCTAAACACTTGTTTTTATACATCGTTCCATTGCATGAGAACGCTTGAGTGACGGGAGAAAGGGATGGTGGAGACTTTAAAAGCTCACAGTTTCTCATCACTAGGGAGTAAAACATAAAAACGCAGCTCTAACAGTGATAATAAACTAAACTCAAAGACATGGGAGGGACAGTGGGCAAGCAAGCCACTTTGTTGCTAAGATGGAAAATGAACGTCCCTGAAACAAAAGCAGAAACAAATTTTTTGAAAAAAAGAAACAAAAACCAAACAAAGCTTTAAATATGTCAAAGATGAAGGAAGTCGAGACTCATACCTGCAGATCCTGCACGTTTCAAATGCAGAAGATGAGACACAAACCGATGGAAAAAACTTCTGCATTTTGCCTCTGAAAAACCAAAGAAAGACTTCCTCTTTTGTTCTCGTGGCTTTTCTAGTTTTACTGTAGCCTGCCTCTCTTTTCTCCTCTCTTTTTTTCTTTCACAGTGCCGAAAGGATCAAAGAAAAAACCTCTATGTTCCCCAACTATCTGTGTTTTTTTACTCCCTACCTCACTTGCATTTTTCTTTTGTTTCTTTAGCTGTTTTTTCTACTCTTTTCTCCCCAGTTTTCTCTTCTTTTTATGCTCTTTCTTTTTTTGCCCTCGTTAGGTCATTAGAAGAGCTTATATATAGTCTAGACATATCTCTATTTAGAAAAGATTCAATGCATTAATTCTAGGATGCAAATCCCTACTGATTTGCAGTAAAAAAACTCAAAAAGAAAACTTAAATATTTTGATTCTGATGTCTGATTTCTTTCCAGTTTTTTAGAGGATGGTGTAGCTTCTTTCTTTCCTTCCATAGGGCCAGCTGCTCCTTTTGAAATGAGGCAATAAAAATGTGGTTGTAGGTTCAAAAATCAGGCGTGATGATAAAGGAAAACAACAGGAATTTGCAAAGAAAAAAGGAAAGAAATCAGATGGGTAAGGGTGCATGCTACAAAGTCTTATTTTCCTTATTCGGTGTGGTAAAAATCCTGTCATTTATGATGATCCAGACCCCTCTCCAGCTTTCAATATCCTTCTTCAATTCAATCCCTCATTTTAGCACTTTTCAATTCAGTCCTTGGTCCAAAAAAATCCTTCAAATCAAGCCCGCGAACTTGGGCTAAACCCTTCTCGCGGCAGGATTCTCTACTTTCACATTAAATATTCAAATGGGAATATCTTGAGCTTCTGATATCAAAATCACACGATTCAAAAGCTCAAATTCATCTACGCTTTTAGTACTACAACTTTGATGAAGGATTCGAAGTGAGATAAAATCGTTTTAGAGAACAGAATCTAACAGTAATCTGGTTGGTCAAAAAGGATCTCTTGATCTAATTCAGAAACTGATAATGTCGAGCATCCCGATATGAGTGGGAATATGACCTATGAACAATGACCAACAAAAATTATGATGGAAGCAGAGTCTTTAATGCTAAACTCGGGTCAAAATCCTTCTCGCGGCAGAAATCTCTGCTTTCACGTTAGATATTCAAATGGGAATATCTTGAACTTCTGATATCGAAATCAAGCGATTCAAAAGCCCAAATTCATCTAAACTTGTAGAGCTACAACTTTCATGAAGGATAAAATATGAGATAAATTCGTTTTGAAAAGCAGAATCTGGCCGCAACCTGGTTAGTCAAAAGGATCTCCTGATCTGATTCAGAAACTGACAACGCCGAGAATCCTGATATGACTGAGAGTCTGCCATAAGAACAGTGATCTTAGGACCCAATAAAGGTGTAGGTCAATTTTTCAAAATGTCATGAGTGATAGAATATAGCTAGAATACCAAGTCAGAATCAGAGCCTAAGTTGGAACAAAAAATTGCGATAGCATCAGAACCAGTTTTTTTAATGCAAATTATGAGGGATTTATCTAATCTTAAAAACCAGATAAAGAAGGAATGAATTTAGCATTATAAAGACTTCTGGTCAATCTAAGAAAACCTGACGATTTTGGTAGGAAATGGGAAGGATAAAGAGTATAGAAAACAGCTCAAATAGGGTTTCGAAAAAAATATTTATTTCTCTGCTTTTGTCAATCTTCCAGTAAAAATAAGTTAAATTTCTACACTCAGTTCAAAAGAGGTATACACCGTCTCTAACACATGGGGTCAAAAAATGAGTAACAACAGTGAGATGTGGTTGTGGTGATGAATAGGGTATTGATGATGTGGTGGCTATAGTTGTAGTGGTGGTGACAGTAGCAAAGATGAGGTAGTGGAATGTTGTTGAAAGATATTTCAGGTTTCGCACACCAAAACCGAGTACAGAAGCTCCATGGGAGGGTAAGCTGTTAACACCAAAACCGAGTACAGAAGCTCCATGGGAGGGTAAGCTGTTAACACCAGTCATCCTCAAGGTCCGTGAGTGCTAGTTAGTTCTGTATGAGATTTGAAATAAATATAATGCTTTTGCCAAACATA
>Ga0325414_1002275_pt1 | contig 19311 bp, 9 predicted proteins | sample PopdelMetagenome_8_FD_206183 | JGI IMG/M metagenome (GOLD analysis project Ga0325414, IMG submission 206183) | Populus deltoides microbial communities from Bellville, Georgia, United States - Leaf-PdKOR-R3 | ecosystem: Host-associated > Plants > Phyllosphere > Phylloplane/Leaf | place: USA... | reverse complement strand
TGTGATGCAGCAGTTATCAGTTTTCGATATTCAAATTCTAATGGTGAGCCATGTCATTTGAAAGGGTTCTAGGTGTGACCCAACTGAAGTCCCATTTTTTCTTTGTTTCTAGAAGCAGATTATTTGTTTAATCCTACATCACTCAAACCTCAAATCTTTTTATTTGTTTCTTGTAACAAATGTCTTAAAACCAAATTAAGGTTTGAAACGTCAATAATTTGACCAGGGAGAGTAATTCGAGCTTAAAGGACGAGAAAGGAATGTGGGAAAAGAAAGGAAAGCAAGAACTTTGAGAGTTTTTTTGTGAAGTTACCAAGCTAAAACACCAACACCATTACATGGACAGTTTTAACAATGCTCACCAAGAATCACTCCCATATTGGCAAGGTATAGTTCTTGAATAAATTCCCCAGATAACTTTACCTAGCTGAAGGCTTCCTATCTGCTAAACAGTGTTCCTGTTATCCCTACCATGTCAGTTACATTCATGCTGGGCTAGGAGAGCTACGTATCAAAAAATAATTGGAAAATCAACCATCACAAAGTCCTAAGTAACATGCATGATCTGATTATTTAAGAAGTAAGAATTAATTAGGAAACAGTAAAGGGTGGGACAAGCATCTGATCCATCCTGGGGCCAGAACAAGTTCTCTTTATTCAAATTTTCTGGAAAATTATGTCATTTCCACTGCAGAGCAAACTAAAATCCATCAAACATCACCTCCAAAATGTAAATTGCCCGAGTAGTTTTAACTGCCCCCTTCTCTAAGCTATTACATCTCTTGTTTTTTTTTTTTCTTTTTTACCAACTAGTTTCTTCTGTGATCTAAATTTTTAAACCTCAATCTACAAATCAACATCGATAAAGATAATCAAATCCTCCTTGGAAATTTGACATACTATAATCAAAGCAACCTAACTACAAATTAAAATCAATCCCACCCCTTAACATGTTGGAAGAAATTCCAAAAACATGCTGAAATGGCCAGGAGACATGGTAAAAACTTCATGATAAGTTTCTTAAAATTGTCAACTGTTCTTAAATAAGTATATCCAGGTGCTATCACAAGGATGCATACTCTGAAAATGGATTTAGTAAATTGAATATCATCTAAGATCCCTAATTCCATAATTCCACTATGTACCTCATCATTGTTTTCTGTTTACTTATTCAACCCATCCTTTTGTCAGCTAATCATTCCTATAAATCAATTAATTTCCATGTCAATCACATAAATTTAATTCATCTGCTGATAGAAGATAATATTTTGGGTTAACACACCGACAGTCTTAAGTTCCTAGGTCCGCCACCAACTAAATGTAGTCTGGTGTCAACATGACAACAAGTGTCACGATAAGTAGGATCATTTCGTACATGGTTGGAAAAAAAAATAACAAAAAAACAAACACCATGGAATAGATTGCATGATGATGCACAAATTCAAAAACTAGAAGTTATAGATATATTATAATGACTGACCTTCCACAATCCGTCGCTTGCTAAGATAAAAAACTCCATATTTGATTCTATAGGTACATGTCTTACATCAGGCTCTGAACTTAAATGCGCTTTAAGGCTATGATCCCCAAAAGCTCGTGCAACTGCAAGTTGGCCATTGACTCTAGGTACATCACCTGGAGAAATTATTAGTTTATTCAGTAAGAAGAATAACTGCAACCAAGCCATCTTGTAATGAGAATAGAGTGGTGCAATAAGTTTATACAACGGAAATGACAGCCCAATTAATTATGTGCATTATAGTAGCAAACACAGTCGGCAAAATGTTCCACCAAAAGAAAAAAAGAGTCTTGAAAGTGATAAAAAAACGGTGATATGTTACCAGGAAGGGCTGTGACAAAGCCACCCTTCTTCTCAATCTTTTTTCTTTCAGTGTGTGGTTCATGGTCCACTGTAAGTTGATTAGCACAGCCTCCTTCACAAACAACAGCTCTAGAGTCACCAACATTTGCAATCCATAGGTCTTTGCCGTCGATAAAAATTGCAGTGACAGCGGTGGAGCCACCAGGTCCTAATTGCATTGCGTTCTCCAAAATAAAATTATCAGTGGAGCGATAAGCATTCTTAATGGCAGTGGTGGGATCTTTCCAGAAATTGGGCTGCAAGCATCATCGCAATTCACAGGCAAATAAGAGAGTGAAAGGAATCATAACAACAAAAACAATAACAACAACAACAGAGATAGGATGGATGGAAGGACCTCGTCAAGTATGTTGTTGAAAAGGTTATCTTTCAAATAACTAGGGACACGATCGCCAAGATGACCATCGAAGATGGCAAATAAACCAAGCTCGTGATTCTTATTTTTCCTGTATTCAGCGACGTGGTAGTCCTCCATGTCATGACCAGACTTGCCCTCGACCAAGTGGAAGCCATGAGACAATTTCTTAGTGGAAGATTTACTTTTGCCTTTACCAGAACAGTCTGAAGAAGATGAAGAACTGAGACAGGCACCACACTGCAATCAATCAATTAATCAATTGACGGGTCAAAATGTTTCTTTTTCCCCATTCCATCCGATCCCATCCCACAGAAGCCAAATAATATTCATTGTGGAATTGTGATCATATGTAAACAGCTGATAAGAGATATTCTTTTAAGAAAAAGGAAAGAAAAGAAAGAAGCTTTTTGGAAGGAACTCGATCCATATCATCCATCATAAATAGTTGGGTTCGTTGAATTAATAAAAAAATAAATCAAATCCGAGATGGTTACAAGAAAGACAAGAGTGATAAAAGAAGAGGGTGCGGCATCTGGGATTAAAAAAAAATTACATGCGAGAGAGAGTTTAAGGCTAGATGATACCTTTAACTTGTGAAAGACGGAGGTGGAGGTGTGAGACTGAGAAGCACCTGCTGCGGCAACTGATTCTCTACTCATCGTACTTATACTTGTCTGTGCCTCTGCCTTTCAATCTATCTATCTCAAAACAGATGATATAATATGGTCCTCCTCCCCCTCCCCCTCCTCTTACTAATATTAGCGTTTCTTGATAGATACAGATACCGCGCGCATATATGTATATGTAGTAAAATCAAATCAAATCAAAGAAAAGGGAGTGATTGGGGCTGAAATTCTTGTCCAACCAACCAAATCTAATCAAATACTAGGCTGGTTCTGGTGCTGGGGTTGTTGTCTAGATACATGAAATTGTGATGATGACTTGGACGCAGCTACTGTTTGCTAATCCCCGGGTCAGCTCTAAGAGATAAGAAGGAAGAAAAGACAGGAATGAATATCTCCTCGTGTTCTTGTTCTGAGTCTTCTGCGAGGCAGGAAAGGGAGGAGCTTGCGATGCGTTTACCAAATGAAAAAACCTCCGTTTCTTTCTTCAATGACGCGGCCGTCAAACAAGCTCAAACTAAACTCTTTTAACATTTTCTCCTCTCTCATCAATAATATTATTATTATTAATTTACAAATTAGAGAGGGGGGTGGGGGGGGTGCAAGACTCCTCGTCACAGAGCATACACATGTAACACCATCATCAGTCAGTCAAAGAAAGACAGCTAATGAATCATCTCCACACACTTTTCCTTTCATTCACCCCTTCTAATTTCTATGCCTGTTTACATCTAAATCCTCAAATTATGTTGTATCTGAATTGGTACCCCCGAGCTCCAAAAATAAATTGATGCGAGCCTCGAGGGACGGCGTGGCGCACGCGGTTTCGGATGTGGAATTTTCTCAATTTCTATTCATCTAGCCACGGCAACGACAAAACAGTTCTCGTCTACGGGTGTCCTTTGAGGTATGGTTAAAAACAAAACAAAAAACATATATTTTTATGTTTTAGATATTGTTACAGTACAAAAGAGATAGACACGACAAAAAAAATTAAAATATTAAAATAAAATTATATTTGATAATGATGTTCAAAAAAAATAATTACATATTTTACTTTTAATATATATTATCGCCAGATTTATTTTTCACTACATTTTATATTAAATATTAAAATTAATAATATTATAATAAATATATTTAAAAAAACTAAGATTAGCTTGACGGATGACCTATAATTTGAATTTTGTTTTGGATAACTTTCAATTCAAATTTACTGTTAGCTCCACTTATAACTCGGGATTTGCTTAGGATAAATATTTAAATTAAATTTCAAAATTATAATAATAATTTTAAAGTCAGAATATTCAACTCCACTTGACGTGTTAGCTCCACTTGTAACCTAACTTGTGTTCAAGAATAACTCCTGATTGAATTTTAAAATTAGGATAAGGTCTATTATTAAAATAAATAAAAAAAATCAAGAGTAGAATATTCTGGTTTTTTTTTTTTTTTATGATACAAAGAGGTTTGACAATTTGAGCGGGTGGACTCCACCGTCCTAGATTCTAAGAAAAAAAAAATCGTTCTTGTCGTCTTTCCTGGAACGTTCCCATCACGATGACCAATATTAACTTTTCATTTTGATTTTTGTTTTGTTTTTCAGTTGTCTTTCTTCTTTCTTTTCTTTTTTTTTCTAATTTTGGATTTTAAAAAAATCATGTTTTTTTATGTGATTTTTTAAAATAATTTCTTTAATTTATATTTAAATTAATATATTTTCTCTCTGATTTTTTTTATTTTTGTATTTAGTATTGTTTAAATAGCGGTTGTATTTTTAATTATTTTATATGTATTTAATTTTTAGTTTTTAGTATTTTTGTTTGTATTTAATTTTTTAAATTACATCACTAGAATTAGCGTGATTGGGGACTGCTTGAGGTTGCGATATAACTCATGTTTTATAATTTTTTAAAAATTAATATTTAAAATTAATATTTTTTATATTTTCAGATTATATAAATGTGTTGATGTTAAAAATAATTTTTAAAAAAATAATTTTAATATTTCTTTAAACTAAAATACTTTAAAAAATAATTTTCATCGGATTTCTAAACACCATGGTGTTGTCGATCGAAAGCAATCTTCACAGTATAGAAAAAGACTTGATGCAACAAAATCAAATGTAATTAATATATAGTTTTGCTTGTGGAAGCTGACATAAGGACTTCATTGACAAACGAGTGGAACATTGAACAAGTTATTGACAAAGAACAATATATTATCGTGAGAGCCTCGTATAAAATTAAAATTAAATTTGATTTTGTTCCAATTTGAAATTAAATCACTAAATTTTCAATTGGTTTAAATCAATAAAATTAAATTTTATTTTGTTAAATTAAATATTAACTCAATGTCGAAACTTATTTTTAATATCGTGGAAGCCTCGTATAAAATCAACCGTAATAAAACATCAAACATAAAACCAATCAAGCTTAATATAAAATAATTAAATTGGACATAAAAAAACCAAGTGACATAAAACCAATCAAGCCTCCAATGAATAGTGTCTTTATCCTATGTTGTGTTTTCATTGTTTTTTTAATATTTATTTTATCTTATATTGTCTCAAATGCTTATAATTTTAAATATTATTTCATCATTTACCAAGCATTAATTTTACAAAACTGAACTATGATAGTAATAGAAAGCTAAAGGATTTGAGAATAATTTTTTTTTAATGTGGTTGATTGTTTATATAAATATTGTTTTCACCCTAATTTTTTAGAAGTTTCTTTTTCTTTTATCTCATATTGTCTCACATGTTTATAATTTCAAATATTATTTTTTCGTTTACCAAGCATTACTTTTACAAAATTGAACTACGATTGTTAAATAGAAAACTAGAGGACTTGAGAATAAATGTTTTTTTATATGGTTGACTGTTTATATAAATATTGTTTTCACCCTAAATTTTTAAAGGTTTTTTATAATATCCCTTAGTTCTACTTGTAATTAATGGAATTTATAAAATTTACCCCTAACTTCATTTCATCACATCAAGACTTGGGTGGCATCGCAACTCGCAAGACAATTGCTAGTAGAGGAGAGATGGGGGTAGTTGGATTCTGGCTTTTTGAGTTTTGGAAGATTTCATAGTGGTTTTTTTTAGCTTTTGGAGACCATAGATTGATTAAATAAGATTTCAAGGTTGTTCTCTAGGTGTTTAGGTCAGAAATATATTCAAAAACAGTTTTTGAATTGAAAATAAAAGATCTCTATTTTTCTAGCTACCACAGTGGCTGGATTCTTAGCAATAATAGATGACGCACCGTCTATTTTTTTGGCAAAGAATGGGGTCACAATGTGTCGCCCGCCCCATTATCTTCATAAAAAAATTAAGGCCCATGTGGAAGCCTTTTCTTTGTGGACTAGATGGTAGGCTTCGCTTACCCACAACACCTGACCTCACTCTTTTCTTTTAAAAAAAAATTATTGTTTTTTATATGTTTTTAAAAAATATTTTTTGCATTTATGTTTTGATTAATACTCATTCTCTATGATTTTCTTGGTTTATTTAGCGTTTTGAAGTAATGATCTTTTTAATTATATTAAGTGTGTTTAGTTTTTTTTTACGACGTTGGTGTGATTTATATATAATTTTTTTTTATTTTATATAGATTAAACTTATTTTTAAAAATAAAAACATTTATTTTTTTTATAATATTTTTAATATGTGCAGCCTTGAATGAAAATTTTTTCCTTTTATTTTATTCAATAAATTTTAAGTGTATGTCAATTTTTGTTATAGATTGATCTTCATAAATAGATTCATTAAACACAACTGAATAAATGATCCAATTTTTTCATTTCTCTAGTTTCACTTTTGGTTATTATTAATGATTTTTTTTATTTATTTACATATATGATTATCGGTTTATTTTATTAGATATTTGCATGATTTTTTTTGCATGATCTTTTTCATTTATACTTTGAATTTTTTTAGAAAATAGTTTGCATACCGAGGGGTTTTTTTTAAAAAAAATATGACTCATGGTATCGCGTAAGTCAAATAGCTAGTTATGCAATAAAATAAAACAATTTGGATAGTTTTACTAGAGACTACACTAATCATTTGAGCATTGTGTTTTTTTGTTTTTGCATCTAAGTCTTTTTTTCATTCTGATTATTGGTATTTTTAAAAAATTTATATTTGTATGTTTTTATGGATTTAGATTTATTTTAATTTGCAAGCTCTTACATATATGATTTATCAAGAAACATTCTGATAATTACCACCTGGGGGGGCACCATTTAGATTTTGGTATGGAGAAGTTTGTTTTCCTCCTTGAAGTTTCAGTTTATATATTGTTTGATCTTTGTTATTTCACAATTTAATCATAAACTTCATTTATTTTACGTCATGGTCCTTAGATGTTGAAAGATGAGAGAGAAAATGTTTGGATAACCACTTTTCAACCTTGAAAAGACCACTTTTCGTGTCAATAGTTTTATATTTTTGATAAGAGTTTAATGAAGATGGTTTTGCTCTCCAACCATGCTGAAAAAACATATCCAATTTGTAAGCATTTTTTAATTCACTTAATTTTCCATTTTATAGTTATTAAAAGGTGTTTTAGATTGAAAATGAGTTTATTGAGGTTTTTATGATGTTTTTATGTGAAAATAAGTTGAAAATTTGATTTTTAAGGACAAAATACATAAAGTTGATTTTTTGTTAACTAAAGATGATTGAATTTTTGTCCAGTACATGATAAGTCATCTACCAGAACAAAAAAAGGATCATCTTCCACAATAGATGAGCAAACAAACACGTCATTTGCTTCTTCTTTTTTTGGTTTGACATGAATATCCGAGCAAGCTTACACGCATCTCGACTAATCTCACGGGTCCTGGAGTTAACGACCATGTAAACCTCCAGAGGCTCTGAGGTTTGTGGGACTCGAACCGATGACCTTTAAGGAGCAAACTCAGGGTCTGCCCAGTTAAGATACACCCCTTAAGGTTGCCATTTGCTTTTTTACATGGTGAGGGGATGACGCTTCAAAAAAACTAATTAGCAAGCGCACTTGGTCTTTCTCATGCCTTGCCATACATGTAGGCTTGGCAATTTTTTTTTACTTTTACTATTATTTTTTATTTAAATTTTAATTAATATTGGCTCTCTTTTCTTTTTAGTTTATTTTTAACTAATATCATCTCTTTTATTTTTTAAATTTCTTAGTTCACCTTTTTAAAATAATAATTAATTTTTGATTACTTTTTAAAGTTTTTCAAAGGGATTATTATACTTTTCCTTTTAAAAAAATTTATATACTTTATATACATAAATTATATTTATATGATTCCTTCATGAAAATGAAAATCATTTATTCTTAACAACCAAGTAACATATATCTATCTTTTATTTTTACTAGGAAAATCAGTTTTTTGCTTTGATATTTAATTAACAATAACAACTTTTTTTGATTTATTAGTTCATATATATTTTATTTATTTTATTAAGTATAACCAACATCTTTTTATTTCTCAATTAAAAAAATCATGATACTCAAAAACACATTTATTACACCTACACTTTCTCAATTTATTCTATTATGTGTAAGCAATATTTTTCTATTTCTTAATTAAAAAAATTATGACACTCAAATACATTTGTAGGACAACAGATGCTTTTCTTATATTAAAAATTAACTTAAAATATTATCTGTAACGTAACGTGATTATAAGATTAGTTCTATAATTAAAAGAGGTTAGGGTTACCCTATAAAGATCAATGTGCAGTCTCTCATGGTTTCACTATAGATCGCGCTATGCAATCCATAGTGGTCCACTTTTTTTCATCCTTTGAATTAAAGTAATCAAACTTTATTTATTTTCAATTTCAATTTCACCCCTCCATGTTATGTTGACATAATTTTACATTTTAGAAATTGTTTTGATTTGAATACTCTTTTACATTGGAGGTGTCATAAAATATTCTAACATTAAATTATAGATCGATTTTACCAAATAGAATTTTATATTATAGTTTGAAAAACTCAAACAATATGGACAAAAACAAGCATAAGAAAAAAAGATCCCTTTTTGTTTTTACTATTCAAAGGGTATGGAAAATTTCATTTTAATCCTTGAAGTTTTTGCTAAACTAGACGTGGTCCTTGTTGTTTTAGGTTATTATATATTGACTCTAAACTTAATTTCTTTTACATTCCAATCCCTAAATATTGAGGAAGAGAGAGAAAGTCGTCAAAAATAGAGGAGAGAGCTACATTCTGACCACAAAAAGATAAATTTTGGTGTTAATAGGTTCGTTTTATAAATGGTAGTTTAATGGATATAATATTACCCTTCAAACATTCCAAAAAAATACAGATCAAGGCTTATAATGTGGTTTTTTTTAATTCAATTTGATTTCTTACTTTTAAAGTGATCAGAGGGAGTGTTTGAATTGAGATCAGGCTTATTAAGATTTCTAAGATGTTTTAGACGGTATTTTCATGTGAAAAACAAAGTTAAAAAATTAAATTTTAAAGATACTAAAGTTAGCCTTAATTTTTCGACTATTTGAGATTGCTGGAATTATTATTATTATTATCTTATTATTATTATACCTCTACTATAATTGTTTTTATTTTCTTAACTTAATTGAGCTAAGGACATATTATAATTGTTTTTATCATCTTAAGCATATGAGCATAGTTCAGGCATATGAGCATAGTTCAGGATTAAGAGCAACTCCAATGCAAGAGCTAAATGGGAAGCTAAAATTAAAAAAAAGTAATATTTTGACTTTTCTTTACTTGTTTTTCATGCTTAAAGGGGATAGCTAAACAAAATGCTAAAATGGCTTTTCTCTCTCACAAATATTATTCCTATATATCTTCAAAACAAACAAAGTGGGGCCAACGAAAAAATAAACCAATTAAATGTAGCCATGTGAAAAAAAATAACATTAAAATCATTAAAAAAAATAAAACATTTATTTATTCCACTCCCATATAATTTGGCTTTTCAAATAGCTTTTTTTCATTGGAGTATATATGATAAAAGAAGTTATATTTATACTATTTAAAATATTATTTTATCAATTTAGCTCTTTAAAATAGTATTTTTCATTGAAGATGCTCTAAGCATGACTAAGCTTTCATCTTTAGAGACCACTCCCAATATGCCTTGCCTCTTTAGCCCACAAAAGCTTTTTTTTTTAAATAGATCCCCATTTACATTGCTATTTAATAAATTATCTGATTATATCATACTTTTTAAACAAAACTTGATGTTTTTTATTGTTATATTGTTAATGACTTCTTTAATAATTACATTTAAGTCTAATAAAGCACATGAATTCAATAAGAATATTATTTTTTTTATTTTTTTATATGGTTTTCATGAATTAATTATTCTTCTATTTTTTTCATTCTACCCCTTAAAAATATCATCTTTCCTGTTTTTAAAGTTTTTAGTTTTAACTATTTCTTTATAGTAATAAACATTTTTGATGATTTTTATAATTTCATAATAATTTTTACTATTAAAATTAAAACAAATTATCTTAATATTTAATTAGCATTCATAATTTTTTTATATAATTTATCAGTTAATATATTTTTTTTGTTCAATTCATTATATGAAACATATACATCATTTTTCCATTTCACAGCTAACAAATTTCGTGTCAGCGCCTTCTTCCCTTGCATGCAAAATTAACTTGAAATAAATTTTTTATCCGATATGTTGCCTAAAAAAGGATAATTTGGTTAGATGCTGCCAAGAATGTGTGTTTATTGAAGAGGAACACGCGCGGCATCAACTTCTGAAAGACAAATCTCTAGTAAATGAAGAAATCACACTCCTATTTTGATTATTCCTAATTAAGGATCATTTGCAATCATTGTGTCTTTCCTGCCACCTTCCTTGTCTTCTCAAATTAACTACCGTAGCAACTAGTATGGTCAGACTGATGATTGTTTCACGTTTCCCTCAATGGAAACTCTATCTTCAAAGAAAATCCTCTCCTTTTGGAAGATTCATGTAACACCACAAAACAGAAAATTACATAAATGTATCAGCAAACTCTCGAATAAAAGAATCAGAAGGGGAAAAATAAAACAACACAAGCAAACCTGAAAGATGCAATCCGAGGTAGTGACTCCTCGGAAAAGGGAAAGGAAAGGGAAGCGAAAATACACCAAGAACAAGGAAGCAATATTGATGATGTGCCATTAGCTAGCAATATGTTATATTGGAAACCTAGCTAACAAGTATTAGTAGGTGATGGTGGCGGTGCAGCTTGGGATCGATGCTGATGGCGAATATCAACTAGCATTATCTTCAGTTGGCCTCCTCCTCCTACCAAGTTGAAGAGCGCTTTCGAATTTAGACCTGAGCAAGAGAGCACCCCTGCTGCTGCAGATAACATGAGTTGCTGCTACTGTTGTTGCTGCTGCTGCTGCGCTCCTGGTACTATTAGTGTTTGTCATTGCAGTCGCGGTTCCTTGCTCTTCTTCATTTACTGCTGATGCTAGTAATGAAATTCCTCCACTATCAAACAGCATTGACCCTGCATCCAATGATACCACCAACGAACTCCTCTGGAACCTCAATCTGGACACCATTGCCTGAGTGACCCCTTTGCACCTCTTCACCTTCAACTTCACCAAATTGGGGCAACCGCGCCCAACAGCTTCGATCCCTGACTTTGAGACATTGGGGCAGTTCTTGATGCATAGCTTCTTCAAGGCCAGGAACTTGGCAGCAATAAATGCCATTTCCGAATCCTGAACAGAATCGGTGTTACAGAGGGCCATCCGCTCAAGTACGGGGCAGTTGGAAGCCAGGGCATTCAGAGATGGGATAGCTATTGGAATGCCCATAAGCACCACCTCCTGCAGTTGGGAACATTTGTTGGCTATGGAAAACACCCCCTCATCACCAATAGTCCTGCTTCCGAACCTGCTCCATGCATCGATATGTAGCTTCCTAAGCTTCCTGCAAGAATTTGCAATTGCGGATAACCCATCGTCAGTACAATCAGTGGTGCGGCTGAGGTATAGAAGCTGGAGGTCAGGGCAAGAAGAGGATATGGCCAAGAGGCCTGCATCGCCCATCTGGACGTTTTCCATCTGGATCTCAGAAATGGAAGTGGTTTTTCCATGGAGACTAGTCTCGAGGACTCTGTCCCAGTTACCGGAGCTCCTGCAAACAATGAGGGTTTTGATGGAAGCAGAAGCTGAGAGAATTAGAGGGATGAAAAGGCGAGCATTGTGAAGATCTTTGAGGCACAGCCGCTCTAGCCTCAGGCTCCTCTTGTAGTAGTAATTGTGAACATCCTTCTCCTTCTTGTTGGCATCTCCAGCAACAACAGCATTAATATTATTATGATGATCATTACTAACATCACCACCATCGACACTCAAAGCTCCAGGCCACAACGACGATGCAGGGGTACTGCTAGTGGCATCCAGCTTTCTTAGGCGCTTGAGGGTGAGATCTTGGAGAGAAGGGCAATTAGAGAGAAGGGAGTTGAGGCCTTTGGCACCAAAACCACAGGACGCAAAAGACAGTTTTGTGAGGAGAGGGGGGTGGTGGAGAGAGAAAGCATGCAGCCCATCGTCAGAAATATGGATGCAGCCCTTGAGTTTGAGCTTCTTGAGAAATGGGAGGAAGATGGGAATGCGAGAGAGGGCAGCATCGTCTATGCTGAAGAGCTTGCGGGAGCACTTGAGAGACAGAACGGAGACGGTGTTGAAGCGAGAGAGCAAGGAAGGCAGGCATGGAGACAACTCGGAACGAGCAAGCAAGACAAGGCGGTTTCTTGACTTCGAATCCACACATTTCCATCTCTTGCAAACCAGAGAGCAAGAGTTCCTGTCAAGGCAACCCAGCTTCCCAAACACACTGCCCAGGCACTCGTCAGGAAGACTCAGGGTCAAGTCGTCGTCCCCATCAATATCACCGCTGTTTTTTCCAATGATAACAGGCCTGTAAATCTCATGGCCATTATTGCACGAGCATGAAGAAGAGGATTGGCCCATCCCCCTCCCGGATTATCTGGATGGATTGTGTATGATGAGCAGGAAGGAAGCATACAAAAAGAAGAAGGATGAAGGGTAGCTAGCTTTTGTATCCATGGACGCGACTTGTTATAATTTACTATCATTAGATGGATTGATCGGTACTAGGACTCCCAACAAACGGTAAATGTTATTTGTATTCTGCCGTTGTGTTTTTCATTTTCTCTAAAAGACAAAGGTTGCGGGAGATAGGGCTTGTTTGGTTTGGTCCCAGGGATAGGCTTGTTCTTTAACAGCACACCACCCAACATCATTGCTCTTACCAAATAATTCCTTAACTGGACTGGACCAATTGATGAGACCAATTGATGAGACAAAGAAAGAAGGGAACACCCGTGGTCTGGTCTTGGGGTGGGCACCTTTTCTCTTCGAAAGCGTGGGGCCCTATGTCCCTTATGCTGTCTGCTTCCTGCAATGGGCATCCTCCACGTGTGTCTTCTCCTCTTCTTCTTTTTTAAGCTCTCTCTTTTCACCTAGGGAGAGGCAAAACTCTCCGGGACAAATGGCAAAAGAGTGGCTGATGCGACAACTACTGTGACAGGATGGCAGGAACTTCCAAAATAGTGCTCCTTGTTATGATTTAAAACCTAAAAATATAATAATAAAATGTTCTCCGACCCCTTTCTACGACATCTTTTGGCATTGCAATTCACCTGTTCAGGCTGTTCTTTTCATTATTATTTTTTTAAAGTTTTAAATTAATATTGTATTATTATTCTGATCTCAAAAAAACAGGCTCCATGTCTCTGGCTTACGAAGACAATTTGAACTAAAACCTCCCCCCTGAAATTGGCATGCATTCGCCTCCTCCCTTTATTTATTCCATCTTCCTGGAAAGAAAAACATTAACAAGGGCACTGCTCAAACTTTTAGACTACTATGAAACTTGTCGTCGAACATAATGATGTAAACCTGTACCCAAGTAGCGCGAAGTTGAATTCCAGTTTATGTTCTAGTCTTGTGAAATGGTCTGCTGCTGTCATTTGTGTTAAGAAAAATAAAAATAGAAAGCTCAATTTTACTTTTGTTTTCGCTTCTGCTTCTGCTACTGCTTTTGCGTTTATTGTGGGGTACAACCCTTCACAATAAAAAAGACCGCAAGAACAAAAGCAGTAAATTCATGTTTTTACTGTTGTGTCTTTTTTGTTTTTAGTAGTGGAGCATACACTACTTAAGAGTTGATAACCATAGTCATATTGTGCACAACTAAAAAAAGATAAAATAGATTAAATTATTTAATTTTATTTTAATTAGATAATAGATAATAATAATAATATATGGAACAAATTTAAAAAAATAATATTGATAACCTTAAAAAAATTATGTAACTCAATTATCAATTTATTAAATATATAAAAAAATTAAATTAAATTAAAAAAACCCGACAAAATTATGACAACTAAAAAAAAACCTTATCCCAAACTAGTTGGAAGCAGCAATATGAATCCTTTGGTGCCATGCAAACCATCATATATCAAATCCACCTAAAACTCAAGCTAACAATTAAAGAAAATATAAACCGTACTTTTCAAAACTCGAACTTGTTTTGTCATAATTTATTTTTTATCCCTGTTTTTTATCATTTTTTTTAAATAAAGAGTACAAATAATTTCAAAAAACATGTATTTTCAACGCAATTCAACTAATCTCTGGCATTTTTTAAATTTTTTATCCTTTCACTAATGTTTTCGTATTGAAAAAATTTCTAAAATATGAAAAGAAAAAAAAAATCAATAAAAAAAAGGTTTAGAGGATAACGTGATAATTAAATAGAAAAAAAGGGACTGAACTGAATACAAGATTTTTACATGAAGTTCACATCAATGTCCCTTGTAAAAAGCCTTGAGGGTCAACTTGAATCTAGGGTTTTTTTTAAAAAAATAAATAAAAAAATAACTGATTTAGTAATCCAAATAAAACCACCTTTTATTTTTTCGATCAACATCTTTTTGATCCCTTAAAAAAAAAATTTTACAGCCCTCACATATCATGATCCAAGATTTGTCTCGGGTTTTAAAACTAAAATGTAAATAACTTATCCTTACAGCCAATCTCACGACTAAAATCTCAAGTCGACGATATAATACACAAGGGAAAAAAAAATAGCAACATAAACACAACTTCTACAGCCCTCTGTTTGGTTGCCATGAAAAGGATAAAAAATTTCAGCACTACATGAATGCAAGAGCCATATTTTTCCAGGCCCCGAGAAAAAAGAAAAGAGGAAGAGAAGAAGAAACTGACGTGTAGCGTACTTTGGTATGGACTGAAGAAAATCACCAGTAATTTCATACAGTAAGGTTGCCCTCTCCAATATGTACTTGTAAGACAGTGTACTGGGATTCACAGATAAGTCAGTTGTGAGAATCTACCACATTAAACACACATCTGCAACTGGCAAAGAGTTAAAGACTTATGAACCAAGTAGCTTCTTCCATCTGGCATAACCTAGAACAAGCAGGAAAAGAAACAAACATCCGGTAGAAGAACTTCCCACAAAGTAGCCAAATATCCCATGTATCTGATACAATTGACAGGGAATGTTCATGCCAAACATCCCAGCTATTAGGGTGTCCACTGCAATAGCAAAAGACGCAATGGTTAATATCAGTTGGAGCTGGATGAGTTCATTTCGCTGGTTGTCAAGCTGAATATTGACATAGTCTTCTGTGTCGTCAATATACTCACGAACCTGAAAATTCAAGAACCCAGTTAACTTCAAGAACGTGAAGCTAAATAATCACCATAAATGGATTGAGAAGTCCAATAATCTAATCATGGATGCATTTGAATAGCAAAGCATTTTATGCCACTTTCTCACATTCATGATTCCCTCATTGAAAAATTTTCACCATTAAAAGACAACCAATTATACAAGCAGAACCCTAAGTGGAGTCATTAATCCTTTAATTGTTATTCTTGCCTGATTGGGATCAGCACATTGATTTTTGAACGACACCAGTTGCAGTTCAATCAGAACTGACCAGACAAAATTCTGTAGAGTTCAAAGCCCCATGAGCTTCTCAAATTATATCATCCATCAGTAATTTAGCAAACTGAAAATTACAATAGAATACTTATAATATTAAGGCAAAACATGTCCCTTATAATGTCAAGAGACAGGCACCTATTTAATTTAGACCAACAAGCTTGCTTTTGGACTGAGAACATCCTTAGCGAATGACCGGTGTAAGAACTGACATTTATCAAGACAATTACTTGATTAACATTTTGTAAGTTGTAGACAAGGAGGCAATACTCACAGACAATATTTTATTTCGTGTTCCATCTAGCTGCATAAAATAAGCCTCAAGCAACATCTCCAAATCCTCTACATCATCATCATCATCCAAAACACTGCCAGTCACCATACTTGCACTCCGGTTAGAGCCAAGTCGAGGGAGATGTGGTGCAGCAAGGGTTATGCTATTTGAAGCTGCAGAACCCACCAAGGCCTCGGATTGCTGATTCTGAATCCACTTCCTTGTCAAATACAAATCTGCCATATCTTCATTGTCATCTAATAGATGTTCAATTTCATCCCTCACCTGATATTAGACAGATAAGTAATCCTTGATGAGAAAAATAAGAGAAAGTAAATTAGGATTCAGCATCAACTGTAACATCCTTGATGAAGTCAGTCAGTTTCATGTATAAAAAATATTTTACCGCACAATGTATTATTTAAGTGACAGTTTCAAGAATTATAGCGGGAAAAAAAAAAGAAATGCAAAATTTACAAGAGATTCACAAACATTAAAGAGTAAAAAAACATTTCCCACAACAATTTCTAGCAATAACATGATTAGTGTAAATAGCTTCATTAAGATTTTTGCATGAAGTTTCCATACATTCAAGCATATATAGGAGAGAGAGGAAGATTGTGCATGCGAAATGATGTTCAAATAATGTACGGTAAAGTTAGGTTCTTTAGAATGCATGAATAATTTCTACATGCCAACTCCCATGTTCTTATCCACGCATTTCCAAGATTGCATAATTCAGCTGAGTAGAATATTTATTATTCCTATGATAACTGGAAAAGGATAAGCGGAGGCATTGTATCAAGTTCAAGTAATTGGATTCCAAGTTCATATTGAAATTGGGGGGCAAAGGAAGAATTGCACATAAGGGATGGCAAAGAAAATGCTAGATGCTTTCTTGATCTATCTTGCACATGTGTGCACACCTAGATTTATAATTTATTGAGAGGAGGGAGGATCTACTGGAAAAATTGTTAAAAGATTCCGTTCAGATATGTTCTAGCTTAAATCTTCTACAAGTGCATCTAAAAACTAAGAAAAATGAAATTTAAACATTGGTTTTCAATGCTAAGAGTAAAGCCGTAATGTTAATATTATCAGTATCAGTATTATTTTGTTTGACAAATTAGTTTTTCTTTCTTTCTAAGCTGTACTATTGAAGAGAGATTGTTGAGCATGACAAGTATTTAGATTACTGTATTGGCAAACTCCCTACCTTCTGTACACGAGCAAGCAGACGAGTGAGATTACTTTTCAAACTGCGAACATGTTCAAGATTCTTGGTGCTAACATTCATGGCCAATTCATCCAGCACGGGATAAGCATCTCTCTCCAGGTCTGCCACATTGGAGTCCAAGTAGGTACAGACAACCTCCAAAGCAATCTCCAGAACTTGAAACTCAAATGGAAGCTCACACTGCAAACCTTCAGCAGCTTCTGGAAGAGGCAGCCATTGGCCCCCGGTAGAAGCATGAGTGTCTGCATTCTGAGAGACCCGATGGATGCTAACCGCGGTCTTATGAGGAAGTTGTTGCCTTAGCTGATCCACAAATGGAAGAACCTCCTGGCACAGAGGATCCAAAATCAGGACTTCTTCAGCAGTCACTATAGCCCTTATAAACTCTAAGTTGACAACCATGGCTTTCTCCCTGGCTGTAAACAATAATAAAAATTAAAAAACCAAAACTTAAAAAGAAGAAAAGGAGAATAACTAGAAGAAGAACAAGGAAATTACCAAGAATGTTAGAAGAGTGAGAGAAGACAGGGCCAAGAATTCTCAAATCCCTAGCAGGAATGGAGACGCGCTTGATAATGGCACTTTTATCACATTCCACCAACTCCGAATTCCCCAACCTATCAAATCTCATCCACAGCCTGGCTGCTCCTCCGACCTTCTTCTTCCCCTTCCCAGGCCCCGTCGATGCCCCAACCACCAAACTATTGTTGTTGTTGTTGTTGTTGTGATTAGCATCAATTAATTCCGGTGATCTCAACGGTGGAGGAGGCGGAGCAGATGGTGGTGATTGCAGGCCACCAGCCTTCTTTAAGCGACGACGGCTGTTTTTGCGGAAAAAGAAAGGCAGGCCCTTCCCCATTTTTTATTGACGTGTTTCTGGAAGAAGGAAACAGACGAATTCACTGAAAACCATGGAGACCCCACAAGCAGAAGCAGCAGCGGAAGCGGCACATGCTCTTAACTAACCTATCAGTTTCTCTTGGAATTAATTTCTTCACAAATACACATCAAATAATGTTGTTGTTTTGGGTTTTGTGGATGATTGATTCTATTATGTTTCTAGGGAGCCAAAAATAAATGAAAATAGAACGAAAGACCTGCTTACAATCAGATGAACGAGAGAGAGAGAGAGAGAGAGAGAGACGGTGTGCGTGATCGGACCTGATTCTAATGGGAGAGATGAGATCTCTCTCTGAGCCCTAATGCCGTGTTTTAATCGGATAAATTTGGGAATTAGCGTATAAAATACAAAATAGCGCAAAGGCAAAATGTTTCAGTGAAACAGCATAAATATCGCGATATTAATTATAATTTTATCGTGATTTTTAATAAAATGTCTACTTAATAAACAACTTTTTTTCAACAAGAAGATCCAACCATCTCCCACTCCTCCACCATGCATAAGTTTTTGTTGAGACCAACACTTGTTCATCATTGCCCAAAATAAATACCACCATATTGAGGAATCGACAGCCCCCGCACCATTTTTTTTTTGTCTTTATCCAAAGAAAAAAGTCTCCCTCGTAGTTTTGAGCATACAAGAACATCAGCCTCCCATTTTTCATTCTTCTTCCCCATAATCACTAGAGGCCATACCCGTGAACCCCAACTTCCTTTTCATTTTGTCTTCTGCTCAATCTCTTACAAACTCATAGCCTCACATTTCAACACCAAGCCCTTCCCTTCAACTCGCGGCAAGCAACTCTTCACCACCAACAACACAAAAGGCTCCCATCCTCCAGCCGACAGCCAACAACTCCTCCCCTCTTCACCGTGGTCGGCAACAACAGCCACCACGTCTGTGATAGCAGAACCAACTCCACCTTCAACCAAACCCGATCCGGCCAAGCCGTGACAGAATCTCCTTCACGCCGACCTCCTCCTTTTCGCTAGTTGCTCCTCTTGGTCACA
>Ga0325414_1002273_pt1 | contig 19317 bp, 29 predicted proteins | sample PopdelMetagenome_8_FD_206183 | JGI IMG/M metagenome (GOLD analysis project Ga0325414, IMG submission 206183) | Populus deltoides microbial communities from Bellville, Georgia, United States - Leaf-PdKOR-R3 | ecosystem: Host-associated > Plants > Phyllosphere > Phylloplane/Leaf | place: USA... | reverse complement strand
GGCATGTGCACTGAAAGATAATCATGGAAAGATGCTTATCGTTTTGTTACCTATTACCAATCAATCTAACTGGAGATGGAGATTTGAGGTTGTGGTCCCCTGATGAGGAAAGGAATAGGTCTGGCATATTCTTTTAATTTATATAAACCTGCTTTAGACGTTAAAGAACATAGCAGTGATGGTTGGATTTTCGTCTATTGGTAACTATATATATATTATGTCTGATGTTAATTTTATGAACAACTGAGCCAAATTTTATCTTTTGTTTTTAACTACTTTTTAAGCAGTGTATTGTTTCGGTATCCATTTCCAAGCTTAGATTTTTGTTTGATGGTCGTATCCTGCACTGGATAATTGAAAGGAGATCAATTATTCAAGGAACTGTAGCCCGTGTGCAGTGTAGTGACAATTTTTTTCTCGAACCGGGATCTTTGTGGTGATAGATAAAAATAATAAAGAATTTTTGTTTTTTATCGGTTAAAAAAAGATGAACTCACCACCTAGTATTTGAAAGAAAATTCTCACCAAAAAAAAAAAAAAACACTACCCAGCACATCTGTGCCTGTAAAAATAGCTTGTGTCCTCTATTTGTTAGTTGCCGAGTAAGACAAGTTTTTGTCCTTAGCTTAAATGAATGGCTGAGATCTGTTCCTTGATATGAAAGATCGAGCTCCCATCAATACAGGAGACCTAGATCCTTTAAGCAATGACTGCATCAACCCTTTCCTTAATCTTTCCAGCAGCCCTAAACAAACCCAGAAATAACCCTCAAATCATCACAACACTCCCTACAGCACAACATCGGTCTCTAGCTCTCATCCAACAACGCATATATAGTCGACATAATAGCCTTAAGTGATAGTAGCTGCACTTCTTCTCCCCTATCCCAGCTGTAGAACAACATGGCATCTTCTCTCCTCAACGCTATAAACAGTTCCTCAACAACAATCATGGTTTTCCAAGCTAAGATTTTTGTTTTGGTATCCATTTCTGAGATGAATTCCATTGACTGCTACCATAAACAAATCTTATAACCAACCGTTTTTTTTTTTGGTGAGATTTGAGCATGATTTAACAATCATATAATTTGTAAGACATCTCATTTGACTCCACCTATCTTTTCCTTGACTTGTATCTATTCATTAATTTGTTCTCTAAATATGTCTTCCACGAATGTTGTTTTTTTTTTGAAAAGAAATGGTAATTAATGAAATGGATTCAATATTATCTAACAATACTCGGATCCTAGTAGATTTATCTTTAGGCTCTAAAACAATAGGATGTAAGTGGGTGTTTAGAAAAAAAAAATATAGTACTGATGGTTCTAACAAACTTTTAAGACCAGATTAGTTACTAATAATTTTTAATTTTACACTTCAAATCAAATCTATGGTTGTTTTCCAATATTGATAATAATTGTTTCCAAAGTTATTAATTATTTTATTAATAATATTAATTATAATAAAAATAATAATATGTATAACACAAATAATAATATTTTTAATTATAATATTATTAATTAAAAAAATAATAATAATATTTATAAGACAAATGATAATATTTTTAATATTAATACTATTAATTATAATAAAAATAACAATATTTATAACACAAATAATAATATTTTTAATTATAATATTATTAATTAAAATAAAAATAATAATATTTGTTGTTACCCAATTTTTGACCTACATTTTTGATAAAATTTTGAAAAATTCAAAAAAAGTGAAAAACAACAAAAATCGAAAAAATATGTTTTTTTAATATATTTGCATTATTTTTAGCATTTTCAGCATCATCTCAAAAGAATTTAAAGTTTCAAAGATCTTTGGAATGCGTTTGACTTTTAACACGTTATATTTTAAAATCACCGATTTTCCTCATTTCGAGTTGATGTTGATAAGAAAAATAAAAAAAAAACAAGAAAAATCCAAAAAAACACAAGAAAAATCAAATTTACAAAAAAAAAACAAGAAATTGAGGGACCAAGTTTGAAAACCTAGCAACATTTTTACCTATAAATATTGGTCTCCTTAACATACTAGAAGAGGAGGGGGTAATTTTGAAAGAAAAATACAAAAAAGAAAGCAGAAACCTAACCCTAAAATCCATCTCCACCCGAAGCAGCCGCCGCCCCCCACTCCTGATTTTTTTCTTCTTCCTTCCCCCGGCCATCTCTGCTCCTGATCTTCACTGCCGCCACACCCATATCAACCTCTCTCGACCACAGCTCCCCCACACGCGACCAAGCCAGCCATCACCATTCCCCCATTTCCACTCATCTTCAAGTCCCAGCCTACAGAACAGACCCCCTGCCATTGCCCGACCATCTACTCCCCTCACCTCATCTGATTTCCCTCTCCATACCCACAAACCAGAATCAATCAAAGTCGCAACATCCCAGCTAACCTAAGAGTCCTATCTCCACCGTTTTCATCTCCTCCTCCCAGCCGCGGTGTCTCCGCCTCAACACAGCCAACACCCTCTTCATCTCCCTCAACCGGCCTCCAGCTGCAACCCACGAACGATAGCACCCACAGACGATGTCCCCTTCCTCACCCACCAACTCTCCTTTGCACAAACCGGCCTCCTGCCTGCCTCCTCGCTCCAGCAGCGCCCGCAGACCCAACAACCTCCATCAGTGGCCCGAACACAGTGGCACCTACAGATCAGCAGCCATCCTTCCTCTTTCTGCCAGCTACCCGAAGCGGAGGGGAAGACGAAAAAACCCATAGAAGAGCTGATCTGCAGTGAAGCAGATCTAAAGGAAAAGAGAGAGAGGCTAATCCGAAAACCGTGAAAGAAGATTAAAACAGTTTGCCTGTTGTGTTTTTTTTTGTATTTTGCAGGTTGCCGCCGGCGAGGAGGGGAAGAAAAGAGGAAGTCGTGACTGACCCTCTTGCTTGCCTGGGGTTTCTTGCGGTGGCGCGTGAACCCACACGCCGCCAGTGGCATAGGCGCGTGGGGAGACGCGCCGCCACTGTTCCTGCAGTTGCAGAAGGCCTTCCTTGCAATTTTTGGAGTTTTAGGGGCTATTTCGTAAATTTTAAATTATTTAATGTAATTTTTGTTTTGTTTTGAATTTTTTATAATTTGTAGTGTGGATGTACCAAACAAAAGAAAAGATAAGAAAAAAAGAAAATATAGTGAAAGTGAATGTGTTGTTTGTATTTTGTTTATTAATGTTTTTTTTTAGGGATAAAATTGCAAAGAATAAAGAAGAATTTAATATTTTGATTTGCTCACGGTTAAGGATTATGAACTTACACGTAAATCGTATTTCTAATATCTGATGAAAAGATAATTTTTAAAACTTCTTTAACACGTCAAAGTCACGAAGCAGCTTACCTTAGGTAGAGTGCGTTAGGGGTGCTAATACTTTCCCTAACCATAACCAGTCCCTTACCCATGAATCTCTGACAAGACCAGTACACTCGGGTTTCCTAGTAGCCCTTAATGAAATACTAGGTGGCGACTCCCAACAAACCAATCAAGCAAACATAACGAAAAATCACCAAGCTTTGTGTATTTAATGTGTTTAAGTTTTTGCATTTTTATCTTGTTTTATTTTTGTTTTATCCATGCATTTTTAGAATTGTTTCATGCATCACCTGTATTTATTTTTGAAAGCACACACAAGCTTCTAAGCTAGGTGGTGAATTAACGATCTGCCCTATGACTATTGGTCAAGGTTCAGATGCGTGAAACATCCAACTCATATCTGAGTGCCTACTTGGTAATGGTGGGTATACGTACCTTAACTATTTCTTGCAACGACCCTATACTGTCTTTACGAAGATCGTCACTAGGTAGATATGAGACCCTTTTGAGACCAGGTAGAAAACCTACTCATGTTCATATAATGAATAGAACCTGTCCTTAGGTTGTATGTGCTATTTTTATTTACATCAGGGTAAACCCTTCTTGAAGCATCTTGAATTCAAGACTTATGGGTGACACAATGATCGTCACTCAGAAAATTTTCACTGTAGAGTTTGGGCAAGAATCAAGATTCTTGTTTCATCATGCAAGAGTTACGATCATATGTCCCTCCTCGAAGGGCGAGTTCTTCATATAGATTACATGTTCATACATTTGTCATGCATGCACCGGGATGAAAAGTAGGTCCCCTATGAGTCTACAATACCCAACTTTGAGTGAAAAACACAGAAGATGAAGATTGTGCTCATCGTAACGTCCATTTTCAAGAAAAGTTAGAGTCTCTAAAGAAAAGCTTGACTCTCCTCTAGCTTACTCGAGCAAACACTTAGAAATAACTCTGGGGAAGTTCCTTCCAACCGAACTATCATCTTTGTTCGAAACCCAACAACGACTCAACCCGAAGGAATTGGGGGCAAACATGGTCAAGAGCCTCAACACAATCCGAAGGGGAATTGCACCACCATTGTAGAATGGAGCATGTTCTTGTTCTGCCAAAAAAATAACTACCTCTGTTCGATCATACCTGCAAAACTTCTTGATTTTTTGTTTCAACCTGTTCCAGTTTTTGTTGCTAATTTGGCTCAAATTTCCACAAGACTTTTCCTGTCCAATGAGCCTTTCTTGTTGTGTTTTCCTGTGTTCATGACATGCCTTCATTTTTGTTGTTGTTTCATGCAAATAACACATTGAGCATAACCTTTAAGAATGAAACCAATGCGCCAAGAATCTTTTGGTGTGTTTCCCTTTTCTTCCAAAACTACGTATGATCGCACATGTTCACAAAGATTTTTTAGGAATTCAAAGTTTAGTACAAAAACAGAAATCATGTTGGTGTTTTTCCGAAACAAACAAGTTCTAGAAATTCAGGTGATTCCTTAGAGAGGTAACCATACACCTAGAAAACCCGAAACAAAAAGAAAACAAAACAAAACAAAAAAACACCATGAAGTGACTCTAAAGCTGAGTTTTATTTGAAAGAATAATGAGAAATCACTTTGCATACTCGCATGAAAGCAAGACTTATCGATCCTAAGTGCATGAGTTTTAAATGAAGAAAGGCCATCTTTGATAATTCTTTCACGAGGCTAAAATTTATCATTTTGCAGTCCCCTTTTGAGCCTAATAATATTTTTCAAAAATAACCTTGGCTAGGATCACACCCCACACTGGGGGGCAAGTGTAAGAGACATAGAAAAAAACTCAATGATTGAAAGTGCCCAAGCAACACTAGGGGGCATAAAAGAAAATTCTCAATCATCAAAGGTGTCCGAACAAAGCTAGGGGGCATGAAGAAAAATCTAAAGGATCCAAAAATTTTGAGCAAAAAAAAAAAACCCAATGCAATGATGCTCAAAATCAAATGAAGAAAACAAAAACAAAGAGAAAGAGCCCAAGCCCAACAATAGGGGGCACGATAGACAATTTTGGAAAGACATTCAAATGACGAAAGATCAAGAAACAAGCACAAGTGATCCTTAGTCTTGAAATCCCTTAAACACTTTTTGAGCTTGTAAATATCCTTTTTCTTCATAACCAATACCCAAGCCTATATTACGTGCCTAATCAAGCCCTTTCTGATCAAAGGCAAGCAATCTGGATCGATGGGCAGTGCTTTCTCGTGCGAACCAAATCATTATTCATGCAAATAAAATAAATGCTTTGAAAAACGGTTCTCAATAACCCTCAAATTGAAATTTAAACTTTTTATGACCAACTAGATGTCACTTCGTGTTTTTCACCAAAAGCAAAACAAAAAGTTTTCATCACTTGTGGAAACCTCTCCATAGGAATCACTTGAATTTCTTCAGAATAAGTTTGCTTTGAATCAATATCAAAATGATTTCTGTGTCTGGAATAGCTTTGAAATTCCAAAATTTCTGCATGAAAACAACTCCTAGCCAAACCTTCCTTCACATAGCCTCATCCCTAAACTCAATTTGAATACTTGGGGGCATGATCAAACTGGGGGGCAATCAAAAACTCCTGGTAGGGCTGGCTTCATGATTCTCTTTCCAAGAAAAATGTTGGGCAAAAGTGACAACTCTTGAGATAAAGGGTGGAGGATAAAGAAGTATGATGATATCAAGCCCTTCCTAGAGGTCAAGATCAAAAGATATGACTCAAGTAAGCAAGAAGGACAAAACCATCGATGTTTACTATCAAAACTCCAACTTTTGAGAAAAGAAATGGGGACTTATATTTCTCAGGTACGTGTACAAGCATATTGATCATAATGCATTATTTTCAACATTGTCAAATCGGTGTTTCATCATCACCTTTTGGGTAGTGCGTTTTCTAACCCTACCTCATTTCGAGTGTGCCTTTGAGCCACCACTTCTCAGGTAGTGCGTTTTCTAACCCTACCTCATTTCGAGTGTGCCTTTGAGCCACCACTTCTCAGGTAGTGCATTTTCTAACCTTACCTCATTTCAAGTGCACCTTTAAGCCACCATCTCTTGCGTAGTGTGTTTTCTAACCCTACCTTATTTTGAATGTGCCTTTGAACCCTCACCTCCTTTTGTGTGCGCCTTTGAGACCTTACTTCTCAGGTAGTGTGTTTTCTAACCCTACCTCCTTTCGAGTGTGCCTTTAAGCCACCATCTCTTGGGTAGCGCGTTTTCTAACCCTACCTCTTTTCAAGTGCGCCTTTGAGCCACCATCAACATTTTTCTGGGTAGGTCACCCATTACAACATGACCACTTTTCCATGTTTTTTTATCTGGGTAGGTCACCCATTACAATGAGGCCAATCTTCCACTTGGTTAGGTCACCCATTACAATGAGACCACTCTTTCCTTTTTTCCTTGGGTAGGTCACCCATTACAACGCGACCACTTCTCCATATTTTTTATCTAGGTAGGTCACCCATTACAATAAGGCCAATCTTCCACTTGGGTAGGTCACCCATTACAATGAGAGCACTCTTTCCTTTTTCCTTGGGTAGGTCACCCATTACAACGCGACCAATTCTCCATGTTTTTTTTATTTGGGCAGGTTACCCATTACAATGAGGCCATTCTTCCACTTGGATAGGTTACCCATTACAATGAGACCACTCTTTCCTTTTTTCCATCCAGGTAGGTCACCTATTACAATGAGACCACACTTCACATTCTTTTCATCTGGGTAGGTCGCCCATTACAATGAGACCGCACTTCACATTCTTTCCATTTTGGGTAGGTTACCTATCATAATGAGACCGTTTTTCACACTCTTTCCACCTGGGTAGGTCACCCATTACAATGAGACCACTTTTTACACATTATTTTGTTTTGGTTAAATGAGGTCGCTAGATGGGATCTCAGGTAGCTTTGGTTAAAGGGAATCGCCAAATGAGATTTCAGGTTGACCGAGCTCCACACATTTTTTTTTCTTGTTGAATGAGGTCGTCAGATGGGATCTCAGGTAGCTTTGGTTAAAGGGAATCGCCAGATGGGATTTCAGGTTGACCAAGCTCCACACTTTTTTTGTTCTAGTTGAATGAGGTCGTCAGATGGGATCTCAGGTAGCTTTGGTTAAAGGGAATCGCCATATGGGATTTCAGGTTGACCGAGCTACACGTTTTTTGGTTAGGTTAAAGGAGGTCGTCAGATGGGATCTCCGGTAGCTTTGGTTAAAGGGAATCGCTAGATGGGATTTCAGGTTGACCGAGTTACACACATTCTTTTGGTTCTAGTTAAAAGAGGTTGTCAGATGGGATCTCAAGTAGCTTTGGTTAAAGGGAATCGCCAGGTGGGATTTCAGGTTGATCGAGCTACACACATTCTTTGGTTTTGGTTCAAGGAAATCGCCAGATGGGATCTCAGGTTTAAAAAAACAGAAGAAGAAGAGAGAAAGAAAGAAAGAAGAGAAAGAAAATAGAAGGAAAAGAGAAAGAAACAGAAAAAGAAAAAAAGTAAGGTCTTTAGATGAGTGAATATTGAGCAAGTTAGGAAGATAAGAAGACAAGTTTTCTTTACAAAGCTTACTATGCATAACATTGAGGACTTTTGCTTCGTAAGTATTGTAAAGAGGGGGCATCTGTTGTTACCTAATTTTTTACCTATATTTTTGATAAAATTTTCAAAAAATCGAAAAATAGTGAAAAACAAAAAAAATCCAAAAAAAATATGTTTTTTAATATATTTGCATTGTTTTTAGCATTTTCAGCATCATCTCAAAAGAATTTAAAGTTTCAAAGATCTTTGGAATGCGTTCGACTTTTAACGCGTTATATTTTAAAATCACCGATTTTCCTCATTTCGAGTCGATGTTGATAAGAAAATTCCAAAAAAAAACAAGAAAAATCCAAAAAAACAAGAAAAATCAAATTTACAAAAAAATAAAGAAGTTTAGGGACCAAGTTTGAAAACCTAGCAACATTTTTACCTATAAATACTTGTCTCCTTAACACACTAGAAGAGGGGGCAATTTTGAAAGAAAAATACAAAAAAAAGGGGAAACCTAACCCTAAAATCCATCTCCACCCGAAGCAGCCGCTGCCCCCCACTCCTGATTTTTTTTCTTCTTCCTCCCCCCGGCCATCTCTGCTCCCGATCTTCACTGCCGCCACACCCACATCAACCTCTCTCGGCCACAGCTCCCCCACACGAGACCAAGCCAGCCATCGCCATTCCCCCATTTCCACTCATCTTCAAGTCCCAGCCTACAGAACAGACCCCCTCCCTTTGCCCGACCATCTACTCCCCTCACCTCATCTGATTTCCCTCTCCATACCCACAAACCAGAATTAATCAAAGTCGCAACATCCCGGCTAACCAAAGAGTCCCATCTCCACCGTTTTCATCTCCTCCTCCTAACCGCGGTGTCTCCGCCTCAACACAGCCAACACCCTCTTCATCTCCCTCAACCGGCCTCCAGCTGCAACCCACGAACGACAGCACCCACAATGTCGTCCCCTTCCTCACCCACCAACTCTCCTTTGCACAAACTAGCCTCCTGCCCGCCTCCTCGCTCCAGCAGCGCCCGCAAACCCAACAGCCTCCAGCAGCGGCCCGAACACAGTGGCACCTACAAATCAGCAGCCATCCTTCCTCTTTCTGCCAGCTACCCGAAGCGGAGGGGAAGACGAAAAAACCCATAGAAGAGCTGATCTGCAGTGAAGCAGATCTAAAGGAAAAGAGAGAGAGGCAAATCTGAAAACCATGAAAGAAGATTAAAACAGTTTGCCTGTTGTGTTTTTTTTGGTATTTTGCAGGTTGCCGCCGGCGAGGAGGGGAAGAAAAGAGGAAGTCGTGACTGACCCTCTTGCTGGCCTGGGGTTTCTTGCAGTGGCGCGTAAACCCACACGCCGCCAGTGGCGGAGGCGCGTGGGGAGACGCGCCGCCACTGTTCCTGCGGTTGCAGAAGGCCTTCCCTGCAATTTTTGGAGTTTTAGGGGCTATTTTGTAAATTTTAAATTATTTAATGTAATTTTTGTTTTGTTTTGATTTTTTTATAATTTTTAGTGTGGATGTACCAAACAAAAGAAAAGAAAAGAAAAAAAGAAAAATAGTGAAAGTGAATGTGTTGTTTGTATTTTGTTTATGAATGTTTTTTTTTAGGAATAAAATTGCAAAGAATAAAGAAGAATTTAGTATTTTGATTTGCTCACGGTTAAGAATTATGAACTTACACGTAAGTCATATTTCTAATATCCGATGAAAAGATAAAATTTTTAAAACTTCTTTAACACATCAAAGCCACGAAGCAGCTTACATCAGGTAGGGTGCGTTAGGGGTGCTAATACCTTCCCTAACCACAACCAGTCCCTTACCCGTGAATCTCTGACAAGACCAGTACACCCGGCTTTCCTAGTAGCCCTCAATGAAGCACTAGGTGGCGACTCCTAACAAACCAATCAAGCAAACATAACGAAAAATCACCAAGCCGACGCCGCGCGGTTGACGTGCGACAATATTTATAAGAAAAATGATAATATTTTTAATATTATAACTGTTAATTATAATAAAAATAACAATATTTATAACACAAATAAGACTATTTTTAATATTAATACTTTCAATTATAATAAAAATAATTTTATTTATAAGATAAATAATATTATTTTTAAAATGAATATTTTTAATTATAATAAACAGAATAATATTGATAACACAAATAAGTATAATTAGAAATCCAAGACCCAAGAATATTTCTAACACAAATAAAACATAAGGGACTAAGTGATAATTAGTGTCAAGACCTATAGACCGGTGGTTAATTTAATCTTAAGGAACATATATATATATATATATATATATATAGAACTATCTTATTTTCACAAAAACAATTAATAATTGATTAATGTTGCCATAGACTCCACCATCATAGTTAATTAATCCAATATTGAGTTTAGATAATATGATTGTTTCAGCATTCATAATTAATCTAGTTCACTAAATATTATATAAGGGAGACTCAACTCGTCTTTTAAGCCATTGGCCATAGGTCGTAATTAATCTACACAAGCATGAAATTGCAATATTGTAAAATGTTGTTTGGGTGTAATTTCAATATTTTTTGTGAGGCCACAATTAAATCTTCCATGTTTCCCAGAACTATTAAAGAGATTCTATTGTCATGGGGCAACAATAAACCTAAAGTGTCTTATTTCATCTAACAATCGTGCCGAACTATATAGATACTTATAATTAAAGAATGCAAGTTGGAGATCTTGCTCATCATAAAAATATGAAGATTCTTATTGAAATATTCATCATGTCTTATAGTTCAGTAGTTGATGGTGCATGATTTTTTCTATGAAATAAAATAAAAAAAATAAAACTTCTAGTTTGGACCATGGCCTGAATGGACTGCCTATAGTCTGTTTGGGTTGGCCTAGATGAACTACCCTTTTTTCTCTCTCTTATTTCTATTCCATAACATTATTTGTCTTCTTTGACCAGCACCACAAAAAAAATTCTGCTACGAGTATATAATTAAATGTATTTTTTTTAATCTCAAGACGTTAGTGTGGATGCACACCAAACCATTTTTTTTCCCTGCACATTAAGGTTATTTTCTACACCAATTACAGTTATCATTGTTTTTACTTATTTTTGGATTCCCATAAAAAAATGAGAAAATACAAAAAATATCAAAAAATATTCAGAAGAAATCCAAAAAATAATAGGAGTAAGAAAAGGATGCTAGAATGCCAAAAAAATACCAAAATTGGTTGAGGAGATTCAAAAATGAAAAAGGTTGAAATTTGATAGTGAGAGCCCGTTGATAAGGAAAATTCAATTTGAGGAAGAAAAGTCTAAAATCAGATGTTTATGGACTCAATTAAATTTTATCCAAGGTTTAATTGAATTTATGGAGGGTTTGATTGCAAGAAAATTCATTTCTTAAGTCAATTTAGGCTTTTATTGGAAGAAATTAAAGTTTTGGGGTCCAATTATAATTTTGAAGAGTTGATTTGGTCAAATCAGGGGCTTAATTGCATAATTATTAAAGTTTGATGGCCAATTAGGGAATTAATTGAAACAATCCAAAACCAAGGACTAAATTAGAAAAGGCGCTAAAATCAAGGGGTCTAATTACAATTTTTCCGGAGGGCTTGATTACAAAATTACATAAACATCCAAGGATCAAATCGGAAATATTATTTAAAATTGCAAAAACGGCGCCGTTTCACTCAACCTTGTTAACTGTCTTCTTCAGAAGATGTTACATTGTAGCTGGCGGAGAAACGGTTGCAGTAGCGAAGGTGGTGATTAAGGGGCCATGTCCACGGCTGATATCTCTCCGGCCGTTACTCAGTCCCTGCAAAGGAAAACGCTTGCATCCTCTGGCTATAAAAGCCAGAGGATGTACTGCACAAAGAAAGAGGGAGAGAAGGACGGAGGAACAAAAAAGAAAGACAAAGGAGGCATAGCGAGCAGTACGTGAGGAGAAACAGAAGCACGCAGAAGGCAGGAGGAAGAAGAAGAAAATACAGAAAAAACTGAAACTGCGTCCCCCACTTACCACCACCCATCTTCCTCTTCGCCACAACCAGCAGCACCTCCACGAAGCCACTGCAGAGAGGCAAGAACACTGTTGATGGGAGAAATGAAATACAAAGGAAACAAACAGCACGGCGAAACAGAGGTGAGAAGAAAGAGAAGCAACGTCTGCCACCCCAGCCGGCTGCCGCGACAACAACGCCACCGTCAGCTTCTCACCATCTTCCTCCCCATGCTGCAACACTTGTGAAGAAGAAGAAGAAGCCTGCACCTCTGCACAGACGGGAAGAACAACAACAAACACTGCCCGTCACCGCAGAGAAGAGCTACTATCTGCAGCCACCAGTGCCACCTTAAGCCACCATCAACAACGATATCACCACCATTAGAAGCAGAAGAAGAAAAAGAGAAACAAGAGACAAAAGCGGGGAGAAGAAAGAACACAGAAAAAACAGAACAGAGAAGGAACAGAACCACCGCCCAACAGCATATAACAGGCAGCTCCAGCTCCCGTAAGAATGGATGACCGCCAGGTAAGCCTCCACTTCTCTTCTTCTTCTTCTTCGTCGCCCAGGCTGCTCCACTGTTCACGTTGCATGTGATCTCCACTGTTTATTTTTGTTTACTAGGTCGGCAGTGTCGGCCCAACCCAAAAAAAATAAAAAAAATATTTTGGAAAATTTGTGATTTTCCCGTGTATTTTTACTGTATTTTGATCAATATTTGTTTGTATTTTTATACTGTAAAGATACAAATCCGGTATTAAAATACCTGATTTTTGTCAAAATAAATGTTTTGTTTTCATGCATACGGCCAAGTCTCTAAAAAAAGAAGATCATATTATATTTTCATACAACAAAAATTCAAAAAAATAGGTATTAGCATGCATTTTGGCTTTAATAACCAGTTTATTAAAGTCACGAGAACTAAGCCAATATTTCAAAAATTCAAAAAAAATTATTTTGTTTTCTTTTAATATTTAGGGTTATGATTTTATACGTAAGACGTACTCTGGATATTAAATTATTTTGTTGAGGTTAGAACGGTTAGGTTTTACCCGAAAAGATAAGGATCTCCTTACCGAGGAGAACTTTTCTTAAATTATAGACGGACTAACAACTAGAAAGCACGACAAGACCTTAGATTTATCAGACAATAAAACAATGCAGCTTACCTTAGGTACGATGTATTTGGTGTGCTAATATCTTCCCTTTATGCAACCAGTCCCCGTACCCGATCTCTGAGACCAGTTAAGGTTCCTAGTGACCAAAATTTCAGGTGGCGACTCTCATTCCATTTTTGCACTAATAAAAGACAAGAATTTCTTGTCTCCCCACATTTTGCCACATTTTAGATAATTTTGAGGGTGATGTTTTCGCCGTGACGCTGCACACGTGCGACAATCATCACCGACAAATCCACCAATCACAGGCATGCAACCATATAACAATACCAGTAACCAAACAATAATTTCAGAAATCACAAGCAACGACACAACAAATTTAATAACCACAAATAACAATTCAAACTATCTTTGCAATCTTTTTGAGCACATTTCTTCGCTTCTAAAATTAAAGATAAAAAAGCATATGATATTTAGATATTTGGAACTAATGTCCTGTCTTTTATGGGTGAATTACGTGAGACTAATTGGTAACATCCAAACAATATGCTATAGAGTAAAAGCTATACAGCGATTAGGACAACAAGACATTAAATTCAAAAGCTGTAATTATGGAAAACTTTGAGATTTTTTTAAATATGGAAATTTAATTCGAAAGACGTTATCAAATCCGACTAATAAATTTATATAAATGGACTATTTGGATCACTTGTTTGATCAATAGGCCAATACCTAGAATAGTTTATGTTAGAGAATAATATAAATCATATTTTGAGACCTCACCTAATAGTTTAAGCTACTGGGTTGAGATGGTTCTTTGACATGATATCAGACCCTTGATAACCAAACAGTCTCGAGTTTGAAACTCATCATCCTCATTTATTTGATACAAAAAAAAATCAAGAACAAGGTATTATAGGTCTGTGCAAGTTTCAAGCCCAAAGGACTTTCACTTGAGGGGGTGTGTTAGAGAATAATATAAATCATATCTTGGGACCTCACTAATAGCTTAAGCTATTGCGTTGAAATGGTTCTTTGATAGTTTAGAACATCGATGCACATTGTCATAGTTTTTTTTTCATTTTACTAATTAAAGATTTAGTTACAAATACTCTCCTTTATCAAATATTTAATATTAGTTTAAAAATACCAATAAATATTAATATCTAATAAAAATACCAATGTGATTGAGGATAGGGAAACTACTATGGCTAGATTTCTAAATGGGCTGAATAGGGACATTGCGAATGTTTTAGAATTACAACATTGTGTGGAATTGGAGGACATGGTCCATATGGAAACAAATGTGGAGAGGCAAAATGAAAAGAAGGGACAATACACGTTTTCAGACTAATTCGACTTCATCTTCCTCAATATGGAGGCCGAATCTGAAGAGAGAGGGGGTTGTCCAACCAAAGCCTTATACAAAGGCCAAATCACCTAAGGCCAAAAGGATACTCATACGGATTGGAAAGGTAAGTCTGAATCTCAACCTACTCGTGATAGAGATATTAAATGTTTTAAGTATTTACGAAAGAGGCATATTGCATCTTAGTGTCCAAACTAAAATGTTATACTTACAAGAGACAATGTGGAGGTTGAATCTAAAAGTGACAAATCTGAAAGTGAAGAGATGCCACTTTTAGTGGATTGTAGTGATGGGGAGATTGCATATCCTGTTGGGGGGAGGCCTTGGTTATAAGGCGTGCGATGAACATGCAAATCAAAGAAGATGATGTACATCAGCAACGGGAAAACATATTTCACACTCGATATCACATCCAAAAATAAGGTATGTCGCATGATAATCAATGGAGGTAGTTGTGCTAATGTAGCTAGTGATACTCTTATGAAGAAATTGAATCTGAGTTGTAGTAAGCATCATAGGCATTATAGATTGCAATGGTTGAATGAATGTGGTGATTGATTCTTCCACGAGGCCACAATTATCGTGAGCAAACATATGAATTTAATGACAAAGAACACATTTTTGCTATGCTACTAATACTTGTACTTGCTCTCCTATTCTGCGCAAGCTTGGTTGAGGAAGAGTTACGGGGCGTAAAAATATGCTGATTCAGTCTAGACATTCTATATGGAAAGATTCAACATTAACGATAAAAAAAAATTATTTTAAATTTGAATTTAAAGTTTAATATAAATAATAAATAAAAAAAAAGAAAAACAAAGAAAAAAAAGAAAATGTAAGGCCGTTCTATTTCGACGAAAGACCCACACCCAAGTTCCATAGCTTTGGATCTGCTATCCCGATCATGATTTTTGTACCTCCAGAGGGAAGGGTCCTTCCCTTTTTGGCTGGTTGTGGGCGAGGAGGGATTTGAACCCCCGACACTGTGGTTCATAGCCACATGCTCTAATCCTCTAAGCTACAGGCCCCACCTCGTCTCTACTGGATTTGTTCTCTGGAATACCCTTAAAGAGGAATCTTTCCTCTCCCCAGCCATTTTAGTTCAGGTTAAGAAGATGCGAAAACGTCTCTTTCTCTATACGAGCGATGCGTTCCGAGGCATGAAGTGTGAGAGAGGGGATTTCATAATTAGGGTTTTGAATAAGATGACCTTTTCATTTTTTTTTTCATATTGAAAAAATAATAAAAAATGAGAAGTGTTAAGCTTTTTATCATCCTGACGTCGAGCTATTTTTTTGCAGGACCTCCCTTACAGTATCTTCACCGCAGTAGAGTTTAACCACCAAGTTCGGGATGGATTGGTGTGGTTCCTCTATGCCTAAGACACTAGAATATCAAACCATGAATGAAGAAAGGCATGAGAGAAAAGCATATTGGCTAGTGATTATGAGGCCTCAATTATTGACTAGAAAGGATACTAAAGGCCTCTGCCCTTCCATCAATTGGATCGATAGAGAGGGAGGGCGGAGCTTTTGGTTTTTTTTTCATATCGTCAAAGAGTTGAACAATAAAAATAGATGGCGAGTACCTGATCAAATTGATAGAGTCATATAGGAACAAGGTTCAAGTCTACTGCTCTGTTAGGATGCCTAAGCTAAATACATCACTGCACTTCCACTTGGCACCTATCATAATGATAAATGGCTCGTCTTGCCATGACCTTTTCTTAAATTCTCAAAACTTCTATTGCTCCATCCCCGCAGGGGTAGAGAGCTTATTGTTGTCTCGGTTGTGCTACCAGAGGCTCTAGGGAAGTCGATATTGGAGAGCACTCATCTTGGGGTGGGCTTACTACTTAGATGCTTTTAGCAGTTATCCGCTCTGCACTTGGCTACCCAAAATTTACCATGGGCACAATAATTGGTACACCAGAGGTGCGTCCTTCCCGGTCCTCTTGTTTTAGGGAAAGTTCCTCTCAATGCTCTAACGCCCATATCGGATATGGACCAAACTATTTCACAATGTTCTGAACCCAACTCACGTACCTCTTTAATAGGCGAGTAGCTAAACCCTTGGAACATACTACAACCCTAAGTGGTGAAGAGCCGACATCAAGGTACGAAACCTTCCTGTCGATGTGAGCTCTTAGGGAAGATCAGCTTGTTATCCCTAGAGTAACTTTTATTCGTTGAGCGACAACCCTTCCACTTGCCACCATCGAATCACTAAGGCCAACTTTCATCCTTGCTTGATGGGTTGGTCTTGTAGTCAAACTCCCTTCTACCTTTGCACTCGAGGGCCAATCTCCATCCGAACCGAGAAAACCTTTGCATGCCTCCGTTACCTTTTGGGAGGCCTACACCCCATAAAAACTGTTTACTTGAGACTGTCCCTTGGCCTGTAGGTCCTAACATAAGGTTAGAATTCTAGCTCTTCCAGAGTGGTATCTGACTGACGGGGATAAAAAAATAAAAAAATAGAAAATATATAAAAAATAAAAAAATATGCATGCATATATTTAAATTTATTTTTATTGGTTTATTTAAAGAGCTAGAGTCAACAACACCATTCCTTTTTTGTTTTTGGTTACGTAATACTTACCAACGCCAGAGTTGGAAGTATCCGTAGTCAAATATTCACTGACACCAAAGTCAGGAATATTATAAGCAAATCATCATAGGATAAACTAATAAACGTTTAACAATTTAAGACAAAACCAGCAATGCAGCCTGCCTTAAGCAGAACGTTTAAAGGGTGATAATATCTTCCCTTTTACATAACCAGTCCCGTACCATAGAATCTCTGTTGACTGGTTAGGATTCCTAGTGACCATAATATTAGGTGCCGACTCCTTCACAAGACATTTTCCCTAAAAGAACAAGATGTTAGATGTTCTTTGTTTTTTAGAATCAAGAAAATTTTTAGGGTCGCCGCAATGTCGGGTGCGACAGCTGCAATATACATCAAATAACTCATTGGAGAGAGTGCTTAAAATAAAGTGCCTACAAACCTTGTTCCCATGTGTCCATGCTATAGCATTGTCATTGGTCTTGGGATTGGTAAGAACCCATGCAACTTCATATATGTCAAGGACACCATAGATCCTTTCTTGCCACCTTCTAAAGTTTTTTTCAGCAAAAACCTCAATCTTTGAAATGTTAGGGAATGGCTTAGCTAATGACATAGTGACAGCAGCAATAGAGTTGGCGATAGGAGAGAAGGCAGTAGTTGAGTTCTCATCAACAATATTGTTGAGGACAACAGCGTTGTCAGCAGTAGTATTCCTGTCCATGTTACTAAATTATCCTTAAGATTGTTGTAAAAATTAGATATAACGAATAGAAACCAATTATAACTTAAGACGTGTAAAAACACTGTCCTTAAAGATATTTCCTTAACACAAGGCTATCCTTCAGGATCCAACAAGTTCCTTCTCTAAAAACGAGGGTTACAGAAACAACAAACAAGATAGAAAGAAAATACCAGCAAGCTTTGCAAATACATAAAAAATAATACTATTATTTTTCCAACACTCTTTGACTGTAAGAGTGCATGGTGTATATATATATATATGCTGCTAAAATGTAACAGCTATGTAGAAAATAAATTAAAAATTAAGGAGTTGTTACAACATTTAAAAAAATAAAAGAGTTGTAGGAGAATTAAAGGGTTGTAACTATTTAAAAAAGAGTTGTTAGGATTTTATAGTTGTTGGAAAATTAATTCCAAGAAAAGCGTTTTGGGTTTGGCACTATTTCCAAACCCATGTGTTCCTTGGGTTAGGTAGATTGTCAAACTCAAGTATTTTTGATCTGGCATGTTCGCCTAACCCATGTTTCCTTGCGTTAGGTAGATTGTCAAACTCAAGTATTTGGGATCTGACACGTTCCCCTGACCATGTTTTATTGGGTCTGGCATGATTTCCAAACCCAAGGGTCTTGAGTCTATCAAGGTCGTCAGACCCATCTCAAAGCTCATTTATATAAACACTAGATAAAAAAAAAAAAACCTTTTGAAATAGTCTTCATTATTTACAACGTTTGTCAAATATACGTTGCATATTTTTTTCATTTTAAGCCAATAAAAATATCATGTAACACATCCAAAGTCTTAACAATATCAAAATTCCCCATCAACGTACAAGCAATTCATGCATAGAACTTAATGGAATATACAAATGATTCTTTTTAAAAAAATATTCATCAAGTCTACAAAACCTCCCAGAAGCTGAAGTTTCACAAGCATTGTAAATGCTACACCTGGAACATTACAACAATCGATTAAAAATATTCTCATGGAAAAGAAATAGATATCTAACATCTTGTTTTTCAAGGGGAAAACGTGTAATTTAAAGAAGTCACTACCTAGTATTATGGTCACTAGAAATCCTATCATTATAACATTTAACAGTTTCACCGACGGAATTACATTTAAAGGAGTTACATTTGATCCAACTCGATTCCTAGTGTTTCTAGGAATGTACTTAGACCCGAAAATAAATCATTTGCCGTGGCAAGCTTTGGGTCTTTGCGGAACTTCCCATTCACAAACGCTGTGAAAAATGTTAAAAGCAATCTGTTATTCAAAGAACACTGAAAATGAACATTGATGGTAAAAAAAAAAAAAAGGAAAGGTAGTTTTACCTTGATTTTTTTATCTGGTTGTATGGGCTTGGCGATTGGAATTTTCTAGTTGTTTGGACCAAGCTTAAAAGACTGGATTTTTCAGTCAAAAACCCATTCCAGATCTAGTGTTACTTAACCTGGTTTGTCCAATTCTGATAGGCATATTCTTTTATGCGTTTTCTCAGATTTTTATGAGTCACCAACTCAAACTTTTCATGCACAATTTTTCCATGCAGTGCAGGTAGCATTTTTTTTACCCCCAATAACAGACCATCACCAATATTTTTTACCAATAGCAAGCATGTCATTAGGGTAACTTCCTGATTC
>Ga0325414_1002270_pt1 | contig 19323 bp, 14 predicted proteins | sample PopdelMetagenome_8_FD_206183 | JGI IMG/M metagenome (GOLD analysis project Ga0325414, IMG submission 206183) | Populus deltoides microbial communities from Bellville, Georgia, United States - Leaf-PdKOR-R3 | ecosystem: Host-associated > Plants > Phyllosphere > Phylloplane/Leaf | place: USA... | reverse complement strand
AATGGTGTTTCGTATGATATGTGGTTGAAGGTGCTTTTAAATAGATTATAATTTTAAAAATTATTTGGTTTTGATTGTTTAAATCTGTTTTTCATTGTAAAATTTTGAGTTGAAAAAAACTATAATTTGTACAGTTTTTTTTTTTTTTTTCAAAAAGAAACCATAACCACAATAACCATTACAATGGCACATGGTAATCAACCTCGGTCAGTAGCAATCAGGCAGAAAACCCAAAACAGTGCAGGTGCTCTAGAATGGCAAAATTTGTACAGGAACTCGAGCTGCGTGATTATTGAATTGTGTTTGTGCCATTTTGGTGCTTTAAAACTCCAACTCGATAGACAGCTCGAAACCTCTTCAGGGTAGAAGAGATGCCGCAAATCCACTAAAGGTCTTTTAGATAAAGGAAGCGTGCATGTATAGAGTGGTATTGCATTTCATCATTTCTTTCTTCCATTAGTCTTTAATATGATCTCCCTTTTCTTTTTCCCTTCAAGGATGCTGAGTTTGAATCTGCTGATGCAAAGAAAAAAATTCGTGGATCAATGTCTTCGAAGAGATCTCGTGCAGCAGAAGTTCACAACCTATCAGAAAGGGTTTGTACTGCTACTACTATTGTCGAATTGTTGATGAATTGGTTGCTTTCCATGTGGTCGGCGTCCTTAAACGAAGTGACCCTACATTCTTGCAGAGACGCCGAGATCGGATCAATGAAAAGATGAGGGCTTTGCAAGAGCTCATACCTCGTTGCAACAAGGTTCTCTCATCTTGCTGAAGATTAAATTTTATGTTATCGCACTTCACCTCGTTTATCTGCCCCTTATAATGAGTTTTCTCCTCGCTTTCCATTTTTCAGTCGGACAAAGCTTCTATGTTAGATGAGGCAATTGAGTACCTGAAATCGCTTCAGTTGCAAGTACAGGTGTATATTTCCTATCTTATGTTTCATTGGGGTTTCCTTAGATAAACTGACTATGTCAAATGATTTGAAAGAATGGTTAGGTTTTGAAATAACTCTGCATCCAATAAACTGTTGAGTTAGCACAATTGATGGTTCTATACTATTGGATGATGGTATCTAGATGAGTTGTTTGTACTGCATTCGAGTCAGCTATCCTGTTCTTGCATTCTCTGCATTACATGTTTCTATGGACACATATCATATGCCATGAATATGGGACTACAAGTTCCTGCATTCAGAATGCCTTACTCAACTCCATTTTCCAAATGGATCCTTGAAAGTTGAGAGGATATGTATGTATCGTAATGACCTGCCAATGAAGGTGATTAGAATCATTAACTATCTGTCAAAACTTGCCAAGCTTGCAATGCAAGGTTGCTCTATTTGTCAGTTTGGTGTTTGTGTTGGGATGGATGGTGGATTCGACATCTATTTCTAAAGCCCTTCTGATTTATTTATTTATTTTTGGGTTTGGGGAAGGGGGTGGGGGGTGGTGTCTTTGGCAAATAGGAGGAGAGAGTGCGAGTTCAATATTTTCCACACAGCAACGTTGTCTTCCGTTCGCGTGCTCGAGAATTATTAACACAATATCTCTCCCTCTCCCAGGGATTATGTCATGGTGAAATTAATGAAGAAAAAGTTTGCCAAATTCCATAATCTGGTGAAATTTTGAAAAACCCAGGGGTTCGGTCCAATTTAAATTTAGAAAGACTGCATTTCTTTTCAAGAAGAAACTAAAGTGTGATCATAGTTAAACACACAACCATTGATCTTGCCTTGTAGATATGGTTTCCCTAAGTTTTTGTTTTCCTCAGCAATAAGTATTAGGTGGTTTCTAGGGTGTGGTAATTTTAAGACAACAATGACAACATGTTCTCTCAGGGAAAAAAGAGTGTTGTCTCTGCAGGATGGGCTTCTCATAATTTTTATGATATCTTTCGGCTCTCGATAGTTTATAATTCATAGATAAAATTGTCTATTTTATTTTTGCATGCATATCCATGGTATGCCTGCCTTGAAATTTGACTGATACAATCTGAGCTCATGCATTACATACAGCTAGCTTTAGATTCTGATTATTTTTTGCAGATGATGTCTATGGGATGCAGCATGGTCCCCATGATGTTTCCTGGCTTCCAGCAGTACATGCCGCCAATGGGGATAGGGATGGGCATGGGCATGGGCATGGGCATGGAAATGGGATTGAGTCGGCCAATGATGCCATTTCCCAATATTTTGGCGGGTGCACCCTCAGCAACACCAGCTGCAGCAGCTCATTTGGTCCCTAGGTTCCCTGTGCCGCCGTTTCATGTGCCCCCCATCCCTGCTCCCGATCCATCCAGAGTCCAACCAACCAACCAGGTAGATCCTATGCTAGGCTCACCAGGTCAACAGAATCCAAACCAACCACGAGTCCCAAATTTTGTTGATCCATATCAGCACTATCTTGGCCTCTACCAGATGCATTTACCAGGAGTACCACGGGTATATATACACTTATTCTTTTTAAGCTTCTCATTTTACATCAACTTAACAAGAGCTTTTAAGTGTTTATATCTTTGTTCACCATTCCATTATCACTTCTTGACAAGAAATTGCCAAGCTTTCAGTTGTTTCATGTTTGATCGTGAGTGGTCTTTATTGCAAGCAAAATGCAAATAAACATACACAAGGAAGATTTGCATCCATTTATGTTCTGGCGCGACTTCATTTTTTGACATATTAGAATTTCAATTATAGTTTTTTGAAGAGTTCTTTTGTTTTTCAGGCCTGAGCTTGTTACTTCATGGACATGTCTAGGGTGGGGATACAAACTTTCCAAATCGTTTTTTTTTCCCCAATCAATCATATTGTTTTATGTTCTGAGTTAATCGCAAGCTCAGGGTCAATTTAATCGAAGCCACCCCATCATCATTTTGTTTTAGAAGCTCTGGTTGTTACCATGTTGATAAGCCCGCTTTTGTCTGCAGAACCAAGCTATGGCTCAGCCAAGTACCAGCAAGCCAAGTACTAGTCGAGTAGCTGACAATCCTGGCAATCACCAGTCAGGTAAGATGCTCTATCATATATCTATCTTCTTACGGTCACCATTGGATATGATATAGAAATAAATGAACGGAATAAGTTGAGATAGGAATGTATGCGTTGATGTCAGAGTGCTGTTTTTGGCTTGTGACCGTTGTGTCATGTCTTGGATGGCTTAATTGGTTCTCTTTTAGGTTGTGATGGGAAAAAAATGGCTCATGCCTTTCCTTCAAGTCAGGCTAAAAAACAGGAGTGGAAAATGGGGAAAGGAATAAATGGAGCTGTGCTACGTGGTTGTCCACCTCTATCTCAATAGAGCCCTTCTCAAAAGTTGTGCTAACGCGACTGAAATACAGGATTTCTCCTATTCTGTCACCAATTTTCTTTTCCTTTCCCCCTCTTTCCCTCTTTTCACTTCACTATTCCTCCCACCGATCAAAGCCAAATGATATGGATTTACTACTCGGTTCTGCATGTCCTCTTTTATACTGAATGATATGTTGTTGAAGTTATACTTAAAGATCATGGAATAGATTCAATTCAGGAGTTGCATGAAAGGATCACTCTTGGTGAGATTCTGAATGTTGTCAACCTTTTCCTGAATCGACATGATATGCTGATAATAGAATCCCTAGTTGGCTAATGATTAACAACTCACGGCACTACATTTTGTAGCTGGTCTTGGCCTCTCAGATTGGTAGTGCGTTATGGTATCAGTTGTGTCTATGGATTGCTTGTGGACTGCCCCTCCTCGAGAACATATGTAGTAATGACGGTGCTTCTTGTGCTTAGCAGGTTGAAGTTTTTCCCGATTACCTTGGAAGGCTCTTGCCTGTTCAGTTTTGTAGTGTAAGAGAGCAACATTGGAGAGAGCTGCTTTTTTTTCAACTGTCTAATACAACCATAACACAGCTAACATGTAATTATTACACTCCAATAGAATCCAATTTTCTCTAATCTTTTTTACTTCTGTTCTCTCTTATGTTAACATTTGTATTTACTCAAAACCAGTGAAATATGGTGGATGATAGAACATGATGAATACCAAGTCTAATTAAGGGGGCTCACAACCTCTTGAACAGAGATGAAGCCTTGAATCCAGGCTGGTGAACGCTGAACTGGCTTTCCTATACTTAATTTTTCTGCTGTCAACTTGTGTTATGAAAAGAACAGGACATGTCTCTCCAGATTCATGAGCTGAAAATCTCAACCTGTGAATAAAGTAAAGAAGTGGAAAAGAGATTTTTGATTGAAGTTATTAGACTTGACTGGATTTAAGTGTCAGGCTGAATTAACTCGGACCAATCAAAATATTATTATTTTTTCATTTAAAAAAAATTTAAATAACATGATTTTGACAGGATCACGGAGTCATTCGAGTTTGACAAGAGCGAGCCACTTAGGTATACTTTTGGAGATTCACCTCAAGAATCCTGGTCCATTAGTTGCTTTCAAGAGAGACTTATCAAGTTTTGATTCATTGAACACTTTGCCATACAAGATATCATGTATCAGAATGGAATAATTTGTGTGATCATAAATCCTCGAACCATGGAGTCCAGGCAAGTGACGTTGTGGACCACAACTTGTTGTCTAATGCTATTTTCCCTTAGGTCTCCTAGGATATGCCTTTGTGTGAAATCTGCTAGGGTTACTTTTCCTTGTCAGAAGAGATCTCAACGTCTGATACAAGGAATGCTTTGCTTGCTCATGCAGGATAGGGAAGTTTAACCTATATATCAATGGGAACATGCATCCTCACATCCTCTATTTCTTTATGTTGGTGAGGATTTCGTGAACAATATTTCTCATCACTAGTAAATTCCAACGACAACATCACAGAAGGGGCAAGGTGATTGCAGAAGTGAATCATCACATAAAGGCTGTTTAAGGAAAAATAAATAAATAATTAAAACTTCTTATTAAAATATAATATTTCTAAAAACAAAAAACTGGTTCTTTGGTTTAGAAAACACATTTTACAAATTCTCTTTAATATTCTTCTACCAGTTTTTCACTGCTTTTTAAACGAAAAAAAATGTGAAAAATTAGATATTTTTTAGCAATATAAAATATTAAAATTACTTTTTTAACATTTTATATTTGGTTAGTGTCATAAATTTACTTTTTATTATAATTTTTAAAGACTTTTTTTAGTTACAATATAATTTTTATAATTTTTTTATAAGAAAATAGTGGTGATCCTCGATATATTTTTTAAGTGAAAAAACACGTTTTTTATTTCTTTTTTCATTAGATAAGGCGAAGAAATCTGGAAAAGGAAAATAATTTTACATTGCTAAACACATCCATAAGTTTCTCAAAACTTTGGAAACGGTTGAACGGGCTCAAAGATTATAGCGCAAAATATTCCAGGCACACATTATCCAGAATGTCGAATTTCTTTCAAGCCATGTCTTCCGCTTCTGTCTACGAATGCTGGCAGTCATGAACCAATAGCAGAAAGAATCTGGGAACAGAGAAAAAGCAGTGCAACATCATTATCAACAAGCATTCACCATTATAGCTCTGAATGTTAAACTCTAATTGGCAATATAAGGTAGCTACCTTGTCAGTGAAAATGCGGAATACATCAACTCCCATAGCTACGTCGAGTTCCTATCCAGAGGAAACAACAGATTTTAACAGGACATCTTCCTCTCATTTAAGTGGAAATCAGAGAACTTACACTTTCTGGGTCCGTGGAACAATCAATCTTATGTATGAGCTGTTGAAGGCTCTCGTCCATCAAATCATTACGAATTTCGCTGGAAGAAGCTGCATGCCAAAGAAGACAATGATTCATTCCTTGTAGAAGAGCATCTTACCAGTCATGGTTTCGGGAATTAAAATATTAGGACCCAGTAATGCTCCTAACCCTGACCAGTCATCCTAATCAGACAACATCGAACTTCTGTCGTATAACATGTGTTTCGAGATAAAAGAATCTTGTATTCCCAAATAATTTATTATGTCCCTAGGCATTTAAAAATTATAAATAAAGTAACACATAACAAAGACATTCAACTAACAAATTAAAGGATAAAATATGCCAACACGATTAGTCATTCATTGCACTGCACACTACAATTAATGACCAAACTTATACATCAATGGTAGAAGAGACCGAGATGTCTCAATGGGAACAGGATCAGAGTTGTTTTAACAAGGAGCTGCGGGACAAGATATAAACAGTGTGAGCCAGAAAATTTGGGATAATGTTTTTGTCAATTAACAAACAGGCAGAGCCCTCACACATATAATGGCAGTTTAAATGCCTCAAGTATAAATGGTAATAGCAGAAACAAGAAATATGTTCACCTATTTGGTTCACAAGTACTTTAGAGTGGTTCCTAGAGTAGCCTTTCCACTTCTTCTTGCTTTCATTAACTCATCATCTCATTGCCATGTTTTAGATGTAATAAATCTCCTTAAGCCAAGGTATTTGTTATTTACATGACCTGTTATTTTATTTTACAGTTAAGCAGCACTTTGACAGGGTACACAGCTTAGTGCAATGCTCCCATTTCCTTTAGGTTTTACCATGTTTTGGATTTGAGAATTTTATATAATGCTGAAACAAAGAAAGGCTTACAAGGAGCAAACCTCACACATAGCTGTGAATGCTTTCTATTTTAATTTACAAAATGATGACTACAAATCATTCTCATTGGGAACCAATGGCATTTGGCAAGAACTATTTTTCTGAATTTGCATCCTAGTCGCTCTGAATTTGCTTCTTTTTACCATGTTTTTATAAGTTTGATACTTATTGACCTAGACATCAGTATAAAATCCATGCTACTATAACTTCAAGAGCCTCTATATTGCTTGAAAAATGGAGAAATTGAGGGGAAATAAAAGGCAGTCACTTTCCTCAGCCTTTAAAAGCTTCTTTACAAAAGATGTGACAGTAAGTGCAAATTATCTCTCCTACAAAGAAATATTAAAAGTATCACCTTCAACAATAGTCACAAGAACATACCTATAGACTCTAGTTGCAACTTTAGCAGCACCTCGCCGGGTTCATCAACTTTAACTGGCCTTTTTTCCACCACTTTCACATCAGCAACTGACAAATTCAAATTAAAACAAAATTCCAAACACAAACTTCTAAGATAAAATCTTGAATTAAGTATCATATAACAATGAAGTTCCTTGAGCTGAAAGGACATTAACAGTTATATTCTGTTCTGTTAAAAGTTTTAATCGTTATAGAGCTACAAGCAGCCTACAGAGTATATAAGCCATAAGGAGGTGGCAAGGAGAAACGAACCATGTAATTAAAAAACACATCACAAAGTTGCAAGAACATGAAGTACAGCACTGAATCACATCATCCATCAACATTCATCGAGGAACAAAATCTTACCTGGCTTTTCCTCCACAGATACTGGTATTGCACAAGGGGTTTCTGCACCATTCATTTAAAACTCACATCAGTCCATGTACCAGATACCATGCCACTTCCAACAATAGCAGTATGACAAATATGTGATACAATAAACTCTGGTCAGCTTTACCTAAATCTAAACTAGACCAGAAGCCTCAACCTCTGAAAGGTTTTCTTTCCCCTCTGAATTATAAAATGATAAGTTTTTCTTCAAACCTCATGTGTACAAAAGTTTCCAACAACATCCTCACAAATCAGTAAACGAGCACCATTAATTACTGCAAAAAAGCAAACTTCATTGCCCCCCACCACCTAATATTTTCTATGTTCATATTCCGTGCCCTGGTCTGTAAAATCAAAAGAAAGCCTAACATCCCCTGATGGCAACTTTTGTGTTCTGCCTCTAATTATTCTAGCTATCATCTATCCCAAATAAACTCCAAAAAAGCATGCTTCATATCTTCTCCATTCTTCTAACAATCATAAATAAATAAATTGATAATTCACCTGGGATTTCGAATATATTTCCAAGCATGATACTTCTTCAAGTTCAAGATATTGAAATAAAGAAAGAAAAATAAGATAAAACAATAAAAAAGAAAATACCTTTATGTTTGGTGAAGCAGACAAGAGAACAGCTGCAAAAAAGAAAAACACGAATTCCATCAAAAGATAAAGAAAAGCTGTATCCTGTCCAAAAGAAAACAGCAAGCCAATGAGTCTGGTTTTGTTGCTTACTATGGAACACGACAAGAAGGGCACTTGTACTTGGATTCAGCTTCATGACAGACTTGGCACTTGTGCTTGGTTCCCATCAAGCTGTTTCTTCTGTGTTTTTCTTCCTTCTTCTTTAAGCTCTCGCTAAACTGTGAAATAATAGCTATGGCGGCCCTGAGAGGCTGAGACGCTTCACCGACCACCGATTCTCTGTGGGACTCCTCTTTGCTGCGGTAGCTTTTTGGGGTTCAATACGATGAATTTGCGATGGTTTATAAGCGTTGTCTTCTTCTTTAAACTTTAGTCCCTGTATTCTTCGAAGGTTTTTGATTGAGTTCCGATACTTGGTTTTGATTTGATTGAGTCCTTGTATGTTTTGCAATTCTTATGATTCTTCTATAAGAGTTCATTGTTATTCAATATTTACTAGGCAAGGCTGGTTTATAGGTTAAAAAGATCCATTTAATTTTTATTTTAAAAAATCAAAATAATATTATTTTAATAAAAAAAATTCAACAAATAGATTAGCTGAGTTTTTTTTATTTAATTTAGACCGATTTAGGTTTAAATTTACCCATTAAACCAGTCTAGTTTTAAAATAATATTTTTTTAAAAAAAAAACAGAAAATAAAAAGAAGAAGAAAGGTATCTTTTATTGTTATTACCTTATATTTTTCTTAATAATTCATACCATGTTTTAAAAAAGAGGTAGGACAGTGATTTAAAAAAAAAATTCATAAATGTATTGTTAATTTTATATCCATGTTTAAATTAAAAATGGTTAATATTTGATGAAATTTTTTTAGTAATTATTTTTTAAAGACTTATATAAATTTATCATAACTGTCAATCATTAAATCTTGGAATAATTCAATTTATTTCTCTAAATTTTTTACTTAAATCTAGTTTAAATTTATATGATTAAAAATGAAACAAATTAATATAATTATAATAATTTCATAACATTCAAAGCTGATCTTTTAGAAATAATTCTAAACAGTCAATTAGGAAAAGAAAAGAAAAAACTAGCAAAACAGTGCCTGTATATTAGTTCTTAAGAGTGCATGCAGGAAAATACTTCCATAGATGGATGGATCAATTAACCCTAATTTCTATCCTAGTGTTATTAGCCGCCGGCGCCTCCTCCTGCTGCGCCGCTGTGAAGGAAGTTCAAGGACATCAGCGCCTCCTGTTGCGCCACTGTGAAACAAGTTCAAGGACATCGTAGCGTTGCCTAACAATAAAACTCCTGTTGATCCCAAAATCAGTTCAAAGAGATAAGTGGATATGTACCATGGGTTACTTTCCCACTACCTCTTTTTAAATTGATGCCGTGGCTTATTCCAAATATCCATGATTTAAAACCTAATCTAAATTAGGTTTTAATTTGAACCAAAATAAATAATTTACTTCGTTGATTTAATAAATAAAATAACTTGATAAAATTCAATTCAAATTAAATCAAGTGAATATCAAAGATTTTTTTTTAAAAGAAAAGGTAAAAGACAAAAAAATATTGTTTTAATAAAAAAATATATAATTTATAAAATTAACTCAATAATCCATAAATTGACTGCGCAACCCAATGCTTCAAGCCCCTTTTCAAGTCGATGGATATAACAAGTATCGTTTAAATAGAGATTGAGATATAATCCGTAATTACAGTTTTTTTAAAAATAATTTATTAAAAAAAACTATAAATTATAGCTTTTTTTTCTTCCCTGAAATTTCAAAAGAGTTTTAAGTAAATCTCATAAGATTATGAATGTATTTAAAAAGAAATACATGCTGTGTTTCTAAAAATTTTAAATTATTTTTTTATTTAAAATATATTTTTTAATATTTTTAGATTGTTTTAATATTAAAAATAATTATAAAAAAAAACGCTTTAAACACTTTAAACCAAAGGATGTTTATCAACCGTCCCAGTTCATAATACAGATCCCTATCTTAACACCAGTAAATGGCACTTAAAGGTCTGCTAGAAACTAAGTGGCTCGTTTAGCAAGTAACCAAGAAAGCGAGCTCTTTTTGGTGTAGCATTCATAAGTCATAACAGCTGCTGTCATACAACGGGGCGGATGCCTAGAATTTCCTTGGTTTTAACTAATAAAATTGGAGATCGCAAAATAAATTTAAGGTGTTTCCCAATTAGAATTTTATCATTTCTTCATACACAGGCAGACAACCTTGTATTCTCGAGTCTAGGAACAAATAATCGAACTTGAACTTACAATAAACAGTCCAAAAATAGAAAAGCACGACTAGAATGGACTTCCCAGGTGATAGGACAACAATATCATCACATGTAGAGTCCTTCAGGCACCCCTTCTTTCTTCTTGAACATCACCTTTTCCTTGGCCTTCTTGAAGTCAGTATGTGTCACCTGCAGGGCAGAAATTTTAGATCATGACCACCTGGAAAACCATCCGATATACACATATCTAGACACAGGCACAACTTCAAAAACTACCTTGAAAGCACATTAAAAAATTAAGTTCCATCATTAAAGAAGGCCAGAAGCTAGTAGCAGAACTTACAATGACAGAGTGTCACTGCAGACCATGCTTTTCAGCCTTGAGGCCAGCTCAATGCATGTGGTTCAAAGTTCAAACTGATAAAATGCAAACAAATAACAGCAGGAGCACTGGGGTGGGGGTTGATGAGTGGGGTGTGTGTGTGTGTATTTTAATTTTTGTTTTCAGTTCATGGGGTGGGTTCCAAATGAACCTTGGGCTACACAACGGGGGGGCCCAATCCCCCATCACATAATAGTAATAATGAAGGAAATTGGAGTCATTGGGATTCTCAGAAAAATGAATGACTAAACTTCTATTGAGGAACAATCTAAATCTTGACCAAGAGAAATCCAAATACTCTCACCAACAAAAGTTCAGGAAATCAAAATGTGGCTCACCTTCATGCGCCGCTCTCGTAAAGCAAGCAATCCAGCTTCAGTGCATATTGCCTTTATATCTGCTCCAGAGAACTCATCCTTGGTCATAACAAATTCTTCTAAGTTGACATCATCAGCTAATGTCATTCTTGCTGTGTGTATCTACAATCCACATGTTGAGATTAATTGTAAAAGCAAGCTTGACAGATTCAATGATAAAAAAAGCAACGCGATAAGACATAAGATCGCAAACAATCAAAAGGAATGACTTCCAAATGCTATTTCACATGATCAAGCTAATCTCCAAATGCTATTTCACACGATCAAGCCATGCATACCTGGAAGATACGCCTCCTTGTTTTGATATCAGGAAGAGGGAATTCAATCTTCCTATCAATCCGACCAGGCCGAAGCAAAGCAGGATCAAGGCTTTCAATTCGGTTGGTTGCAAGAATCACTTTAACATCTCCTCTTGAATCAAAACCATCTAACTGGTTCAGTAGTTCCAACATGGTCCTCTGAATTTCACGTTCACCGCCTGAATGGGCATCGTACCTGTAAGACATATTAAAGCAGAAACATTTCAAATCACATCAGTAAGAACATAAATATTTTATTTTTTCCTCTTTATAAGTAAACTGTAAATTTTACTAACTCACCTCTTTGTACCAACAGCATCAATTTCATCAATGAAGACAATAGATGGAGAGAGATCATCAGCAACTCTGAAAAGCTCCCTCACTAGTTTTGGGCCATCTCCCAAGTACTTTTGAATCAATTCACTTCCAACAACACGTAAGAAAGTTGCTGATGTTGAATTAGCCACTGCCTGGAAACCACCAAGGCTTATGAAGTCAGTTTTAGTTTGGTCAGCTTATATAAAATTGTAATGCCATTCCATTACAGAGAAATTAACAGAAAAAATAAATTTTCTCCCACTTTTGATAAGATAGCTATCCTCCATGTAAAAACCATATAAACGTTCAGCACTTCTATAGAACAACCCCATCAAGGCACAAAAACCATCTAAATGCTTACGAGTATGGTTTCAACAAGAAATTTACTGCAGTCATATGAAAAATACCAGGAATATTAGAGTAGAAACATTGGTCACTGATTTTGCAAGCACAAAATTCTCTCTGGTCATTCTGAACAAAGCAAAAAATTATGTGATGCAAGTTAAACCTGGCAATGATTGCTTGATGTTGAAATACATTGAACTAACGTAGTTATGTGATAAGCAGTTTCTAGGTTTAAAATCAATGAAATTAGTGTTTACTTGGGCTTTCAAAAAGAGACACAGCAAACAAAAGCCAACTATAAAAGCAAATAATTTGGTGAAAAATCTCCATGTTGGATTCAGAGTCAAGTCAAAGATGACATCAAGAAGTGCAACAGTGCAATGGAAAATATTTTGATTACACACCTTTGCAAGCAAGGTCTTTCCAGTCCCAGGCTCTCCATACAAAATAACTCCCTTAGGAGGCTTAATACCAATATCTTCATATAATTCAGGATGAGTCAGTGGGAGCTCAACTGCTTCTTTGATTTCCTGGATCTGGGCATCCAGACCACCTATGTCAGCATAAGATTCTAATGGAGCCTTCTCCACCTTCATCACAGATACCATTGGATCAACTTCATCTTGAAGAAGCCCAACAACAGATAGAACCTGTCAAGAAGCATCCAAGTTATAATCGAAATCGTTCTCCTAAATGAGATATATCAATTGACATGAAAACTTTAATAAGGTAACAAATTAAATTACAATTTCTTTAAAGAAACATGCATAATTTGGCATGAGACAAACAACATAACCCATACGGCCTGCATCCAGCCAATAATTACATACTCCACAAGAACCTGAATAATCATATCGCATACATTGTGAAATCTTTAATGCTAATTTTGCCAGACTACTTGTAATCCAAAGTATTGCATTATGTTGCACCAGACTTAAAGCTATAATTTTAGAAGAAGCTACATTTGCAAAGAAAGATAGTATATGATCGAGCTGGGCGAGGGGTTGATAATGCTGTTGTAAGCATCCAAAATGTCATACACAAAAGCAAAAACCTCGACTTCCAAATCTATTAAGATCATAATAATGGTATAAGATAATGCTCATTGCTTTGGATTCCGTTCAACACTCATCACAGCAGACATTCCAAGTTCACAACAGCACTTCAGGATCCAGCAAGCAAGACCATACCCCTCAATTCAATTCAAATACCACAAAACACAAACCCATCACCGACCCATACCTAGATTATCAGTTTCTTACTGCACCTTGGACCAAAGAACTAGTTACTACTCTAGTCTGAAATCAGGAAACCCATATTAATCATGTTCAAAACCTAAGCAACTCATAAAACCACACAATTCAAAACCAACAAAATTAAAAACAACCAAACATACAAACCCCTAATCTCAAAAAAGAAAAAACATACAAACCCTCACATTACAATCTCCAACAAAAAAAACATCACACTTGAACTAGCAAATACAATCCAAAACCCTAAAAGCTTCAAAATTTCCAAAAAAAAAGGAAAATCAAGAAAAATAAACCCCAAGATTACCTTATTATGCATCAAGATAGCACAACCAGGCTCGAGTTGATCCTTATCAACAAAAGACAAAATCCCAACATAGTACTCAGGTCCAACCGAAGAGGAAACGATGGCATGATTCTCATCAATCAACTCCTCCAAATTTCCCACACTCATAGGCGAACCTCTCAAATCATCAACCTTGGATCTATCCTCCTCAGCTTTCTCTTCTTGTGGCTTCAACCTCTCTTGATTTGCCACAAACTCTTCTTCCATCAATAAATAATCCTTGATTCGCTCCATTTTCAGCAGTCTCAACTTACATTTAGTATGCGGCGTTACCGTGGGCAGCCGTGCAGCCGCCTCCGGCCCTTTCTGCTTCCGCTGCTTTCGGCCCACCCGCGCTGGTGGCGCCGCCGGCTCAAATTTCTTGTCTTTCTTGTCGCTTCCATCTTGTTTTCTGTCTCCTGGTAGCCCTTGCCGATTCAGACCGCCCGATGGTCCCTGACCCATGTTTCGATTTTCTTGATTTTTGTTGCAAGACACAGAGAGAGAGACGCAGAGTGTTTTAAAGAACTTAGAGGAGTTTGGCTTTGTGGGCAAGTCAAGTGGTGTCCCTCTCTCTCACTCTCTCTGTCTTGAGGTTTGGGCCCTTGGCCTTAATTATTTTTAGGCCCGTGAGTCTAGGCCCAAATAGTTAGAAATATTTTGTTTTCCTGAATTTTCAAATTAAAGGATACAAGGTTCTCATCTCCCTAAATCATAAAATTCGTACAATTATGATTATCAATTATTTAAAGGATATAAAGTTCTCATCACATTGAATGAGACTTAAAAATGATTTTACTGTAATTTTAATATATTATTTTAATAAAATTCTTCTCGGTTTAAAATTTATGCATGTCCATTAATATCTTGTATTAAAAAATATAATTTAATCAAAATAAATAATATTATTGGCCGACTCTATGTCGCGGTTAAGATTTAATTTTATATGAGCGTAAAAAAATATACAAATGTTGTGAACATGTTTATTAATATAAAAAATAAATTGTATGGAGTTGATAAAATCTTATAAAAATATTATTTGACTTAAAAAAATTAAGATGACATATTTATTTTAAAAAATATTAAGATGACAACATATTAGATTGACCTGGATCAAATTAGGTTAAGCTGTTAAATCCGCGAACCAAATCATAAAACCGTGACAAATTCATAGAGAGCAAATCAAAACAAATTATAAAATTCAATTTTTAATCAACCTAATATTGAAGGATAAAATTTAAAAAATAATAATTCGATTCAACTCAAATTAACTCACCAAATTCATAACTTGAGTCATAAGAACAAGATATACAACCCTATTAAAAACAAATTAAAATAAATTACAAATTAAGCTTAATTCTAAATAAATATAATATTAAAAATAAAATTATATATATATATATATATATATATATATATATATATATTATTTTAGCGAATAGTACTTTATAAAGAATTAAGAATAAATTAACCTTTTCTTTTAGTTTTTGTTAAATAAATATAGGATGATATATAGCATAAGAAGTAACGATTTGGTTTTTAATACTTCCATATGGAAATGAAATGATAAAGAAAACAAAAGCAAGAAACAAAGATTATCCTTATTCGTTAAAATATCTTATTGCATTTTAAATGGGGTTGGCTAAAATTTGAAAGTGATTTTTATTTAAAATTATCTTTTTAATTTTTGAATAATTTTTTTAAAAAAATAATAAAATATTATTTTAATATATTTCTAAATAAAAAATATTTTAAAAAAACATTTCCTAACATCCTAATAAGAACTTGTATTGAAACACATTCGACCTACTGCCCTGCAGGTTCCCAATTACGATAAAGCTCATCAAGACCATCATGATCAAGATTCTTTATGTAAATGCCATCGTCTTTTACAGTCCAAACGCAGTTCTTCCACATGCATTTGTAGAAGAGGAGAACGTCATGCCAAAACACTTTGAACACGGCATGAGCATCATCCTTGTTCACATCACACCAGAACAGTGTTCTAAGGAAGAAATCCTCTCTGAAACTCCATGTGAAATTATCGCCTGCTGAAAGACAGTGGAAGCCCAGATCATCGTCTTTCGACTTGCAATGAACAGACAGCTCCCTGTTATTGCTTAGTCCATTGACAACATACACATGCCATTTTGTGAATTCATATAGAATACGTTCCTTCTTGGCTGCTACAAAACAATATTGGTGAATAAAATTGATGGCCAACGCCAGAACAAGTGCTGTAACCACAACCTTGTTGATGATCCTGGGGGCATTCATCATTGGTGAATGGCTATTTCTATGAGCCAACATGTGATTTTTGTGAATTGGGATCGATCTTTCAAATATTTATCTACTTTTTAGAGGTGTGTATATTTATATATATAATGTGATTGCATGGGTAATTAATTAATTTCTTCTGCAATCATGGCTTTAATTTTGCAGCGTGATATAGAATTAAAATGGCATAAATGGGTATCATGCCTTGTTAGCTCAAAGTTATAGAGGAATTTAGCATTTATAGAGGAATTTAGCAGTGTTGTTAAACGGGACAGGTCCGACAATTCAACTCATGCCCTACCGTGAGTTAATTTAAAAAAAATTAAATAGGAGTTGATTTGCTTAAACATAGAGGACTCGGCGGGTCAATCATTTATTGATTCAGGTTAACTCATTTAATCTGTAAGAAATTATAAAAATGTTTAGGATGGTTTCTGCTTGTACTTTTAGGAATAGTTATGAAACCTAATCCGGCCTGACGGATTGACCCGGGACCTGGGCAACACAGGGCCTTGACTAGGTTTTAAATAGGCAAAACTCGGGCTTGAAGTTGGCCAGATTAAACCTAGGCAACCTGGCAAATCAACCCAGAACTTGGGTGAGACCCAATTTTTTTATATCTTTTTTTAATAAACCCAAAAAATATAAATATTATTTTCAATATAAAATTTTATTTTTAACAAAATTTCTCAGGTCAACTCATGTGACTTAAGACCCGACCCCTTGGTCGAGTCAACCACTTGGCCAAGTTTAATAACTATACTTTTAGATGCTTTTTAAAAGTTTTTTAACTTGAAAAAAATATTAAATTGATGCTTTTTTAGTACTTTTATAATGATTTTGATGTGCTAATATAAAAATAAAAATAAAAATAAAAGATCTGAAAAAAAATTCTTTTAATTTATTTTCAATAAAAAAAAATAATTTTAAAAAAATCACAAACCCAAACTTCGCCTATATGATTCTAAAATTCACATTACCTTCTTTGTTCTCTCTTTTCTCCATCCTTTTATATTTACAATAATACTAATTTTATAGCTACCCACAACTAGAATTTTACAATTTACCAATAAAATATTCTATCATTAGTTAGAAACTGATTCTGCCAGCAAGAACCTCTACCGACAGGCACACAGACAGTTACTATTTGTCAAAAAAACATTCCTTGATGATTCTAGTTTTGTCAATTATTCCATTTGTAATATAATCATCGATGGATTTATATACTGAAAAAGCGTGTCAATAAAAAAAAATACTTATTTTATTTCATAGATATTTTCATCAATGAATATGACATATCACCAACAAAAATATTGTATGCAATTTCATCGGTGATTTTTTAATATTACTGATGGAATTAAATTGTCGATGATTAAACAATGAGAATGACATTTGCAGTAATTCTTTTTCAACTCTCTGGAATATACAGACAGACTTAATCCGTTGGTAAAACTGTTGTAATGATTTAAAAATATTTTTTAAAAAGAAAAGTCTATTAAACAAGGTAGAAAATAGTTAAAAGAAATGAAATAAAACTAAATTAAATTAAAAATCAAATATTTATTACAAATTTAAAGATTTATCAGTTCAAATACAATTCATCTAAAAGAAAAGGGCTGAATGAGGAGGAGACGGGTCTTTGCTGGGACCGGGGGGCGATAAAGGGGAGCATGTGACTACCCATGTGTGATTTCAGCTTCATGTATAATCGTCGGAGTATGGCCATCTGAGCAGCAATATGAACAGTCTGAGCTTCAACTTGTTGGTTTAAAATCACCTCGAACTACAGAGATTGAGTACTCAGAACCAATTGCAAGCATCCAATGGTTGAAACATTTCAGATCATCTGCAAATCCTTAATTATAGTACAAGATAAATGTTGAGATCTATTTAACAATATAAGTCTCACATATCGAAGCTTCAACAAGTGCTTTATTTTTTACTTTTCTTTTAAGGATGAACAAGTACCTGCATGAAATTAAATGAATGTTTTGAATTAAAAAAAAAGATAATAGAAATTTAATAGTACTCTTGAATCATTATCAATTATCTATATAAATTTAAATTTTTATATATTTATTGAAATTTCCACCTCAACAATAAAATTGAAAAAATATAAAGTGAACCCATTGAATAAGTCATTTTTTATTTCATTACAAAACACCCAAATCACAAAATCAAAATCAATTTCATCAAATTACAAACAAATATAATTTTTTTAAATCTCAGACAAACTCTAACACGTACAAATCATACATTCATACAACAAGTTTCTATCAGAAAAAACTATAAAACAAGTAAACACACAAACAAACTACAATTGTATTTGTTTGTAATTTCATCAAATTACAAAAAAATACAATTTTTCAAAATCTCAAACAAACCCTAACATGTACGAATCATACATTCACATAATAAATTTCTATAAAAAAAAACTATAAAACAAATAAACACACAAACAAAATACATATATACTACAAAAATATACAATAAAAAATAACATTTTAAAATTAAGTTCAAAATAAATAAAAAAATAGTAGTTTTGCTTACTTGATGTGGAGAATCCAAAAAAAATTAAATCAGAACAAGAATGCTGACAGACTTAGTATTAGGGTGGCCAAATTTATGGTGAGAGGTTGATTTTGTGATAAAATAGAGGGTTTATGTTGTGTTGCAAAGCTGATGGATGAAGAAGAATAAACGAGAGAGGGTCACTCACCAGGTCATAATTTATTACTAACAGATTTACATATGGATTTACAAACATGTTCATTTCATTGGTAATTCCCTCTATATAAATAATATATCATTGTACCTTTTGATTTTTTTTTTAATTCATTATTTTTCACTGTAATTCCCTCAGTAGATATTGATTGAATATTTTCATCGTTATTCAATGATGGACGCAATGAGAGACTAATATGTCGGTAAAGTTCACAATCTACCAATAAAAAATTTACATCGGTATTTCTGTTTGTATTTGTTAATTTTCTGGTAGTATATGGGTCCATACATGTATGCTACTAGCATACTCATTTGGTATTGTTGTATTATACAGTACATTGTCACTTGTGTTGTACTTGGGCTAATAAGCTCGTAACTCCTTTAATTTTTGTAATTTTCTTAAAGTGGCCATCTACCAATTAATTTTTGTAACATGGCCCTCGTATTTATATATATTTTGTTACTCAAATATACGTTATTACTTCCAAATCTCTAGATATTAGAAGTTGAGTTGATATCATGAGTGGGATCAGTTGCTCACTCTCTTTCTTTTAATCCAGGATTAAGTTCATAAGTTTATGCAATTTTATCATGATTTTATAATTGAGTCGCGGTGTAGATAGATAATTAAGGCTAACTTAATCCCATATAATTAAAAGATAGAGAGCACTGGGTCCAATGCATCAAGCCAATTGATTTGCGTTCAATATATGGATTTCGATTAAATAACTTG
>Ga0325414_1002266_pt1 | contig 19340 bp, 5 predicted proteins | sample PopdelMetagenome_8_FD_206183 | JGI IMG/M metagenome (GOLD analysis project Ga0325414, IMG submission 206183) | Populus deltoides microbial communities from Bellville, Georgia, United States - Leaf-PdKOR-R3 | ecosystem: Host-associated > Plants > Phyllosphere > Phylloplane/Leaf | place: USA... | reverse complement strand
TACGATAAAATTTAGTATCTAATGGCATCGAGCTCATATAGTTTTGACTATTTTAACTCTCGCGATACGCTGCTATTCAATGAAAGAAAATTTTGAATGTAATAAAAAAATATAAGTTACAAAGGATGATTTGATGTGTTATTAAACTCTGCCTAATAAACTATTCTTCAAACATTTTAATTTGACTTTTTTATTAACCCGTGTTTAAAATTAAATCATATAAAAATTATTTTAATATGACCCATTTGATTAGATTTGTCCGATGACAACTCGGTCAACTGATAAAAAAATTAAGCATAAAATTTCCTGAAATTAAATCATTTGTTCAATCAACCTCTTGACTCGACTCCTAATTACCTAGTCCAGACTTAAAATTAAATGATTTAAGAATTGTAATAAAGTAATTCATTTGACTTTATCGGTCCAAAGACAACTCGATCAATTGTTAAAAAAGATATGAGAATGAAATGGAGAGGAAAAAAATAAAATTGAAAGAAAAAATAGAAAGAAAAGAGGAGCTTGTTGTTTAATTGAATAGTGAAGCTCCATGATGTTTTCTAATTCTTTTAGTTGTATTAGTTAATTTTGTAGTTTATAGGATAAGTGAGTTTTCTCACCATTTTATTCTATTATTTGAATTGAAAAAATATTAAAATATTTAAAAAAAACAAAAAAAAACAATAGATTAACTCTAGATATTATGGTAATTATTTGTTTTAATTCCACTCATAAATTTAATAATTAATTTAAAATAAAACAAAAAGGCTTAAGCTTTGATTTTGGCTTTTTTTTGTGTGAAGTTAGCCAATTTGATAACTTGGTGAGTTAGAAACACAAAGAATAGGGCACATTATCCCTTAGAATATCATTAGCCATTTCACACTTGCTTTGTTGTGATTTATAATTTTTTTTAAAAAAAAAATTAGGTATGCAAGTTGCTTCAATGTGTTTTTTTTACATAAAAAAATTAAAAGTGTAAATTGAAAACACTATGCAAGCAAGATCAAAATATTCCATCACATAAAATGAGACGTGCATCCGATTATGTTTATTAAACTTATTTATTTAAATAAATAAACAAAATATAAATCTATATTTTAAAAACTCACGATTTAAAAGATAAATATAAATAAAACTGATTGAATAAATCTACGCCATAAAAAAGTTACGCAAGGCTAAACACATCAGCAATATAATTTAAAAATGGATATTTTTTATTTAAAAAAAACTTCATTTGTATAAAAGAAGTTATAGATGAATTAGAATAACACCTTGAAAAATAAAATAGAAACAAAACAACTAAGAAAAACTTATATTAAAAAAATACATGAAAAAATTGTGACCTAAATCATGAGACCGGAATAAATCTATAGAAAAAACTTGAAGAAAATCACAAAACCAATATTAAGAAAAAACATAATGCAGAACAATAATATCGTACGAAGCTGAATTCTCAAGAAATTAAATGTCAAAAGATTAAACCAGAAAAAAAAATTCATTGCACAAAAGGATCGGAAAAAATATGGGTGAGAAAAAAATTAATTAGAGTGATAAAAATTTTCAATTTGAGGGTTTAATTGAATTGAAAAATTGCTTTAATAAAAGGAAAAAATCAAAAGAATGAGGAAATTGAAAAATAAAACAACAGAAATTTTGATTGAATAATGAAATTGCAAGAAAAAAAATCAACAAAAGTGCTAAAGACAACATTAGAAATTTTAAAAAATGAGGACCAAAATGAAAAACCAAACATATAAGAAATTGCAATTGAAAAACTAAATTGGAAAGAGTAAAAACTTCTATAAATGAAAAAGGAACCAAACAAAAAATAATAGAATGAGAACTGAAATTGAAAAGTAAGAAACAAATAGGACAATGATATACATAACCTGTCAGGAGAGAGAAAAGAAAGAAAAAAAATCAAACAACCCCCGGTTACAATCTGACTACCATAAGCACTAGTTACGCGCCACTCCAAATGAAAGAGGACACGGTGGCACATTTAGGAAGACAATGAAAGACCAATTACATCTACTAGGTGGCGTCACACGTGGCGCCTGAAAGACGCAGACGCCACCCACGCGCTGAGGAGTGCCGAGTACGCAGCAGCAGCTTTAAGCATTAAAAAAACCTTTTAAAATATGAAAATACCAAAATGTCCCCCGCGACCTCAGTAATTACATATAATACTCATATGAAAATACAAAAGTACCCTCAAATGCTAAGTTTATGTTTTGCTTTTTTCAAATTTAAAGATATAATTACACTGTATATTAAAATTTAAAAACCTCAAAACACCATTATCCAGTAACACAATAATTTTTTAACTCCAAGAGCAAATATATGCTTTTATTATGAAGAAGCTTATTTTTTGGATCAAAAGATACCAGGGTAATTTTATCATAGCTCAATTTACAGTAAAATATGTCATTGGCTACAGTAAAACATTTATGATCTTGAAATAAAACACTCATGACATTTAAGTTTTTAGGTAATGATGTTGAAATTGGAAAAACCTTCATTAATTATATAAATAAATGATTGCCAAGACTTAAAGCAAGGCCATAATTTCCAACCCGATCAGCATAACAGTTGTCTTCTCTTTAGGTGTGAAGAATCAGCACTCCCAAATCCCAATTTCTTTGAGATGAAGATCTCCAGCGACAACCAACAAGCAGTCACTAGAAACACCTAAAATTAAAATAAATATACTTAGGAAAGATTGAAAGAAGTAATTAAAATCCCATTTTAAAGTGTAAAATCCCAAATATTTACCTTTCAAACCACCCAGAAGGATATAAAGTGCATGAAAATCCTCAAAATCATAAAATATTTTTTTAGCCTTTTGTAGTTAGGAAGCAATTTATTAAATTACTCCCAATTAAAAAAAAAAATCCTTAATTGCTCAAGTGCTCACTGAGCCCTCAATATTCCTCACTTGGTCTCTTATTACTCTCCCCAAATTTCGTCTTTTGTCACAGCAATCATCAAAGGGGCCATCATCACGTCAGTCCACGTTATTGCACTCTTTTGCAATTATTATTTTTTGTTAATTCAATCTTTTTATATAATTGACAAAAAGCTTTATTTTGATCGTTTCTTAGCTTCGTATCTTTGTTTGTTCAACATTTTATTTTAATTACCATTGACGAAGTAGTTTGAAAGAATGAGAACACATGGGCATTTCTCCATAATTTGTTACATCCTCATTTCAATAATTAAATTAAAAAAGGTTAGATTCCAACTAATTTAATTAATTAATAGCTTTTTTATTAAGAATCTATCATGTAGATCATTTTCTCTTGACATAAATGAATATACAAAAAATATTTTAACACTCCATAGAAAATACTAGTTATGTGACCCGCGCTCCGTCATGAGTTCGATATTTTAATTTTCTATAAAAATAATTGTGTATACAAGTTTTTTTAATGCATTTCTATAGTTTAAAAAATTTAAGTTCAAATCAAAAACATTATGCATACATATAACCAAATAAATCGAGAACTATGAGTGCAAATAAATAAATAAAAAATCATTAACGATAACTAAAAATAAAACTTGAAAAATCGAGAGAGATATAGATCAAGATAATTAATCTAGAAAAACAAGATATTTAGCCGGTTGTATTCGCTAAATTTATTTATTAAAATAACTTTTTTTATTTAAGCAAATGATAAAAAAAATAAACACACAAATTAAATTGATCAAATAAAATAAAAAGGAAAAAACACACTGCACATATTAGAAATATTATTTGAAATAATTTTTTTATTTTAAAAATATACTTTGTCCATACAAAAGATTAAAAACAATTATAGATGAATTATAGAAATTCTTCAAATTTAAATGAATAACTAAAAAAAATTATCATTTAAAATGGTCTATCCAAACAAAATAAAAGAGAAAAAGGGTACTAATTTAAATATAAATTTAAAAAATTTAGAGAAAAAACCATAAAAATCATTAATTTAAAAAAAATAGAAAAACAAAAGTTAGGTATTGTTAGGCCTAGAAATCATGGCCCATTTATCAGGGCCCGTGTGATTGGGCTTTTATTTTTATTTTCTTAACCCTAAAGCGAACGACCCCCAAATTTTTTTGAAATAAGAAATCAGATGACGCATCATTTCAAATATTAGAAATATTATTTGAAATAATATTTTTTATTTTAAAAAATAAAATTCATCCATACAAAAGATAATATATATATATATATGAATTATAAAAACTCTTCAAATTTAAATGCATAACTAAAAAAATCATCATTTAAAATAGTCTATCCAAAACAAAATAAAAGAAAGAAAGGGTAGTAATTTAATATAAATTTTAAAAAAATAGAGAAAAACCATAAAAAATGATTAATTTAAAAACAATAGAAAAACATATAGAAAAAAAAAGGTCATGCACTATTGGACCTAGCAACCTGGCCCATTTATCAGGGCCTGCATGATTGGGCCTTTATTTTCATTTTTTTCAACTAGAGCGAACGACCCCTGAATTGTTTTGAAATAAGAAATGAGATAATGCATTGTTTGATTTACCCAGATTTCGACCACTTTGATAACCAAAAAATTGGACCTTAAGTTTTTATACCTAAAAACCTGTTTTTCAAACGATGTTTTACAAAAAAATACCTATAATACACCATAAGAATCATGATAAACTTATCAATAGCCTCAAAAACCACCCTCAAAACCAAAATCAACCTTGTTCAAAAATCAACCCGAGCTCAGATCTATTTTTTCATACACTTTAAAGGTAAAAAAAAAAAAATCTAATATGAACTCTCCTTATCAAATTGAACTACTTGACCCAAATATCATCTATTTTTGTAGCCTAAATCAGTGTCTATGACACTTTTTTCTTTTTACCGTTGGAATCAAACGACCTCTCTCCCTCTCTCCCTCTCTCCCTCTCTCTCTCTCTCTTCTCTCAACTAGGGACTAAAAATAACAAAAAAAACTTTTGTACCAAAATTGAAAATGTAAAAATATTGAGATACTGAAATTGTATAATTTGCGTGATTTTTAAAGTTCAATGACCAAAATAGATCTTTTGCAAAACTTATAACATGTCACCCATGTTTGGCACCTTTTTCATTTTGCTCCCCTCTAATTTCAATCTAACCTTTTCATAAGAAATCAAAATCAATTGGTCTTTAATTAGGACTAAATCGCTAAAAAAAAAGGTTTGAGGACCAAATTGAAAAAATATAAAATTTTGAACAGCCCATCCATAATAATGTGTAAGATGATGAACAATGAAACCTTGCAAAGTGAAAAAGCCAGGCCTTTTAAGAGTAATATTTAACTAGCTATTTGACTCGCTCTTTATTGCTTGTAAAATATATTTTTTTCAAAAAAAATTACTATAAAAGCGTTTTCTAATCATAAAAAAAATTACATGTGAAGGGAAAGTGAAAAAAAAAAGAAACTATAAAAAGTGAAGAAAAAAAGAAGCAAAATCTTCTATAAAAACATATCGAGCAATGAAAGTGGAAAAAAATATGCAATAAAGAAAGGATTCTAAACAAAATAAATATATATAAAAAGTATAGGTACCGAATTTGATATAGAAACAAATTGAAATCAAATGTTTGGGATGAAATTGAAAAGAAAAGAAAAACCTCAAATAGTAAAAGGATAAAAAAAATCAAATGAGTGTGACCAAATTTGATATAAAAGTCAAATTAAATGAATAGTTAGAGAAGAAATTGAAGAAAAAACAATCAATTACATAAAATGATCTAAAATTAAAAAAAAAAGTAATTAAAAGAAGAAATGTCAACAGCAAAAGGAAACCAAATATTTATTTGGTTGAAGTTGAAATGTCAACAGCAAATAAAAAAAATAAGACCTACCTATTAGAAAAAAAATTAAAAAAAATAAAAAAATAAAGGCTGAACTTAAAATGTCAATAGTAAATAGGACCTACCTATAATTTTCAAAGGAGGAGAGATAAAAGAAGAAGAAAAAAAAGGAAGATCATCCAATGACAAACCAGCCAACCTCCACTGACATGCATTGTACTGGAAAGAAGAGAACACGACGACGCTTTCATTAATATGATGGAATGGCAATTATTACCACCGGAAAGTGACGCACACGTGTCCGAAAAGGCATGAATGCCTCCCATATAGTGGCATGTGTACTAGCCGCGCCAGCAACTTTTAAAATTTAAATATTAATTAAACAATATAAGAAGAGAAATTTCCCTCCATGTTTTGGAATTAACAAAAAAATATATATTGGAAAATATTGAAAATCCACTAAAGTAATGGCTTATTTTTTCTTGATTCTAAGGGCAAAAATGTCTTTTATTGTATTAAAAAAAAATTAAATACCCTTGGTCATTAGCATTAATTGTTTTCTGCTTGGATGGTAATAAAATCATTATACTATTTCTAAAAATAGGAAAAAGTCATATACCCCTGGTTGAATATGTAAAAAAATTGAACTTCCCCGGATTTATTAGGCTCTCTTTTTTCTTGAATGGAAAAAAAGTAATTACACTTGTTATAACTCCTCGCAAGGGAGCGGTGCTGTGACGACACTTTCTGGACTGTGTCCTTGTTGGTCTTTGGTTGGATAAGAGAGTCGCCATTTAGTATTATGGTTATAAAGAACCATAACTATTTTTTTTTATTCTAGGCAAGGGACTAGTTGCATGAAGAGAACATATTAAAACCCTTATTACACTCTACCAGAGATAAGCTATATTGTTTTTTTTTTCTTTTTATTTGTTATGGTTTGATGATGTTTCTATTTCTATCAGTTTATTTTGGCGGATTTGCTACGATAAACAAGTCATGGTTTCCTAGATCAAAGACTTGGTCTGAAATGGTGAAATCAGAGCTTTTGGAAATTATGTCATTTCAAATAATATTTCAGATAAAATTCGTTGTACTTTTTATTCTTATATTATGAGTGAATGAATTGTATTATTCCCAATACTAATTTGAATATTGATCTCATATAGGTTTTTTTATATCATTTTATGAAAATGAGTTATAAGTCATTATCCCTAATAATATTTTGAATATTAACCCCCTTTAGGATTTTTTTTATTCTTATATTAAAATTGAATTATATATTATCTTGCCAAAAGTAAATTTTTAATATTTTAGAAATATAGGCTGAAATCATTTGAAATTTTACAAACTTGTTGTAAAATCCATATAACATCTTTTTTAAAATTTAGCAAAGTATTTTAGATTTTTAAAAAAATATGCTCAAATAATTTTAATGATCTTTTCCCATAAGCAAGGAAAAAAAAGTATTTATTATTATTATTATTATTTATTTTTTAATTTTTTTTATTATCTTTTAGCTTCTTTTGTTTTTTGCAAAAAAACACATTTTTCTTTGTAAAACAATTGTCAAAATAGGTCTAAGGAGGTATTTGTCAAACACATTTTCAAACCAATAAACTCTTTAGCAAAAAGATTGCAAGCTAAACAAGGTTTTAATCCTTTGACCTGATTTTAACCTGACCGAGTTGACCCCACTAGGTTGACCTGAAATCTTTGGTTTGATCATAAATCGAATCAAAGACCCTGGTTTCACTTAAAAACAACCCAAAAACAAAACCAAAGTAATATATATATATATATTAAATACCAAATGGAGATACAAAAACATAAAAAACAAAACTAGAAAAACAGATCAAACACAAAAAAAAGGACACGAAGAACACTCAAACCTAATTCCAGCATTATGAATTCTAATCTAGACCATATTTCATGAAATTAAAAGTGCAGAAAGGATGAAAATCAATCACTAAATAATAATCAAGCATCAAACATTAACGATTATTAATTAATAATTAATAATCATGATTTAGTCAAAATAAGTTTCAGTTCAAAACCAAAAATTTAGGATTAAAACCGTTTTATAAAACTTGCTATTGATGCAAATGAACCCTACATTATTAATTAATCAAGTCTAACGAAGTGCTTAATGCAAAGGAATGGACCAAAATTGGTCCAAACTATAGAGCTAAGACAATGTTCTTCTTAATAATACGAAGAATACTATATTAAAAAACCCAGCCACTACCCAGAAACTCAACCATTGTCAAGCCTCCAAATCTGGTATTTTTTACCTCTAAAACAAGCTTTCTTAATTTTAACATGTCACGTTAACATAACCAAACATGTTTGAATCAGAAAAACTAAAAAATAACATTAAAACATCAAAATTATACAAGAGGTTCCAAATTAAAAAAAAAAAACTATCAACTTAAAACAACCTACATGTTCATACAATTTGGATTTAAAATTGGTTTTCTAAACTTATTTTGGTCATGAATAAACCTATCAAACTCAAGATAAACATTATTGCTTCAACATGCATAGCTTAAGTTATAAAAAAAAAAACTAAAACAACACTATTTTATTAGGTGTAAATAACTAAAACCTTTAAGTTTGGCTCTTTACTTTCCCTTAGAAAGTTTTTGCCTCTAACAACTTACTATCTTTTCAAAACTTACGAAACCTTTATGTTTGGCTCATGAACCTTTACACTTAGGTTTTTTATCAAGATTTTCCCGTCCTCTTTTCTTTTTTGTCCTCTTTTTTCCCCTCATTTGGTTTTGATTTTCAAAGGTATTTATAGGGTTTCAAGTTAGGTTTTTATAGATTTAATCAAAGATTGATCCTCATTCATCATCAATGATTGACCCTATAATCAGAATGGGAGAATTTTAGGTATGTTTTGTAGTTGTGAGCTCTGTACCTATTCTGGTTTTACAATGATGGTTTTGCAACAAATTTGATTTTTTAAGATTTTAGTGGTTTTCTCAAACCTGGAGATCAAAAGGCTTGTTTTTTGGTCTTTTGATCTTAAAAGAAACGTGGACAACATTTGATAAGAACCCATTAAAAAGGCTTGAAGTGTGAATACACGAAAAAGATTAGTGGTTTTGCAAAATGAGTATCGCAATCATCGATGACTGAGTTATCCACTTTCAAGGTTTCGTCAGAGCAATTATGATATCATCATCATTGAAGAACACCTGAGTGCACACCTTTTGTTTAGATCAAACCTTGCTCAATTTGAAGGTCTATAGCTTCACATCCATTTGTTTTAAAGGATGTAAATGTTTTATGAGAGTAGTTGATCTTTATAGAAGGGATGTTTCTTCGTCAAATGATGATGGTTACAGCTCTTAAGGTGGCCGGAGACGTCATATTCATTAATATGAAAGTACCTACTCGATCAATCAAAACTTCTAAAAAAGAAGATAAATAGTGGCCGAACAACGCGTTGTCTAGGTTAAACCTTAAAAATTAGGGTTTTTTAATTTGGGATTAGACAAAATTTAATTTAGTCCTTGTTCTTCCAATAATTGCACCCGTAATTACTTCCTAAACTTTTAATTTCATTCAATTCCACCTCTTCTAAACTTAATTAACAACCCCAAAGTTAACCGCTTGTTTCATTGTAGTTCCTGGTTATGAAATTATTCATTTGACCCTCAATTGATCAACAAACTTTCAATTTCTTTAATTTAGCCCATGATTTGATCAATTTCAAACCCCTGCATAGATGTGCCTTTTTTCGGTTTGGTAATTGGTTTTGGATTTCTTCAATCAAGTCCCTAATTGTCCATCAAACTTTATTATTTAAGTAACTAAGCCCCTGACTTGACCAAATTAATTTTTAAAATTATAATTTAACCTCTAGATTTTAATTTCTTCCAATTAAAACTTAAATTGACTTCAAAAATTAATTTTTTTCTTGCAATTAAGCCTTCAATAAATTAAATTAAACCTTAAAAAAATCTAATTTTGAATTTTTCCTTCTTAAATTGAATTTTTCTTACCAATAGGGTTTTTATCAGTTGAAAATATATTGTCAAATTTTTAACTTTAGGTATTTTGATCCTCCTCAACCGGTCTTTGACAATTTTCTGAACATTTTTCATATTCTTGCTATTGATGTGTATTTTTTATTTTTACAACTTTTTTTTTAATTTTTTGTTTTTTGTATATTTTATGTATATTTATCTAGGGTCTCAAATTGGATAACAACAACACTGTAGCAATGAATAATAAAATATATTTGGGTGTACAATATTTTTCTAAGTGTTTTAGAGTTTTCATTAATCATATGTGTTATCTTTCATACATATGAGAGGATTTCAATACATCTATTGCATGATAGAAGCTTCAAATAATTCAACTATTAAGGCTTGCCAAATATTGAAAAGTTTATTTTTCTAAATAGCTAATAGTGAAACTAGAACTAAAATTAACTTCAAATTGAATATATATATATATATATATATATATATATATATATTGCTTATCGTCTGAATTAATCCACTTGGATGCATTTTTGTAAAGTCTGTAAAATCCTAAGATGTAACTATTCAATCACAAAATTTGATTTATTGAAATTTACAATTCATTTGGGTTGTAGTGAGGAGACGTGAATTTAACTGATTTATTACAATCTGCACAGAAATTAACTTCACTGTTTCAATTGCCTGAGATGGCTTATTAAATTTTTCCAAATGGGCTCTTAAGCTTGGGCTAGAAAACGTACTATGCCTCATAATTTTGGTGGTTCTAAGCATCAGCATCTTGAAGTACATAACAGTAATGAAATTCATGGCCTGTGGTGGTCAAGATCATCCCACTCTCTTTCACGTCATAATTGCCTTACAGCTAACATTATCTTTCTTCCCATGCACACAGAAGAGCCATTGCTTACCAACTATGTGGTGGATATGATAAAATTAAAGAGGTTCTCATTGCTTATGCTGCAGAATTTATAGGGTGGGCATGCATGCAGGCCACAGCAACCATTTGCTGCCAGCAATACTTTAAGCACTTATGCTACTAGGGCCCTATGTTTTTAATGAAGTATTGATGTAAAGAATGTTTCCAAGACGGAAAACTATCCTCTCAAAAGGGGGAAAGATTAAAAGAAATCTTAATTCCATAAACTTGAGAAAACTGAACTTACAATTTCGAGACTAATTATAAAATAACTCTTCGAAAAAAACTCCTTCTAAAGAAGGATATCATAATACGTTCTGATCGTAGTATTATAATATAATTCTATTATTTTCTATCTTTTTATGTAACCTCGTTATTCATTGCTTGTTCAAAGCTCAAATTATAGGGCAAATAAGATGTGGGATTTCCTCAACACACCACCCATTGATAAAATTTCCTTCAAAATCCAAACTGGAAGAATTTGGGACAAAACATCAAGTTTTCCTTCCTGCAAGTAAAAAACTAACTGCTCTGCATGCATCCTTTACTATCCGAACTACTAAATGCTTTGATTTTACTAGTAGCTAGGCTGCACATAGAAAGAGAAAGGAGGGCAAGTCCCAAGAATGTACGGGTAATGTATACAGGAATGAAAGAGACAAGTGAGAAATGATTTTGCAATCGAGTGCTTCATGATTGAAGATGAGGAGGAGGAAAGAGAAGCTTTATAATAGTAATATTCAACTCAACAATCCCATTAAACTTTTTGACATTAAAAAAGAAGGAAATGTGGTTGCGACTAAAGTCTATGGAATAGACCTTGGCGGAGCTTTAGGGTGAAAATTGGTGGGATTTCAATGCTTCGCCTTTATTTGGGATTTGAGTTTCTTTTTGACTTTTTTGGTTTCCTTTTTCACCTCGAAATCCGAAGCTAACAAAATAAAAAACATCACTACCCTTCATAGGCGGTCAGGATTCAAGGAGGAGGCTTGAGCAAGGGTTAAACTGGTTGTGACTGAGCTTTCGATGTCACATAGATTATGGAGATCGATTGTGACATTGCCTTGGAGAGCTAGCTATACGACTACATGGTCTATCAGTCTTCGATCGAACTGATTACTGAATGTCTGAATCTGAATTGAACTGTCCATGCTCTATGTGCTTTGCCAATGGCGGTCAACGAGAGCATGTTAGTATAACATACTAACATTGGCTCTTTCTTGGTCATGGAGATTCTGCTATTAATTTTATTTTTTTTGCCCTTTTGGGATTATAATTGGGAGGACTATTAACGTATAGGCTATACAATTCCATCCTCGATGTGAGCAAAATGTGATTCTCAACAGTTTGAATATATATGTATATATCAAATAAATAATTATTATAACCTATACCCATTTTTCAGTATTTGTTGATGAAATGATTCACAAGTTATACAAACATTACTATTTTCTAATTGAATTTGCAAAACATTTTATCTTAAACCCAACAAACCTTATAATGTTTGAAAAGAAATACTTATAATTTCTTAAATTATAAACACTTTATCTTTAATATTTAAAAAATTATATTTTATGTACTATATAGTTGATAACACTTTATAAATTAAGTCAAAGTTTGCAAACTCAATCAACGAAAAAGTACTATAATGTTGTAATTGATTTGATATCTAAAATGCCTTTACAACACTATTTTTGTATCATCTTCCTTCTCAATCATATGTTTTTACATTTAAGTTTTTATTATTATTATTATTATTATTATTATCAAATCCATGACAAAATTAAGCAAGCATCAAGTCTTCTTAATTTGCTTTTGAATTTTATATCCAATATTCTTCTAAAATTAAACAAGCAATAAGTATTTGATTAAGCAATTATTAATTTGGTAAGGAAATTAAAGAATACCAAAGCTCTCAATAAATGACGACAAAAAGGAAGGGTGGAGGGAGCAAGCACGTTAAACAAAGGCAACGTGATTGCATAAAAAATCTTGCCAAGTTTCTAGTTCACTAACAAAAACTGGCTGAGTTGTTGCTTTTACCTCGCCAAGTTTTCTTTCCCATCACTTTCTTCACATCCTCCATCATGTACATCTCCCTTCTCCCCAAACACTCACTTCCTTTTTCCACTTCTCCCAAAAACCTATCTTCCTTTTCTTCTCTTCTTTTTAGCCTCCAATTTTGAAACCCAAATTTCCCTTTCAATCATTTCTTCCAATATTTCCCCGCAAGCAAACCCATCAATTAATTATTCCCCCACTTTCCTTTTTTCCCTTATCTTTTTCCATCCTTTCCTTCCACGTCAAATACTCAACACCCCGTATATACTTTTCTTTTCTCATGTGGTTAGCATCTTACTCACTTTATTTTATGGATAAAGTTAATGGTCACGGAGATAAGAGATTGCGAATTAGGGATTTGAAGAAATAAAGAAGATATATAGGCTTGGGTTATAATATATATATATATATGTGTGTGTGTGTGTGTGTGTAAAAAAGGCCGATTAAACCGATTAAAATTTTGAAAAAACCAGTCGGTTCGATTCGGTTTTATAAGCAAAAAACCGAACCCAAACCGGAAAAAACTGAGCCAAAACCGAGAAAATCGAGCCATACCAGTTTGAACCGGTTTTTGTTCTAAAAACAAACCGAACCGAACCGAACCGAAACCAGTCGGTTGAACTGGTTTCGGTTCGGTTTTGGTTTTTTTATTAAAAAATTCGGTTTTATTACTTTTTTTTTATAAAAACCAAATCAAACCGAAAATAATCACCTCTAGTTGCTATGCTTAAACCTTAGGAAATTTCATATACGTGTAATCTTCATGTAAAAATTATATTAGGGCGATTCCATACAACAAGGATTCATGCCAATTAATGCTAATGAAAATTGTGAAGAACAAGAAAGAAAACCAACAAAAGAATTTGACCAAAACGATTTGCCTAGGTCTAAATATGTGGAGATTTGCTACAAGAAAACAACAAATTAAGTGCCGGAGCTAATTTAGGTTAGGCGAGGAATATTTCCATAACCTGTGCATGATTAACCCAAGATCAAACCTCTTATAACATATGCTTAGCCTTGCCCAGATACCATATTAGCGATTCTTTTTCTTTTTTCTTTTTTCTTTTTGCTGAAGAAAATCTTGGAAGCATTTTTTTTTCAACTTTATGGCTTTATTGATTGACAACCAATTCTCGTTTCCTGGACGCTATTCAGTTCTGAAATTGGTCCACTGACTTGTAGAGGCCAAATCTCATTAACCACACTGATCGTGAAAAGACCCATCAATAGAATACCTCCATGCTTTTCCACCCTTTTGATGGTATCCCTTACTTCTGTTTTAATCTTCAGACAGAACAGCTAACACATTGCATTTTGTCCATCTGGTCCAACTTCTATCGATCAAGGGATATCAAACTGAACGAAACAAATTTTTGTTTAAAAAAAAGTGGTCCAAAAACAAAATTAAAACTCAATACAGATCAGGTATAGAGTTAAAAAGATGCGGGGAAAACAATCTTTCCTCGTACCCATTAGCACTTGGTAATTCATAGTGGTATTGTTGTTTTTATTTTGATTTTTTTTCATTTTAGTTATTGATTTTTTTTAATTTAGTTCTTAAATAATATGTTTATGGAAATTTAGTAATCCATGATGTCGTTGTTATTGTTTTTTTTTTATTTTAACAATTGTTTTTCTTTAGGTTATTGTATTTTTTTTAATTTAATTTTTATATAATGTGTTTATGAAAATTTAGAGTTAATAACTTATTTTAATTTGTTTTTTATATGTTACTGTAATATTAAAAAATATCACAGCATCAAATCAAGTTGGTATCCAAAAAATATTTTAGCATTCATCATTGCATGGTTTATTTAAATTAAATAGTTAGATAAAAAAATAATTTAAAAAAAACTAGGTTATTTTTAGTCTTTTTTAATTTTTTTTAACTTTCTAATAATTTTATGAAAAAAATTAACATCAATCTTTAAAAATAAAAGAATTGCATATAACAATACACGTGATATTGTCAAGTGACAACTCATTGCTCAACCCAAAATAATGCAAGTAGGGCTTCTTTTGGGATTGCGTGAAACCATGATTTTAAAAAAGGCATTAAAATCAAGCTTTTTAAGTATACTACGTTTTCAGAACCTTGATTTTTAATGATTTTAACTTAATCTATTTTATTTTTTTAATTAAATTACAATACCAAACGACATTAAGAGCCTATTTATTTTTGTATTTTAAAATTATTTTTTAAAAAATATTATTTTAATTTTTATCTTTATTTCAAATTAAAAAAAAATTGTTCTCAAATCATTTCGATATGATGATATTAAAAATAAATTTTAAAAAATAAAAAATTTTATTTTGATATATTTTTAAATAAAAAACACTTTAAAAAACAACCGCTACTGCAATACCATGCAGCTCTAAATATAGGGTTATTACTATTTTTAACTTAGATAATACAAGTATCATGAGATCATTCCATCTAAATAAAATCCATATTTTATTGTTTAAAAACTATAATATATTTTTTACAATTAGATTACATTTTAGTTTTATTTGATAGTTTATTAAGAGATCTGGTGAATCAATAAATTTAATGATGCTCATTGAATAATTAATGATATTATATTAGTTACTTGTTGTGCCAACTTTAATGAAAAAAATAGATATAAATAAAATAAAAAAAGGAAAATATAATTGAAGATATTTTTATCACATTTAATGAGTCATAGATTTTATTTTCTTTTTTTTTGTATTTTTTTTTAATATAGATAAGGGAGTAACTATTATGATGTTACTAATTACTGCCTCATCACCACAATATTATAAGAATGGAGGTAGTCTTTTCTCATCTTAATTCTCTTCTTCTTTTCTTAAGATTTAAACTCCGTTTTTTTTTATTGAAAATCTCAAATCTTAATTATTGGGCTATCCTTTGCATATATTTTAACTATATTTAAGAAATGGATATATATCTTATGTCATGATATGTATGAAATTGACAACATGAATACTTAAATGAGAAAAAAAAATCATAAAATAGACGTCCCTTGAACATATAAAATTCAGATGTACCATGATACATGATTAATTATATGATAATTAAACATAAAGGATAATAAACATCAAATGCACTACCAATTTATTGGAGTATTATCAATTTTACACTCAATTTTTTTTTCAATTTTATTACTAAAACATTTTGATTTCTTAATTATATTTTTTATATAAAAAAAATTAATTACCAAAAACACGTTAAGTCCTTATAAAATGACATCATTTGTTAAAAAAGAAAAGAAAAAACATTTAATTGATAACTCTTAAAAAATCATAAGTAAAAATTACATAAAAAAAACATTTAGTGATATTTTTTAGGTTTGCGCAAAAATAAAAGGGATGTGGGGTGTTTAAGATCGAGACTGCAAACAGATAAGATGAGATTTGGGCCATGGTTTCAGGTTGGGGTAAAATCGGGTGTCATTTGACGGAGACACCAAAGGCCCATTAACAAGTAGATCCAGGCTGTTTAAATTCACAGCAGGCCCAACGATTAATCCATTACGAACCCAGTTATTTGGGAAATGGAAATTTTTTGCGTTTGTTGTCTTCTGAATGGTCTCAAGCAAAGCCCACGATAGCTTAGCCGTATGGGCATGGTTATTGGGCCCTGGGCCTCACTATGATCTCAAAGGTCATTCATCGTTCGGGCCCAGTTCTTTTGTTCAATATAAAATTTGATGAACGAGGAGGTCTTTCTTTTTTCTTTTTTCTTTTTTCTTTTTTCTTTTTTAAGAATTTGATCTTCCATTGCTACATGTTTGAGAAAATTAACCCCAAATGGTCGGTCATGTTTCCTCTCTCTTGATTTTTCGATGCAGAGTAGCATTTTATTTTATTTTATTTTATTTTATTTTAATTTATTTTATTTTTTAAATGCAACATGTTGATGTTAGGATATGATCTTAAGATAGCTCGAAGAGGATATTTATTTACATTTGATATATTTTATATCAATTTCTACGCATTGTAGATATATGACAAGATTTATAAGATCATGAAGTGGTTGTTAAAATCACGCATGAAAAAATAATTCTATAAATAATACAATTCTTTTCCCTACTTTTATCATATAAAGAATTCGACTCTATTTATGATTAAGAGTATATTTATTTTTTTTTTATTTTAAAAATGTTTATGAAAAAATTTAAATTATTTTTTTATTTTAAATTAATTTTTTTATGTTTTTATATTGTTTTATTGTATTATATCAAAAATAAATTAAAAAATATTTTTTTAATATATTTTTAAACAAAAAATACTTGAAAAAATAACAATTATTATCATAGTTATCAAACCTGACTTGGGGTTGACCTGGCCTAGGAGTCAGATCCCTGGTTATACGAGTTGACTCGGGTCAACTTGAAAAAATTAAAATTTTAATATTTCATAGGAAAAAATTAAAAAACAATCCGTACAAATATAGGCTATAAATATTATAAATAATGAAGTTTCAAAAATTACTTCAAAATATTTTTTAATTTACATTGAAAAGATAATACGGTAGTATGTCATCCTTTTAAATTAAAGTATTTAAATCAAAAAAAAAATTATCCCACGTTGAAAAACATAAATTTTTTCTTGTAAAAATAGAATATATATACTAAAAAACTTCAAATTTCATATTGAAAAAATAATTTTTTTTCTTATGAGCATAAAATATATATATTAAAAGGCTTCAAATTTCATATTGAAAAAATAAAACATTCTTCTAGTATTTATATAGTGAACTTTGAAAATTGTTAATAACCAACTAAAAATATAAAAAAGAGTGGTCTTTGGCTAGAAGAAAAAACACATTTAAAAAAAATTTGGTCTCAATCGAGTTTTGTCGAGTTTTTACTTATCCCGATCTTTTACCTTACCTGAATTGATCTAGTTATTAAATTGACCGTGTCCTAATAAACCAGTTCAAATTTAATAATTATAATTACTATTATAATACCAAACATTATCTAAAACAAATAAAGAGTTGTTTACTATATAAAAAAAAAAAATCACAGTAAGCCGAAGGAACACGAGGATGCATTATTAGTACTGTACCTTGAATTAAAAAATAAATAAAATCAAGAGTGGTATCTTTTTCCTTATGGATTACAGTAAGCCAACGCAACACGATGACGCATTATCAGTAATATACCTTGAATTAAAAAAAAAAAAAGAAGCTTGAATTAAAAAATAAATAAAATCAAGAATGGTATCTTCTTCCTCGATGGACTCCAAAAAGCCATTGCAGCACGAGGATGATTATCAAGACCATACCTTGAATTAAAAAAATAAATAAAATCAAGAGAGGAATCTTGTTCCTCGATGGACTCCAATAATAGTGTTCCTGCTAACCTTAAAAAAATTCGCGATTCAAAATTTAATTTGAATTGAATTGTATTGTAAGATGAATAAAAAAAAAATAGATTTTACAAAACTGAATTAATTGGATCATCACACTAAAAAATATTTTTAAAAAATCAAAAACTATTATTTTAATAAAAATTATTAATACAACATTCCAGTAACATAAAATCTTTTTGGAGTAAATATTGAAAAATATGGTACTTATAGCGTTGATTTATGAAAACATTGAAAGCTTTTGACGGTGTCAACATAATTATATCGGTGTTTAAGATTATGATAATGGTTATTTTATAAAGTGTTTTTTATTTAAAAATATATTAAAATAATATATTTTTTTATTTTTAAAATTTATTTTTAGCATAGCATGTTAAAACAATAAAAAAAATTAAGTAATAATTTAAAATAATTAAATATATATAAAAATATTTCTTGATCACAGAAACAAATATACTCGAATAAAAACGGTGGTTGAAGAGTGGGCTCAGAGACTTTTTGGTGTGTCTGTCTTAGAGCGTGTTTGACAGTGTGGTTGCGAGTGCTTTTCAAATAACTTTTCGTGTCAAAATGCATGCCAATAATATTTTTTTATTTTTTAAAAATCATTTTTTACTTCAGTACATTAAAACGATTCAAAACATACAAATTATATTAAATTTTAACAAAATAAAATAATTTAAATTTTTTGAAAACGCAGCCCAAGCCACGTTCCCAAACGGTACCTTAATCGGCTGACGAGTTGCTTTCTTTACAGGTTTCTGCTGCGTCACTCAATATGCCCTAAATAAAGCTAATAGATATGAATAATTCAATACTTAATTAATTACCACCGAATATTCTATGGGATCTAATTCCTTATTCGGACATCGATCCTACGGCATATTCGCATATCCCTTGTTCCTCTTTTTTTTTTTTTTTTTTTTTTTTTTTTTTTTTTTTTGGCAGTCTCTCCACTTGAAAACTGCCCACCGTTGGTGCCCGTTACACTCTGTTAATTACTACCTGTACAGAAACCTCTGCCTGCCTAATTAATGCTTTAAACTTGCTCTAATAATGAATAAAATTAAATTAACGGGGTAAGCTTTTAAGTGATGCCACAACGATTACGTCTCAAAATATTTTACCTAAGTTTAGTAGAACATTTAAGCTTATAATAAAATAAAATAAAAAAATATTCAAAAAATAA
>Ga0325414_1002264_pt1 | contig 19351 bp, 9 predicted proteins | sample PopdelMetagenome_8_FD_206183 | JGI IMG/M metagenome (GOLD analysis project Ga0325414, IMG submission 206183) | Populus deltoides microbial communities from Bellville, Georgia, United States - Leaf-PdKOR-R3 | ecosystem: Host-associated > Plants > Phyllosphere > Phylloplane/Leaf | place: USA... | reverse complement strand
TTGAATTTTCAAGTAGATAATTAACAAAAAGTAAATTCTATGTGATTGATTGAAAAATTAACAAGCTTCGAAGGGACAATTTGTAATTAAACATATAATTAACAATTAAAGAATATATAAAGGTTTAGGCTAATCTAAAAAACAATACATACAGAAAGGATCAGAGCCATTAAAATACACACTATTATGTTATAAAATTGTCAAAGTAAAAATATCCTTTTTATTTGTATTTTGAACAATGAATTCTTGCCCTATCCCTATATGTGTGTTTAAACCCTTCTTATCTCTCGAATTATGCTAATTCAAAAAAATTGAGATAAAAGAATTTTGAAGAGTTGAGACGAAAAACTCAAATTGTTTATTTTTGAAATCTTGGGGATCCAATTGAGATAAAAGAATTTTCCGGGAACTCAATTGAGATTTGAGTTATAATTTGGGGACTACTGTTGAGATTTACCAAAAAAATTATTTGTTATGTACATATATACCTCTTGTTGTTTCTATGCACTAAAGCTGCCTACTCAAAAGCAAGAAAAATTCTTGACATATATGATATATGATGATATAAGAAGAAAAATAAAAAAATCAGAAGTAATAATTGAAGATTTGTATGATTTTGAATTTGTTCTGATGAAAAATTACATTGCAGGTAGAACATGAAGTGAAACTTGTTGTAGGCGTGGAGAAAGAAATTGAACATCTCAAAAACAATTTCCAAGCTATCCGTGATGTCCTTGAAGACGCAGAGAGAAAACAGCTGAAGGATGCTGCTGTAAAACATTGGCTGAACAACCTCAAAGATGTGTCTTATGATATGGATGATGTGTTGGATGAGTGGAGTACTGCAGTTCTGAAATGGGAAATGGAGGAAGCAGAAAATGCTTTAGCTCCAAAATCGGTGGTATTTTCCTTCCTGCGCTCCTGCTGCTTTTGTTTCCGTCGGGCGGAGCAAGCAGAAAATGCTTTAGCTCCAAAATCGGTGGTGTCTTCCTTCCTGTGCTCCTTCTGCTGTAGTTTCCGTCGGGTGGCTCGACGTCATGATATCGCCCATAAGATTATAGAAGTTGGTCAAAAACTGGAAGATATAGCCAAACGGAAAGCTATGTTTGGTTTTGAATTGCATAAGGCCATCGAAAAAGAACCCGACCGGCAAACCACTTCCTTTGTTGATGTATCTAGGGTGCACGGACGAGAAGATGAGAAGAAAAATGTGATCAGCAAGTTGTTGTGCGACAGCAGTCAAGAAGGAAGGAAAGTTCAAGTCATCTCCATTGTGGGAATGGGAGGGTTAGGGAAAACAACTCTTGCCCAACTAGCCTACAATGCTGATGAGATTAAGACTTATTTTGAGAAGAGAATATGGGTGTGTGTCTCACATCCTTTTGATGAGAACACGGTTGCGAAGGCCATAATTGAAGATCTTAGCGGGGCAGCTCCAAATTTAGTAGAGCTGGAACCACTTTGTAAAAGAATTTCTGAATCTATCGAGGGAAAGAAGTTCCTTCTTGTACTTGATGATGTGTGGGAAGATAATCCTAGAAAATGGGAGCCACTGAAAGAATCTCTCAAGTGTGGAGCCCCGGGAAGCCGAATCTTAGTGACTACTCGTAAGGATACAGTAGCAAAGATGATGGAATCTGATTATTCTTTGCTCCTTGGGAAGTTGACGGACGAGGAGTGCTGGTCGGTATTCAGTCAGGTAGCGTTCTATGGGAGAAGCCAGGATGCATGTGAAATGTTCACTGAGATTGGCAGGCAAATTGTATATAGGTGTAAGGGTTTGCCTCTTGCTGCGAAGACACTAGGAGGTCTCATGCAATCTAAAACAACTACAGAAGACTGGGACAATATTTTATCTAATGAACTATGGGAAATAGAGGAGGTTGAAAAGGGCATATTTCCCCCTTTGCTTCTGAGTTATTATGATTTACCTGTTGCCATAAGAAGCTGTTTCACATACTGTGCCATGTTTCCTAAAGATCATGTGATGGAGAGAGGGAAATTAATTAAAATGTGGATGGCACAAGGTTACCTCAAGGCATCACCGAGTAAAGAAATGGAGCTGGTTGGTAAGGGCTACTTCGAAATCTTAGCTACGCGTGCTTTCTTCCAGGATTTTCAAGAAACGGACGAGGACTCTATAAAGTTCAAGATGCATGACATAGTGCATGATTTCGCCCAGTTTTTGATGAAGGATGAATGCTTCACGGTGGAAACTGATGTTCTGAAGAGACAGAAAACTGAGTCTTTCTATGAAAGAGCTCGTCATGCAATTATGACAGTTTCCAATTGGGCACGATTCCCTCAGTCCATCTACAACGCAAGAAAACTCCGCAGCCTCCTGATCAGGTCTTTTAACGATACCGCAATCAGCAACCCGCTGCTGGAATTGCTCCGCAACTTGACGTATTTGAGGTTATTTGATTTGAGTGCATCTCAGATTGAAGGAATTTCAAGTGACGTGGGGAAATTGTTGCATCTGAGGTACCTCGATTTCTCTTACTGTAAATGGTTAAAGGAACTGCCTGAAACAATAAGTGATTTATATAATTTGCAGTCCTTAGATCTTACTTGGTGTGTTGCTCTAAAGAAATTACCTCAAAAGATGAGAAAGCTCATCAGATTGAGGCATTTGGAGATATTCGGTTCAGGTGTAGCCTTCCTGCCGAGAGGAATAGAGGAATTAACTTCTCTTCGAACATTAACAAATTTCATTGTTAGTGGAGGTGGGGGTCAAAGTGGTGCAGCTAATCTTGGTGAATTGGGAAACTTAAGTCACCTTCGAGGGACTCTTTGGATAGAGAAACTTCTAAATGTCAGAGATGTGAACGAAGCCGTGAAAGCCGAAATCAAGAAGAAGAAGTACCTGATTGGTTTATATCTGCTGTTCAATAGAGATGAAACAGATCTGCGAGTTGACGAGAATGCTTTAGTTGAAGCTTTGCAACCACCATCAAACTTGCAAGTTTTATGCATATCTGAATTCAGAGGGACCTTGTTACCGAAATGGATCATGTCGTTAACCAAATTAAGGGGGCTTGATATCTCTCACTGTGGAAGCTTCGAGGTTCTGCCTCCTTTCGGAAGATTACCATACCTTGAGAAACTAAAAATAGGTGTGAAAACAAGAAAGTTGGATGTTGGATTTTTAGGATTAGGACCTGTTAACAATGGCAGTGAAGGTATATCAAAGAAAGGAGAAAACGGAGAAATGGCGCCGGTTTCTGCTTTCCCGAAGCTGAAAGAACTCTTTATCTGGAAAATGGAAGAGTTGGAAGGGTGGGACGGAATTGGAACGAGCTTGGGAGAAAAAGATACAAGGACAGCAATAATGCCACAACTTCGAGAATTAGAAGTCAAGGGCTGTACCAAGTTGAAAGCACTGCCAGACTATGTTCTTACAGCACCACTAGTGGAATTGAGGATGAATGAATGCCCCCTTCTTTCAGAACGTTACGAGGAGGAGAAGGGTGAAGACTGGCACCAGATTTCTCACATCTCAGAAATCGAAATTAATTACCAGCGTAGTAAGAGACCACCACGGAACTCTTAGGTTCTGCCGATGATACAGAGCAACAGGAAAGTTCTCCTACCCCTCAGACTCCTTAAGTGTCAAAGATCATCATCAGGTATTTAACTATATTTTGTTTTCATAGAGAAAAACTCTGAGCAAAAGATGCTGCTTTCACTTAATAAAATTTCTGATTCTTTTAGTAAGCACGTTCCTGCCTTGGCTTTCGCTTATGACCCGTTTCTGATTTTCTTTCTTGTTTACTTGACAGCCTTACGGTATTCGTAGATACTTGATCATTGGCCCTGAGGTGGTTCTCTCATAATCGAGATGATTTGGTTTCTATCTTCGTCTGTCAGTTGGATTCACAAACTTTTGAATTCAAGTTCTGTAAATTTGTTTGGATCTGTTGTTGGTTTGGACAATACTGATGCATGCTTGTTGTCTGATAATATTTATTACTATGGTTGGATATTCTTTTTATGGCTGTTTATAGGCTGATTATCTAATAATCTAAGACCAACGCGTGCTGATGTTATCATAATCCGGTTTATCAGATCATTGGTATGGATATTGGACAGGCTATCAACCCTACACAATCATTTGTAAGCTCCAGATGCTCCTGTTTCAATCATGGTAATGTAGAGAGCCATGGATAAGAAGAAGTTTCTTTAAATTTGCAGCTAAGATTGTTGCTGATAAATTTTTCTGTGAAGAGACTTTTAAAAAATTGTCAAGATTTGGCCATTGAAAAGTAGTGTGATTTGTTTGATCTAAAATTCAAAATTTTAGGGTTTTTTATTTTATTTTAGAAGAACACTTAATAAACATTATAAGAAGATCACAATGAACAAGTTTATTAACTCAAAAAAACCCTAAATTGTTTTAAAAAACAGAAAAATGAATTAGTGATTTAAGTAGATTAGACTGAAGAAATCTCATTTAAATATTCTATAATATAATACTGTCAAAGGGTGTGCATATTTATGCCCCCGTGCTTTTTTTTAGAAAAAAATTTATTATTTTTTTTTAAAAAAATTATGATGTTTTTATTTTTATTTTTAATACCTCAATGTTATAAATAAAAAATATTATTTTAATATATTTTTAAATAAAAAAACAATTTAAATTTATTTATTAATAAATACATAAGCACTGCACATGCTTACGATCTAGAAAAAAAGTAAGAACAACAAGGAAATTCAAGTTACAAATGGACCCTGTTTGAAAAAGAAATAAATTCAAACTTTGATGTTCTGAAGCATCTTGAAAGGTCTTAATACCATACTTGTAATCATTTGACCCCCTTAATTTAAGTTGAAAGCAACATAGTTTAAAGTGCCAATTGATTTTAACCAGATTTATATATATCCATAACCACTAATAATTATGTAAGAACACAAATTTTATGTAAAAATATTTGATTGAATAAAAATACTCTTAAATCTATCATTTTTTTTTTTATCATTTTTGTTTTCAAGAACTTTTCAGCAATAATAGTACAAGGGTAACAATACAGTTACTCAGCAATAATGCTTAACCGACAAATTTAACTATGTATATTTTTATTTAAATTTTTATGAGTGCTGTGGTGATTTATTTTTAAATTATTTTTTATTTTAAAAAATTATTTTTGATGTTGACATATCAAAACAATTTTAAAAAATAAAAATCAAATTAATTTTAAAAAAATCAAAATTTTTAGTATTATGTGCCTTTTTATCATTAGCTTTATATGAGCGTTGATCATGACCGAACCGAATGTGTGCAACATTTTATTCCTTACAATTTATCTTACTGACTGTAATTCTTCAAGTTTACAGATACATTAATATAAATAGATGTCATTTTATTTATAAATATCAGTTTGATATTAGTAAAATTCAATTTAAAAAATAATCTTTTTCTTTTTTTAATTTTTCTCTACAAATTCTTTGTTTACATTCATAAAAAAATCAAAACAGAAATTCTTAAGAAACTTATAAAAACTATTGTTTATAAGTTTCAAGGTTTTATTATATTCTAAAAATATATTGCTTTAACCTTGTAATAAATATAATAAAAACAATTAATACTTTAAAAATAATAATTTTTATGCTAAAATTATATTTATTAAACCCACTGGATTGTCACTTCCACTAAAATATTAATAGAAACTAAAAAACCTTTAAGTTGGCTACTATTTATATAAACAATGAATCTCTCTTTTTCCTTTTTTTAAAATTTTTAAACTCCTTTTCAATTATATCCTTTTACTGTTTAATTATATGAAATTAGAAGAAAAAACTTAAGTTCAGACACTGCTCATTCATATGAGCAGTTAACCTCATGTCTAGTTGTCCACTAATTAGATCATACCAATTTCACCTTCACGACTAATATTGTCGATATATTGCACAACTCATTGTGTCCGCTGACACGGGAGTGGACTGTGGACGGTAAAAAGATTGTTTTTAGAATCGCTGTCAAATTGCATATAATTTTTTTTTTTTTTTTTATCAAAGATAATTATATTGTACTGTATTCAACATAAATTCGTTATATTTCTTTTAAAAGTCATGGATTTTTTTTATGAGAAAAGAGAAATTAGGTAAGTTTGAAATGATTACTTTAACATTTATATTACTTAGTATTTATATTAACTTAAGTTAATAGATATGTATTACTATTAAGAATCCATTAATTCATTGAGACCTATATAATCAAATCCAATATAATATGGTGCAATTCACAATTTCTTTGTGAATTAATTTTCACTTATCATTTATAAAATCATAATTAAATCATCTATTAATATCTCTTGCATTTTGCATTTTCTAACCAAAATACTTAAGTCTATATATAAAAAAAACTACAAACTGTGAGGACTAGTTATAAACTAGTATATTCGTGCGTGCTATATTGCTCGTTGGATTATTCTTTTTTAAAACTTAAAAAAATTGTTAAGATCTAGTATGAAGATTTTTTTGGTAATATCATTAAATTTAATCAAACGATTCAATCTTGAAACCTGCCAACATGGCTCCTTGCCTAGCTCAAGTTTCCAATTAAATCGCGTGAGAGCTTATCCAAAATGAATAAATCAATTTAATAGATCTAAAGACAACTTGGATGACTGGTAAAAATATGACATAACTTTTAAAAAAACTTTAAGATGTCAATATTTTAAAAAAATATATTGAGAAGATACCGTATTGCATCAACCTCAGTCACCCTGCGACCTGAGTCATGAACTTCAATAACTTTGTTATTTTTGTAAATTATTTTTATTTAATTTTATGATAAAAATAGATGCTTTCAAAATCAAGTACTAACCCTACAAAAAATATTTATTTGAGATCGTGATAACCTTATAGAAAGTAGACAAAAATAAACCATAAATTCCATTTCCCAACCAATCCAATATTGAAAAAGAGTGAAATAAAAAAATAATTAAAAAAATTAAAGGACCAAAAACTATAAAACAAATCAGGTTTGATGGGTAAACCCGTCAAACCCCTGAATCGGGGTCAACACGTTAAATTTATAAACTAGGTAATGGACTCTATTGACATTAATAACTTGTTTTTTTTAACTATTATTTGTTTAACTATATGACAACAAAAATAGAGTACCGTTAAATCGACTGTCAAACCAATATTCAGATTTTTTTAAGATTATGATAATCTCATAGAAAGCAAAACAAAACAAACTATGAAACTCAATCCTCGATCAGCCTAATATCAAAGGATGAAATTGAAAAAAAAATGAATTTAAAACAAAAGAAAAGGAGAAAAGTTAAACTCGTCAAATTTGCGAATAGGCCCATGAACTTTCTAAAATTTAAAAACATGTTTTTTTGTCAAAAATTTTTTTTTAACTATACGATAAAAAAAATAAATGATCACATAATCGAGTTCAATTAGAAAAAAAAAATGTACCTTGCTAAATTTGCAAACCGAGGCAACTAAGGTTACCTCGTCAAAGTTATAAACCAGGTCATTAACTCTGCAAAGTTTAATAACCTAGTTTTTTTAAAAAATTATTTTTTATTTAACTAATTTTTTTTAAAAAATAGACCATATTGCGATTCTGAAATATTTTTCTGATACCAATTTGATGTTGTGATATTTTTTTGATACCGCAATAACCATATAAAAGGAAAAATAAAACAAATTATTAACTCTAAATCCTAATAAACACATAATATAAGGACATAATATTAAAAAAATCAATAACCAAAGAAAAAAAAGGTCAAAGTGCAAAAAAAAAAAAAACACACACACACACAATGAATTATTATTGTAATCTACAATGCTAATGTTTTCCCAGCTTTATACTTAATACCTAATTAATAAGGACTAAATTAAAAAAAAAATCAATAACCAAAAAAAAAAAGTTAAAATACAAAAATATAAATATTGTAGATTATTATTGTAATACACGGTGCTAATGAGTGTAGAGAAACAATATTTTCCTCAAACCTTTTAGCTTTATACTTAATTTTATTTAACTAAAGTTTTTTTAAAAATAAACCATACTACGATGCTAAGATATTTTTTTTTATATTAACCTGATGCTGAGATATTATTTTATATTGAGATAATTATATAAAAGGAAAATTAAAATAAACATTATAGATTACAGCCAATTATCAACTCTAAATCTCAATAAAAACATAATATAAGGATTAAATAAAAAAAATAATCAAAGAAAGAAAATGGGGTCAATATATATATATATATATATATATATATATATATATATATATATATATATATATATTGTGAATTACTATTATAATCCACAGTGATAATAGATAAGGAGAAACAATGTTTACCCCACACCTTTTAGCTTTATATTAGTCTTGACTTTTATGCTTTGCTCCTAAGCCTAACTATTTGTTTTTAGATGTTTAGGTATTAAAATGAAGTTAATAGATGACATAAAAAAATTGATCATGACATGTGTAACCATGCTAATTAGGATTAAGTTAACAAAGGTTAACAAATGTTTAATTATTATTTTTATTATTAATAATAATATTATTATTATTTTGTTTTTATCACTATTTTCATAATTAACATTATTATGATTGTTTTTGTTGCTGATAGCCCTTTTTTATCCCCCACACAACAAAAAGAAGAAAATACAAAAAATATCATAATACAGAGGACAGTTTGAGAGGAGGAGAGAACGAGATTTGGGGGGACAAATGAACGGACAGAAATCAAAAGGAGAGAAAAAGAAGAGAGAAACAGAGAAGAAAAAAAGAGAGAAAGAAACAGGGAAAAACAGAGAGAGAAAGGAAGAAAGGAAAGGGAAGGGGAAACGAAAGAGAAAGGAAAACACAGGGGAGCAAGAAAGGAAAAAAAAGGAAACGCAGAAGAAGAACGAGAAAACAGAGGAAAAGAGAAGAAAAAACAGTCTCTCTCCCTTTGTCACTAACAGTAGTACCACCACCGCCACAACGCCACCGCGAGTCACCGTCAACATCAGCAAACACGCCGCTCCTACTCCAGGTAAGCTCCTTCCCCTCCTCCGTTCCATCTTCTCACATGTTCCCCTTCCCTGTTTCATTTGCATGCAGAACGTGAGCCATTCACGTTCTGCTGCAAATGAATTATAATTAGCAGCACAGTAACCAGTTAATGGTTTCCCTGGCTGGACTTTTCAACCCAGTCCATACGGCTGGCTGGGTCCAGCCTTATATAAAGGAGGTTTTTTCATCTGGGCCGGTATCGGCCCATATTATGTGGTCTCAGCCCATATATTTGGTCTGAGCCAAAACCCAGCCCATCAATATTATAACAATATATAATATTATATTATATATTATTTTAAAATAAAAAATTCTGAAAAAAAATAAAAAATCCTTTTAATTTTTTTTGGCTTTTTCGTGTATTTTCTACCATTTTTTATTGATATTAATTTATATTTTTATATTATAAAGATACAAATTCGGTATTAAAATATTGATTTTTACCGAAACAAAACAAAATTACATGAAAAAAAAAACTTGTTTTTACGTTAATCTCTCAAAAGATAAAAAATAATCATATCATATTTTTATACAGTATACAAATTTCAAAAAATGTGTTACATAGCCTTCACTCTCTGAGTCTTCGTTGTGCTAGGAAGACAGGAAGGACCATATGTCTTTTGATCGTAAGCTTTCCGTAAGTGTATATATATAAAAAAGAAAATCAAAAGACTCTAATACCCTGACCCTAATGCATTAAATTTCTTGAATCCAAGGATACATTTATAATTCAACTGTATATAAAAAACAAAAAAAATACTTAAATACCCTTACCTGAAACAATTGATTTTTTTTTACTCTAGGGGTATATTTGTTATTTTACTGTTCATAAAATAATGTATAAACAAAAATACTCTCACACAAATTAATAGTAACAAATGGCTTGTGTGAAAATATCAAAATACCCCTTAATTCAAAGACAAACAATTTTTTTGCCAAGGCTATAGACAACACTCTACTATCATAGTGAATAATGAAGTGAGTATATACAATGATTCTCCTCTGCATTTTAGTATATTTGTTATACTTAATATTTAATTATTTAGAACTAAATTAAAAGAAATCAAAAAATAAAATAAAAAAAGGTAAAAAAAAACATTATGGATTACAAATCCAAAGTGCTAATGGGTTTTTCCACGCCTTTTAGCTTTATACTTAATTTTATTAAACTAAACTTTTTAAAAACGGGATCATACTAAGATGCTAAAATATTTTTTTGATATCAACTTGATGCTAAAATATTTTTTTTATATCGCGATAACCATATAAAAGATAAATAAAATAAAATTATCAACTCTAATCCCAATAAACACATAATATAAGGACTAAATTAAAAAAAAAATCAATAACCAAAGAAAAAATGGTAAAAATGAAAAAAAAAACATTATGAATTACTATTATAATCTACGGTATTAATAGGTGTGGGATAACACTGTTTTTCCTACACCTTTTAGCTTTATACTTAATATTTAATTAATAAAAACTAAATTTAAAATAACAAAAAAAAGATCAAAATGAAAAAAAAACATTGTGGACATTACTAATAGGTGTGGGGAAATAATATTTTCCCTACACCTTTTATCTTAATATTTAATACTTAATTAATAAGAATTAAATTAAAAAAATAACAATAACTAAAGAAAAAAAATCAAAAACCAAAACAAAATTAAATTATTATTATAATTTACGGTGACAATGAATGTGAAAACATAATATTAATTTTCACGGCTTCATACTTATGAAGTTGTGTCGGCAACCCGACATTAAGAGTATGTTTGGCAGTGTGGTAGTGGTTGTTTTTCAAATAGCTTTTCGTGTCGAAATACATGTCAATGATGTTTTTTTATTTTTTAAAAATTATTTTTGACATCAGCACATCAAAATGATCCTAAAAGTACAAACCATACTCAATTTTAGTAAAAAAAAAAAATTAAAATTTAATCAAACACAGATTCAACCGCAAATCCAAACAGGCTCTAAAGTAAAGAGGAAAATGTGCGTTTTGATCTTCAGGTTTCTGTTAGCGTTGATCATGACCAAATGTGTACCACATATTTTTCCTTGCTTTTTCTCTGAGTCTTCGTCTTGCCAGGAAGATAGGAAGGACCATATGTCTTTAATTTGATCGTCAGGTTTCTGTTAGCGTTGATCATGACCAAATGTGTACCACATATTTTTCCTTGCTTTTTCTCTGAGTCTTCGTCTTGCCAGGAAGACAGGAAGGACCATATGTCTTTAATTTGATCGTAAGCTTTCTGTAAGCGTTGACCATGACCGAGTGCGTTTCTCGTTAGTACTGTAATTGTCTTGTTTTGCCTTGGAAACTTCAAGTGAAGGCTCCTTACATTTTGTTTTCCTTTTTTTCTTCTCTATTTTGGATCGTCTGCGTCGCATTTAGAATGGGCTCATGATGTACGTTGACGAGCTTGACTTACTAAGTGGAAGCCATGAATTAGAGGTCTTCCGCTTCTTTTGTGGGAACTCTTCATGTAGTTTCCTAATGCTTTATCTGTGGGACAGTGACCATGCAATAATTCGAAGACTTTAATTTGTGGCCATTGATTTCCTTTCATATTGATCAAGATGGTAGTCGATGTCTGTATATATATCCTATAAACCTTTTCAGCAAAGTTTAACAAACCCAATATTTTATTTCCCTGAAGTTTTTCTCTCTCAATTAATGTTCGGAGGAATATTCAGGCACCTCTTTGGTGGTGCGTATGCAGCCCTTCTTTTGCTAGTGATCCTATCCACCCACCATGGTTGCAGTGCTAGAAAGAACAACAATTACTGCGCTCCTTCTTCTTGCGGCAATATCCATAATATTAGCTACCCTTTTCGATTAAATACCGATCCTGAAAGCTGCGGCATCAAAACTTATGAACTTGCTTGTGAAAACAACGTACGTCCAGCTTTATACTTGAACATGGTAAAATATTATGTTCAGGCAATCAATTACAGTGACTTCACAATTCGACTTGTGGAAGCTGGTGTTCAGCAGGATGATTGCTTCTCCATCCCTCATCATTCTATTATGCCATATATTTCGCCCTCGGCGTATTATGATCGACGTTATATTGGATATCAAGTAATAACTTTTATATGTTGCGAAAATCAAATACTGCATCCTCCATATCATTTTTTGGACACTTCTTCTTGCAAAAATGGCAGTAGTACTGCATATAATTCTTATTCGTTTAGCAGTATCTCTTCTCCCAGCTGCATCAAGGAAGGTTATTCCTATGTCATTACTGGTGATGCGCACTTTAAAGATATACCGGACTTATGCCGTATAAATTTGATTTATACTGTGCCTGGATTTCTTCTGCCAGAAAATTGGACCAATATGTCCTACATAGATGTCCATGATGTTTTGGTACAGGGGTTCGAGCTTTCATGGTTGTCGGCCTGTTGTCATTCTGTCAAGAAAAACCACTGCGAACTTAATGAATCCACCAGGAAAAACTATTGTAGAAATGGTACGTACTCTCTCTCTCTCTCTCTCTGCTTACCTCAAGTACTGTATTGTAATTATCGATACCGTATTTGCTTTATTTTATATTGATAAAAACTCGCAAGAAATCTTCTACAAGTCAATATTAATGATTTCTATTGTGATGATAGAGAAATAAAAATTAATAATGCTCCAATATTGCTTGGTTTCCGTTTATGTGTTAAGGGTTTAAAATTCTGCCTGTCTGCATGCTAATTAATCTCTTAAGAAGATTTAAATCAATTATTTTAATTTGACTTCTTTTTTTTTCTTAATAAACAGCCGGCGTCCTTAGACGTGCAGCAGGTAAGAAGCTCCTTCACATTGCTGTTATTCTTTACATGGAAAATTAACATATATTATCCAATATATGTTTATTGATATTCTATTTAATTAACTAGCTCCAAAGGTAACAAACAAACAGTATGCTTTCTCTGCTCCAAAAATTTAAAACAGAGTTTTCATAGGCATTTTCGTTTTCCAGATAACGTTTTGATGATTTTCATTTTTTCTTGAAACCTCTCTCTCTTATGTCTTTTAAATATAGATAGATATAGACATTTGGTGAAATTAAAAAGCAAATATTATTGTTTTAATTATTACAGAGGTTACAAATTACTCCCGTACGTCGTTGTAGTTTTAATGTAATAATTTTGTGCCTTTCTAGCTATTACTCTCATGGGTTATTTTTGGTGGTTTTTTTTTTTGGTGTTTTTAAATTTAACTTATTAAAAACAATTTTATGGTTCTGTTGATGTCATAGTTTTGATGCCTTCTCAGGATTTTTTTTTCTCTTCATCTCTTCTCATTTCTTTTCATTTAATATCTTTTAAAAAAATATCGTTATTTTAAATAATAATAAGTTATAAAAATTGTATCTTTTTAAAAATTAATTTATTTTAATTGTGATACTCTGGCAATATTTTTAATTAATTATGCTAAATTAACAAAAAAATCTTTTAAGACGATTTCTCTGTATAGTAATTTAAATTTTACATGCTAAATATCACTTAAGACTCTCCTTCTCTTTTACATACCAATTACCTTGGCACAACGTTTTAACGATAATTTTTAATTTGAGTCAAATAAAATTAATATTTTATAATTATATTATCACAAATACAAAATATTAAGATGATGATTATAAATTCTAGTTTTTAATTTTTTTTTAGAAAAATAGTTATAATATTGATGTATTTCTTATTTTTTGGTGAAAAAGTACATCCTTGTTTTTAACACATGATAATATTCTTTATTTTTTTTATTAAAAAAGAAAACGGGAAAAGAAAAGAAAAACTAAAAATTAATGAAAAAGAAAAATAATAATGTTCTGTTTCTAAAACACACTCCTAGTCTCTTTAACAATTGTTTATATATATATTGCAGAGCTTCTGGGAAAGTATGTCACTTACCTTGGTAAGAATTTTTCTCTCTCCAAATTAACAAGGTGCATATTAGATTAGACGTGTGGATTAATTACTTTGGGATATATAGATCATTAGCTTGCATATTAAACTTAACAAGTATTTATTAATAACTTTTCTATTAATTTCTATAGATTAATTGTGAAAATGAAACTAAAACATCAAAGGTTGTGGAATATTAGAGATAAACAGATCTTCGAGGCTTTGCTTTCCAAGAATATTATGTGAACTCTCTAACTTCTAGGCTAGTTAGGATCCTAAGAAACTGTATGTAAGATACAGTAAGCTAAGTATGAAGTGGATACTTTAATTTTCTGGAAAATTGAAGTTAAAAAAACCATAAACCAGTTTTTAAAATTTGTACTGAGTTTGAAAAACAGATTTTAGAGGTTATCTATAGTTTTTATTTACAAGGTTTTCAATTATTTTTCAAATAAAAAAAGACAAACAATACAGTTTTTGTCTTTTATACACAAGAATATTTTTTTAGCAAAGTGAAATATTAAAACTATTTTTTTTTCATTTTCATATTTAATTAGTGTAGCGAACTTATTTTTTATTGTAAGACTAATATAAAAACTTTTTTGAGTCCAAGATACGGCTTTTTACAAATGATTTTTTTAACAAAGTGAAATATTAAAAAATACATATTTGTTTTTAGCAAATGAATAACATATTTTATAATTTTTTTATTAGAAAATAAAATTGGAAAAGAAAAGAAAAACTAAAAATGAAAAAGAAAAATAGTTTCATGTTTCTAAAACACACTCCTAGTCTCTTTAACAATTGTTTTTTTTTTTCAGATTTGGGATATTCTATAGAAGAAGAATTCCTTGGTAAGAATTTTTCTCTCTCCAAACAAGGTGCATATTAGATTAGTCGTGTGGATTAATTACTTTGGGATATATAGATCTTTAGCTTGCATATGAAACTTAACAGCTATTTATTAATAATTTTTCTATTTCAATAGATTTTTAAATTATTTTTTATGGTAAAATTATATAGTTGCATGTATTCAACATAAGATCTTAATTAATGTGTTATCCTTTTTTTTTACCAATAATATTAATTTGAGAGGCAAATGAATTGCAATTTGTATTGGGAGAATGGTTTACAAGTTATACCTACCATCTATTGCCACCATCCACCTAGTATTCTTCCATGTATCACAATTAAAGAAGCATGGGGGGGAATTCTTCTAATAATGCTTTACTTGTGAGTTTTGCACTGTTTGTTTGGTTTCTTTATATACTTGTGAGCATTTGGTTCGTTCAAATCCTTTGTAATTCATTTTATTTTTTATTTGGATGAATTATTGATCTTCATCCCTTAATTTGCTCACTTATCAAGCAACATGAGATGAATGGTAAGTTACATCTCTCATCTTCATCATTTCACTTTGTTCAATCCACCATTCTCCTAATAAGGGGAATGATGAATTAAAGAGATCTGTTTAATTCTTTTTAAAGTTCTTCTTGTTAAACAAATAATACACTGAATATTCCTCTTTTACGATGCCTCTTCTCTTATCCATCTTTTTCTCAGTTCCTTTTAATAAACAGAGAGTTAAGTTCAAATCTTAATGTTTAGTTATTTCTCTATTGATTAAGAGAGAGTGGACATAACTGGATTTTTGAAACTTATAAATGTGGCTTATTGAGTTGGGCGGTGTCTAACGCGGTTGTCCGAAGCAACTCCAACTATCCTTAACATTACTATTATATCATTACTATTTTGTGTTGTTTCTTATTTTTTTTTTCCGGCTGTCCTCTTGTTTTTATTTGGCAGGCTATGTTAATGTGACCATCTCTTCATATCCATTACGCCTTGTCATAGCTGTCCCCATTGCGGTACTTACCTACTTTGGTAAGTATTTTACTTTGCTTATTTGGACTAACTGTGATACACATAAATGTATGTATGTCAGACGCACAACAAATTCACCTTAAGACAAGCACTATTCATGACCAAGTAATAAAAAAAGAGAGAAAATGAAGTGCTAGAAATTATCTCCAAGTTTCGATATACTTTATTATAGTTAATTCACCTTAGAATTAGCTTTTGCTTATTTCCCATCAGTTTAGTTGTTGAAAATAAGTCTTTCAAATCGAAAATATAATAGCCCGAGAATTTTAAAATTTTATATTATTCCCTTTGTTGTTTGTATCATAGAATTGCATAAATACTATTATGTTTGCAACTTCAAAAGGTACTATTTATTAGAGCTTTTTTCAGAAGGTATTTATTAGAGCTTTGAGGGAGTCAGTTTTTAAAATTGAAGAAATAGAATGCAGTTACACAAATTTAGAAGTTAAAATATTCATATTAAGGACTTTTCATTAATGATGAAAAAAAGTATAAACGCTAATGGATAAAATAACAAATTTAAAGAAAAACATGGGCCAAATTAGGTGCATGCTCACACACATATACACACCCTAAAATAAATGAAATACATAAGGTTTTTTTTTATAATAAGAATTTGTTTGTTTGAGAAAAATATGCTTTCATGGATACACTGTTAAATTGGAAAGGACTCTATAACATAATGAAAGTCACATTTCTATTCAGATAAAAAAAAAAAAAAAGTGGAAATCTAATAACAAAAAAATTTGTTTGCTTACATCATTGATTGTTCTTGTAATCTGTTTATGCAGCGCCATGTCATATACTGTTTTTTTTGTGCGGGCTTCCATGTTTTATAATCTTTCTGGTTTATAAATGGCGAAGAAGACATTTATCCATGTATGACAACATTGAAAAGTTCTTGCAAAGTCATGATAATGATCTTATGCCAGTAAGATACTCTTACTCGGATATTAAAAAGATAACCAATGGTTTTAAAGATAAGTTGGGTGAAGGAGGTTTTGGCTTAGTGTACAAGGGAAAGCTTCGTAGTGGCGGTTTTGCGGCGGTAAAAATTTTGACCAAGTCAGAAGCCAATGGACAAGATTTTATCAACGAAGTTGCCACCATTGGAAGAATTTACCATGTCAATGTCGTGCGACTCATAGGCTTCACTGTCGAGGGTTCGAAGCGTGCTCTTATATACGAGTTCATGCCTAATGGGTCTCTTGATAAGTACATTGTTTCTCGACAAGGTAGCATCTCACTGAGCAATGAGAAAATGTACGAGATTTCTCTTGGGGTGGCTCGTGGAATTGAATATCTACATCAAGGTTGTGATATGCAAATTTTGCATTTTGATATCAAGCCTCACAATATTCTTCTTGATGAAAAATTCATTCCAAAACTTTCAGATTTTGGACTAGCAAAATTATACCCGACAGATAATAGTATTGTGCCCCTTACTGCGGCTAGAGGAACGATAGGATATATGGCTCCTGAATTGTTTTACAAAAATATTGGAGGCGTCTCTCACAAATCTGATGTCTATAGTTTTGGGATGCTATTAATGGAAATGATTGGAAGAAGGAAGAACTTGAATGCATTGGCAGATCATTCAAGTCAAATTTACTTCCCTTCCTGGATTTATGACCAAGTTAGTGAAGGAAAGGATGTTGAACTAGGAGATCATGTCACGGAGCAGGGAAAAGAAACAACAAAGAAGATGATTATAGTGGCATTATGGTGCATACAATTGAGGCCGAATGATCGTCCGTCGATGCATAATGTTGTGAAGATGCTTGAATCAGATGTTGAATCTCTACAAATGCCTCCTAAGCCTTTTTTAACTCCACATCATATGCCAAAAGATGAACAGCCAATCCAATAAAGTTATCTGATCCACCCGGTGATTGTATCGACTCTTCATATCAGTTTGGTCGTTAATGATGAAAATATAGTAGTTAGTGTGTTTATTAATTTTGATATAAGGATTAACTATGTGCATTGTGTAAGTGTTTAAACTTTATTGATTGTATCTATGGGTTTTTGAATAATATCTCTCAATGCCTTAAGTGTTGAATTCCATCTACAACGAGTAAAGAAGCACCCAATAGATTTGTGCTCCAGAAACATGTAGTTGAGGACACCATTCAATGACTAGGTCCTTCTCTGATGTCTCCCTTACAAAGTCTTTTGGAAGCTTGGCCTCTTCTAATTCTCTTACAACCCATAGGAAGTAATTATTGCTTCCTCTACGACCGCCCGCCAGTTATGCCATTTGCTCTTCTCCAAGGGCATCCAGGCTTCCAAATGATACACACACGACTGGACTTGGATCCACTCTCCATGCACATAGATTCTTACCCACTGGGCGGGCTCGTTTAGTTATGACATGTTTGCTTTCGTTTCTTTATTTGAAAGCTTGGGCTTGGAAGATCTTGAAATGCTATTTCTACTTCTTTTTTTAGTGCACAAAACAAGTAATGGGATTGATCTCGTCTCTATTTATTATTGGGTTGGATTTCATATACTACTAAATACTAATATTTATTGGTTATTAGTATGTATATAGGTTTTTTTTAAAAAAAAAAATACAAAACAATGTTATTTGGGTTTTTTTAAAATAAAAAAATATTGTTCTGATAGATCAAAATTAGCCCGTTCATCCCATATTCCAAATTAGGTTTAAATTAGGATGGTCTTGAAGCAACCTCCATTCTTGCAAATAAATATGAAATTAAGTCCCATTAAGAACAAAACTGATGAAATAAATTACCTCTCGAGTACAAGTTATATATATAAAGAAGAGGTCTTTGTACTAATGTTAGTTGAGCTAGTTAAGAGAAATAAAGTTACTAGAAACCGAAATGGTGGTTTGATAGAGAAAGGATCCTGAAATGGAGGATTTCGTAGTTTAGATTCTTAATTTTTGAAAAGATGAAGTGTGACTCCTTCATTTAAAAAATTATAATTATACTCTTTATTTTAATTTTTTATTTATCAAAATCAATCTCTTCCTCTCTCCATTTTTTATAAAAGAAAAGAATGTATTAAATTATAAATTCTTATTAATGTATCAGAATTTTTTTATGCGACAGGATTAATTATATGGAAGGTGAGGCTCTACTGTGATTTTTTATTACTTAGGATTTTTCACTTCTCCTTGTGTCGATTTTCTTTTTAAATTGAACTCTAAAAAGTAATTAATAAAATCTCATTAATTAATTACTCCTCGTGTATTATAAATTTTTTTTCCTTAAATTACAAGATGGATTGACTAATAAATCTAAGGACTGAAGTGAAATGTGTACAAATTGACTTTTGAGACTGTGATCATATCCACTGTAAGAAAAGCACTTTGCCAAGAGTCATAGCTATTGCAGTTGAAACAATCAATTAGCAAAATAGACGCCTGATTTCCTGGTGATCATTAATTGCTTCGAAAAGTATCATATTTATAAAATTTAATCTAGAACTTATCTTGATTGGGTTTTATTGGAAATCATTTTTTTTTTATAAAAACAATTTTATTTTAGTTTTAATTTTTTTTAAAT
>Ga0325414_1002262_pt1 | contig 19354 bp, 8 predicted proteins | sample PopdelMetagenome_8_FD_206183 | JGI IMG/M metagenome (GOLD analysis project Ga0325414, IMG submission 206183) | Populus deltoides microbial communities from Bellville, Georgia, United States - Leaf-PdKOR-R3 | ecosystem: Host-associated > Plants > Phyllosphere > Phylloplane/Leaf | place: USA... | reverse complement strand
ATTTCATATTGAATTTGATTGGTGATTCAGATTGATGATTTGTTAATTTCATGTTGTTTTCTATCGGTTTATTGTGGTTTCAAGAAATATATTGTCAATGGGTTGGTTCTTGATTTTGAAAAAAAAAAAATTTAATTTTGTTGTTTGTAAAAAGTAAAAGATAAGGGGACCAAAATTAAAAGTTTGGTAAAATAGAAGGTCTTTTATTTTTTTTAAAAAAATGTCAATGACTTTTTTTTTTAAAAAAATATGCTTATGTTTTTGTCCATTTTTTTGTATTTTTAGTTTGGAAATTATAGAATTTGATCAAAGACTTTATTTTACTTACATTTCAATCTCCGGGTTAGTTAAAGAGATGAGAGATGAAGTCATTGAAAAACAGTGAAAAAAAGAAAAAGTTAATGGTTGATCATATTTAAATAAAAAAAGGTTGATTTTGGTATCAATTAATTCAATTCAATGAGAAAAGTCCCATTAAAGTGTTATTAAATCCTTATCTTTTCTGAAAAATGTAGATTAGGGTTGAGAGATAATTTTTTTTTCCCTCAACTTGATTTGTGTTTTTTAAATTGTTTTTTAGAGGTTTTTGGGTTGATGATTAGTTTTTTGAGATCCTATTTGTGTTTATTAGATGTTTTAAGGTAAAAATAAATTGAAAAATAGTTTTTAAGATAAAAAACCCCTTGATTTTCTAGCTACATTTATGGTAGCAGAATTTTAAGTAGTAAATGACTCATTGAGATCCTTTTTGTATTTATTAGACTTTTTTTTTTGCAAGATCTTGTTTTTTTTATCATATTATTTAATAAAAAAAATTTCAACAAAAAGGTTATTAAACTCAATTGGATCCATAAGTCGAGTTATAAGTTTGACAATTTAACTCAAATTGCTCAAAGTTTTCTTCATATCAATGTTTGAAAAAAAGGATTTTTTAAAGTCAAACCGGATCTTTACTCGTTATCTAGTTTATTTCAAGTCCCTTTCCACATAATTTAATTGAAAACACAAGCTAGAAAAGAAATCGGGTAAAGAGATTTCAATGTTAGTCTATAGGAATGGGTTTAGTGTCACTGCCAAAGAACTCGTTGTGGCAATACATGAGCGTTGTATTGTTTTTTTGGTTTTTGATATATAATTTTTTTATTAAAATTTGTTTTTAAAATAATTCAAAATATTGTTTAAAAAACAAATATTTCAGTGAATAAATAATTCAAACTTGCTATGTGAGAAAAAAAATTTCGGCCCTTTTCTTATCATATTTAATATTAAAATCAAATTTTAAGTTTATAATTAATAGTTTTGTTGTCATTAGAAACACAATAATAACACTTGTACATTTTTTTTCTTTGATTTAAAAAAAAAAAAAACTTCAATTCTAACTCGTATTGTAACACAGGTTAGGCATGTAGCACGTGGTATTGTTTGTTCTGGTGTTTAAAATTATATTTGAAAACATTTTAAAATTATATTTAACTTGAAAAGATGTGTTTTTAGTATTTTAAAATGATTTTAATATATTAATATTAAAAATTAAAAATAAATCTGAAAAGAATATTTTTTTTAAAAAAATTATTTTTAAAAAATATCATATACAGTAATAAACCAAACACAAAGCAAACTAATCGTCCTCGCCAGGACTAAAAATTAATTGTGTTAAATAAGTGAGCCAGGGCTGGTTAATTACTGTCTTCCTTGAGACTGACATGAATCCCCGTCAAGCGGATGGCGAAGAAAAGTCATAGCAATGTACACACCAGTGCTGCTCCTACCCTTTCATTAAATATCTTTTCTACTTTTCAAGCTATATTCACGGGCTAGAATAATTAATTCTTACTAATTAGCCATGTATATATATTTATTTACGCAATTAAATGTGTCCTCGGAGGTCATATTCCTGGGAACAATGAAGTAGATTGGTGCCTTTTCATTTATGTTTGAATATAAATAATGATGGTATATATATCCTAAAACCCTATTTGTTTTTACCTTTTAAAATCGTTTTTAAAAAAAATTAAAATTTTTTTTAACTGTTTTAAATTATTTTTTTTAATATTTTCAGATCATTTTAATATATTAATATCAAAAATAATTTTAAAAATAACTGTAAAAACACAATGAAAAATGAATGAATCAAGACGGCCGGCGTTTTCCTAAAGTTGGGGCCCATAATGCAAGGATCCGATAGCCTTTTGGCTGTGCTTTCACAAAGGGAAGCTGCTCTTTTCGCTAATCGAACTTTAGAAAGACAAAAAGGCAGCAGAAGAACCCGTCAAGCAAGTAAAACTTGAACAGATGGACTTCCATTAATTAGAGAGTTCTTAGCACAATGATTTCATGTATTATTTGCGTCACTTGTACCATTGTCTAATACTTGGCTACTTATTCTAAGGTCTCAATTTGATCATGTGCATGCTTTTATCAACGTTTGGACTCTAAATTATGCTTCAGATTTCATACAAACTAATGAAAATACCAACATATTAAAAGCTGATCAAATTAATACCATCTAATCTATTAAAAATAATTAATTTATCTATGGGTTTGACAATGTATTTAGGTTTTTTTTTCTAGGTGTTATGGGTAAAAAACAATGTATTTAGGGTTTTTTTCTAGGTGTTATGGGTAAAAAAACAGATTATAAAAAAATATTTTTGAGTAAAAAAAATATAAATTTATTTTTTTAGCCACCACACTATAGCTAATATTTAGAGAATTTTTTTTAAAACAAATATTATCGTACATTCCAATTGCATTTAAAAGAAAAATGGGGCTCTATGCGGGTCCTTTCTAATTGTAATAGGCCTCTTTCATTTTTCTTTTATAATTTTGCTTTTATTGAAAAAAGTTCATGCTTTTTTTTTAAATGTGTTTTTTTAAATAATCTTATAATTTATATTTAAATTAATTCTTTTTTTCTTTGGTTTTTTTATTTTTGTATTTTTTTTTTAAACAATGGTTGTTTTTGAATTATTTTACAAGGGTTTGAAGAAACTATTTTAACTCATCTATATTTTTTTAATAAAATAAAATTTTATTTTTAAATAATGCTACACAATCAGAACTTCTTCCACGCATTCATCCAGTTTCCCGCACCCTACTTTTGGGCAGTTACCTACCTTTGGAAATATTAATTTGTGATTGATGTGATTTGTTTTTAATTTTTTTTTAAAAGGGAAAAGAAAGAAGGTCGAAGATTCCTTTTCATCTACTCGTTAAGACTTCTGTTTTTAAACCAGAGGAAGAAACCTGATATCCTTTTCTCTTTTTTTCTTTTGGTACAAAAGTATTGAGCTTGTGTTATGTAAAATTTAATTCGTCCACCAAAAAAGAAAAAGAAAGAAATGTACAATTTTTCTTTTGATTAATATGAATATCCGGGCTAACTTGTATTTACCTTAACTAATCCCACGAGCCCTGAAGTTAATGACCATGAAAACCTCCAGTAGCTATCATATTGTAACTACAGGGGCTCGAACTTGACATAATAGGAAGAACAAACTTTTTAATTCTAAGTTGTTACTACTTACCATCTATTATATGGTTAAGAAATGTACAATTAGTAACCATCTAAGTGGTTGTCCTATGGTAAGAGTTCGGGATCAAGAGGTTTGCTCTCTCTATAGTCTCAGGTTCAAGTCTTGTGGTTGCTCATATGATGGCCACTGGAGGCCTACATGGTCGTTAACTTCAGGGCCCGTGAGATTAGTCGAGGTGCGTATAAGCTAGCCGGACTCCTACATTAAACTAAAAAAAAAAAAGAAATGTACAGTTTGTAGCTTGCTGACGGGCCATGCAGTTCCTCTTTTTTGTTATTTTCTTCGAATTATCAGCACTGAATTATCAGCACTGCTAACAAGCATGATCCCTTGTGTAAATCTCACGGCTCGTATCATTTCTCATATTGCTATCATTAATTATTAGATACAAACAACTTTTTGAAGTTAGAAAGAACAACAAACCCATCGATTTAGAGTGCCATCACCGTAATAATAAAGAAGAAAATTTTTTTCCAGACCTCCTTCTCCATCGCCATTATAAAAAAAGATTTCTTGACGTCCCAACTACCAAATATATTCCGAAAAACACAGTAGCTTTCTCTGTCTTGCAATTTTCTTTTCCCCTTCTTAACCACGATCTTTAAAACCATAGATTGTCAGTTGACTAATTAGTGACTTCATTTTCAAAAAAGAACGGCAAACGTTTGTTTATTTCTCACTCAACGTTCCATTATTTATTTTTGGTTGTACCGGCGTATACTCCGACTTCTTCCGGCCAGGAGACTACTATTCCTCTCTATAATATCATCGCGTTCACTTCACCGGGAAGACCAGCCCCCCTCCGCTGGATCCTCCATAGTCAGGTAGCCAGGACACTCGTATACATTCAAGGCCTTCGACAAATGTTAGAGTGGAAATGTAAACAATGTACCCATGTGAACCCAACCTTCACATGAAGGAGCCACATGTACAACAGCTCAGAAACCTCTGTGACATTAATTACTCTGATCGGATTTTGAAAAAATTATGGGTCTAAAATGTTTATGCATGATTCCCTGTTCATTGCAGTCTGAAAAACAAAAATTAAAATAACTATGGCTCGACTGCCTCAAAACTTAGTAAATTAAAACGAGTACAGTCGATCAAAAAAACTTTAATTACTTTGGCTAGCTGGCTAGGAAATACAATATCAGGACAAAATTTTTTTTAAAAAAAACATAAAATATTGTCATCGAAGAACCAAGTTGTTCTGAGATTTTTGTTTGTTTATGTAAATCATCATACCCTTCTTAATGAACAATGAAGAGCAATTGATAATTTTACCTGGGGTGGTATTAATATTATCACATATGTTTAGGATTAATTTAATTTTTTTTATATATTTTGAATTGTTTTGATACGCTGATCTCAAAAATAATTTTTTTTAAAATAAAAAAACATAACTTTATTGCATTTCAGCACGAAAAATATTTTGAAAAATAACCGCAACCACACTCCCAAATAGATAGACCCATTTATTCAATGAAAGGTTTTATTTTTATTTGAAAAAATTGGTTCATCAAATAACTTGATTTTTTAAAAATTCATCTTGATAACAATAATTTCAGCTTGATAAACCTTTGAGTGCTTTAGTAAGTGTTCTACACTTAGTTTTGTTTGAATTTATATAAATACTAATCTATTTTTTGGATTTGTTTTTTATTAACACGCACTTGTAATGATAAATTAATTAATCTAGTCTAATTTGGAACAACGTTGACTACAGAAGTTGACCATAAAATTGCATTAATAAACGAGCAGGACATGTGACACGCCATGATTGTGTCCAAAAAGTCACGTGGGTCGGAAACAGGTGCAATAGGATGGAAAATGACATTATGAAAAAAAAAAAAAAAAAAAGAAAGAGAGGAGAAAAAGCCCTCTGAATCAAGAAAGAAATTGAAAAGTAAAAGTTCACATTGGGAATAAAGTCTTTTTCCTTGGTCGTGAGCAATCTTCCATCTTAAGGCTGGATAGTCTTACCCTCAAATAAATTACAGACAAATTAAAATTGTTTTACGACTAACCTAATCTAACCTAACTATAATTATAAATATATAGTTTCTTAAAGTGCGTGTATGCATTATAAATATATATTTTAGATTTTACAAGCTAATGAACATTAATTAATGCTATATATTATTTAATAAGTCAAAGTCAAAATCAAAGTCAAAATCACAGAGGTAAATTTATAATTGATGCTCCAACCATTATGTTATTTCATAAAACATAGAGTTCTGTTTAAATTCAATCCTCTTTTTATTCATCAAATTTCCAAAAAGTAATGTGTGGGTATTGTGTGTATATATAAAACACAGAGTTCTGCTTAAATTCAATCCTATCCCATCACATAGATAAATTTATAATTGATGCTTCAACCATTATGTAATTTCATAAAATATAGAGTTCTGCTTAAATTCAATCCTATCTTTATTCATCAGTTTTCCAAAAAGCAATGTGTAGGTATTGTGTGTATATATAAAACACAGAGTTCTGCTTAAATTCAATCATATCCCATCACAGAGGTAAATTTATAATTGATGCTCCAATCATTAAATCCAACCCAACAAAACAACAATTTTAATCAAACTAAACCCTTTTAGTCATAGATTTACAATTAAACTCAAATAGGGTTTAATTAAACAGTAAAGCAATGTGTAGGTAATGTGTGTATACATATTTTACCACCTAATCACTATTAGAAAATTAACAAATACAAATAAAAACATTGATGGAATTTTTCCGTCGGTATATTGCAATGACCTTTACTGGCAAAATTTTCCATCCATTTATCCATCGGTAAATACCAACAGAAAAATTCCCTCGGTATATACCAAGAGAATTGAAGTGGGAAAATAAAGAATAAAAAAAAAGCCACACAGTATGATGACGTATAACTTTTACAGATAGCATTACCAATAAAATTAACCCTACAGTAAAGTGCATCCGTAAATATGTCAACATAAAAATTTCCTTGATATATACTGAGAAAATTATAGAGGGTATTACAATAGGATTCAAAAAAGACAAATCATATGATGACGTGATATTTTTACAGACATAATGATCAACATAGTTATTGACAGAATAATTTCATAAGAGATACCATCGTTAATATTTAATTTATGACCTGACGATCGACCCTCCTCTCTCCCTCCCTCATTTCTCCTTCTTCTTTATGTATTTTTTTCTCCAACAAACAATTACCCTCCCTCAAATCTTCACACAATTCAACCTCCCACAACAAATATGATCACCACAACACTCAGTTTGTCAGCATCTATGTTCTAATTCAAATTTTATTCAGGATTCTCCACTTTAAGTAAGCAAATCTATCTTTTTTATATATTTGAACTCAATTTTCAAATGTTTTTTTTTGCATATTTTTGTAGTATATGTATTTTTTTGTGTTTACTTGTTTTATAGTTTTTTCTCATATAAATTTGTTGTATGGATTTATGATTTGTACATGTTAGAGTTTGTTTTCTCACAATACCATGATAGAAAGGATGGTTGGATCAACTTTTAGTTCTAGCAACGTGCATGGAGTTGTAGATAATAATAGTGATTCTTATAGGAATATGGTTATGCTTGTGATGAGAATTAATCATGGTTATGTCAGTCAATGTCCAATCGTAGATGAAGAATCTAATACAGACATATCTAGGTTTTTTTTAATCTTTTGAAAGATTCGGATGAACCATTATAGGATGGCTGCACAAATCATAGTAAATTATCGGCTTTTACACATGTGTTCACCATCAAATCAGATCATAGATTGAGTGAGGTCGATTATGAAAGAATTATCGAATGGACGAGAAGCATTTTACCTGAAGGAAACAAATTAAAAGAAAACTTCTATACTGCTAAGTCTATGAAAAAACCCACTGTTCTAGGATACCAGAAAATTAGCATGTTTCCAAACTTTTGCATGTTGTACAACCTTGAAAATGCATAATTGACCGAGTGCAGAACATATGAATATTCTCATTATAAACCTAGAACTAGCAGGGGAAGGACTCTTGTTGCATACAAAAAACTCAGATACTTCTTAATCACACCTAGATTGTAGAGATTATTCATGTCACCAAAGACTACTAAGCATATGACATGACATCAATCACACGATACGGTGGATGGAGTGATAGTGTACTCTGTTAATGGTGAAGCTTCGAAACACTTTAACAGTGTACATCTTCAGTTTTCAGTGGAGACAAGGAACATGCATCTTGGGTTATATACAAATAAATTCCATTCGGGTTATTGCTACTCATTCTTGTTGGCTCATAATACTCATGGTTTACAACTTGCCACTTGGAAAGTGTATGAGGTCAAAGTTTATATTTTTATCCACGGTCATACTTGGTCCTAATAGTTCAGGTTAAAATATAGATGTTTATCTTGGACAATTGATTAATAAATTGAAGCAATTATGGTCATTTGAGGGTTTGACTCATAATGTATTGAGAAAACATAATTTTCTAATGAAGATAGCTTTGATATGGACTATCAATAATTTTCCAACTTATAAAATGGTTTCTGATTGGAGCACGTATGAAAAACTAGCATGTCTATATTTTATGAAAGATAACAAGACATTCAAGCTAACAAATAGTGGTAAAACATCTTTTTTTACTGCCACCAGTGGTTCTTCCTAACGAATCATAAGTTTAGAAAGAACATAAAGGACTTATTTGTTGACAGGGTTAAAAGGGATGTTGCACCATTGCTTTTTTTTGGGTGAAGAATTGTATAACATGGTATCAGAGTACAGTGACATTGTGTTTAGTTTTCAATTCGGTAAACAGAAGTTTCCTATTTTTTGTTTGACCCATAATTGTATAAAGCAAAGTATTTTCTAAGAGCTTCCTTATTGGAAAACCAATCTCCCCCATCATAAACTTGATATCATGCATATAAAAAAAAACATGTTTGAGAATATTTTCAACACGGTTATTGACGTCAAGGGAAAGACAAAGGACAACATCAATGCTAGAATAAATATAGCTTTGTTTTGTCACTATAAAAATATAAAGTTGGTTTATGTTGGGTCACGGATCGCAAAGTCTTGAGTCATCTTCGTCTTAGACAAGAATGCATAGTTACTTGTTTACCAATGGCTTAAAAATCTATGTTTTCTTGATGAACATGTCTCAAACATATCAAGGTTGATGAATTTGAAAGATTGCAGATTATATGAAATAAAGTGACATGACTACAACGTGTTTATGCAAACACTCATTGCAGTAGCTTACCGGGATTTATTACTAAAGGAGATATGAGATGCACTCATGAAGATCAATCACTTCTTTAGAGATATATGTTCCAACAAGTTACAGATACAACACATAAAGAGGCTAACCAAACAAAATAACAATTTTAATCAAACTAAACCCTTTTAGTCAATCAAGTGGCCAACCCAATAAAATAACAATTTTAATTAAACTAAACCCTTTTAGTCATATATCATCATAGTTGGCTATTCTAATAGCTTATTTGTAGCCTTCCTATTGCAAATCATGCAACTTATTACATATATTTGTTTAACAAAAATAAGTTAAGGACATAAAAGAATAGAAGTTTATAATAATATAACATTAGTTTATTTAAAATTTCCTAGTTGCATTTGGTTTTCACTCTCTTGACAAGAGCCTCGCTGCTCTTGTCTTACAAAAAAAATTTCTTAATTGATTTCATACATTAATTAGTTTTTTTTTAAATTTAAAAACTTATAACTTAAAGAACAAATTATTTAATTATCTAAACTTAAACTTTCCCCCCTAAGCATATATCATACTTGTCCATTCAAGATGCTAATGAAGCTAACTTCATTGAAATAAAAGTTCTTTGAATGACCACTTCATTGTAGAGGTGATCAAACATGAAACTTAAATATTAGTGAACTTAAAAGTTATTTCATCAATGTCGTTTTCATGTAAAGAAAAACATAAAATAACTTATTACAAGTATATAACATCTATATTGAGACAAAACATTAATTACAAAGAGGGGTTGTCTTTTTATTCTACAGTATTTTGCCTACAACGGGTTTTATCGAAGAAAGAATGCCTATTTTGTTGACTTCATTGATTGAGCCTTGGTTGATAACGTTTACATTAGGTGGTGCATCTTCATAATCATCACCTTGATAAAGAAGTATCTCTTTTGTTAGACTTAAACTTGTTTCTTCTTGAATGTATGAAACCTGAAAAGAAATAAAGATATAATGACAATACACTCTTATGAAATTTAAGTTCAAACAAAATCATATAAGCCAAATTTTCTAACATGTCAAGAAAATTAAAACACACACAAAGAGAGATAAAGAGAGAGAGAACCTAGAACGAAAACCAAAGCGCTCAAATATGATCCTAGAACCATTTAAAAATCATATGTCATTTCATAAAAAAACCAATTACTTTATTTCTTTTAAAAAAATAACACATCTAAATTAGTACAAGTTGTTGCCTTTTTTTTTTCTTTATCATTTATACTACTTCATAACAAGGACATTGAAGGAATCCAAAAGGAATATGTTAACAAATTTTGTTTCCTTTCTGTAACCATTCTATCTGCACAAATGCTTTCCAATTGAGTGAGCCACCATAAACAAATAAAACTTAAAATAAGATAACAAAAGAACAAACAATGATGAAGATTAATATCCCATATAAGGCTATAACAACAACGGGATACATATTTAGCCATTATAAGCATGTATTATTGCTAACTTGCAGTGAAGGAAAAAATAAATAGATAAGAACCATGTAAACAAGAAATAACAAAAATCATATTATAGACCTAAAAAGGTATTAAATGATTGATAATTAAGAATCAAGGCATGGTTCTAGCATAAAGTTAACAACATATTATATAAATAAAAGTTAAATCATGATTACTAAGACAAATTGACAACCATTACTATTCTTCGATTAGTATTAAAGTCACTGGAGAAAATGGAGGCGCAAACTCTCTCTCTCTCTCTCTCTCAATATTTATCCATCTACTCTCAAATAGAACCATGAGTCCAAATAGAACATCAACTAAGTCAATGGAATATAATTGAAGTGAATTATTTACCAAAAAAGCAATAACATGTAGGTGATGTGAAAAAATAAAAATTAATACAAAAGAAAAGTACAAGTAAAACAAAATAAAATTCATAATATTGCAACTACCTAATTGAAGTAATAAACAACAAATTATTCAAGGTAGAGATGCTAAGTTACAAAAAAAGAAGAAGATTATATCCATATATCTCCGATGGCCACCAAATTAACAAAACCTATAAAAACCTAAATAGCAAATAAATCAGGCCTAAATCAAGTGAAAACCCTAACCCTAGTTTAGGATTTAATAATGTCAAACTCTAAATTTATTAAATAAGAAAGAATAAGAAATCAAACCTGAGATGAGTGCTTTCAACACTAGATTTATAAGTGGGGGAGAATGGTTATCAAATTTAATTGTGAGGAGGGATACTACCATATTCAGGTAAGAAGAAGAAGAAGAAAAAGAAGAAGAAGTGTGTGAGAGAAGGGGAATTGTCAGGTTTTGATTCATTTTAAAATCATTGATGGAATTTCCATCAACAATTTTGTTAGCAATTTGAACGCCAACCATTCCAATAGAATTGTCAAAGGAATATTTTTATTATTTTTTATTTTTTATTTTGTAGCCATTTCTATAGAAAATTATTGAAACAAAATTTCATCATAATTTTCATCGGTATATAGTGAACATAATATTTTTCATTGTGTTATCATTGTTCCTTTTTTTTTTAATTTTCTAGTAGTGATAAGAAATCTCAAACTATAACTTTCGGGCTTTATATGAAAGCCTTCATGATTATTAATTACTATGCATTTTTAACCTAATTGGAAAGGTATTTAGAATCTTCTAGAAAACTTTCAAGCCAATGCAATGGCCAAATCAAAAGTTATGCTCAATATCATAAAATTACGTATTAAGAAAAAATCTCTGACATAAGTCTTCTCGAGTTGAAAAGAACTTATCCTCAAGTTAAAATTGCTTTTGTCTTGATCTCAAGAATGTCCAATAAAAACTCTCTATTCCATTGGATTCTAAAATAATGAATCCCAAACCTTAAATTTGAAATGGGTACTTTCCATTAGTTTATTTTAGAATACCGATCCATATTTATCTTATTGTAAATAGAATCACTAAATCTCCACAATACACGGTACTCACCTCGATCAAGAAGTTGTCTCATTTGCTCATGCTTCTGAAATGAGTTTTTAAAACTAATCATGGATTCATGATTACTTTTTTTATAATTCACTAGGCTCCTCACCTCCACCAACTAAAAGGTTAATTTCACAATATATCTTCGCATGTCTTCTTCTATCATTAGTTCTTGAATACCTTTTTTTAATTCTGTAATTTATCTTTGCATGTTTTATATCATCAGCTCCTGAACATTTCTCTATCGAGGGGGAACTTTTTTATCCCCACTTACCTAAAAATGTTTTGCTTCGCGACCCCTTCTAACTATATTTATTTAACAGCACACAACAAACAAAATAACTTGGGATTGCAACATACAACAACCAATAACCTGATATCAGTGGGCTCTGATACCAACGAACATAGATGAAAACAATAAAAGAAAAATAGCATCCACATGAATGCAAAATTCTATATAAAGAAGGATCACATAGAAATTCTAATTCAAAATCTTTTTAGTGAATAATATCTGTTCAGGTAGTTTGCATGTATAGGAGTTTACAATTTCTTAAATAAACTTCAAAATTTACCTAAACTAACAAGAAAACTCGAAAAAAAAGAGTCCTGAACAAACTAGGAAAAAATATCCTAAATAAATACAAAAAAAAATATTAAAAGAGTTTTAAATCATATAGAAAAAAAAAATCATAAACTAACTAGAAAAATTTAGGAAATCTCTAACAATAACTTCAGGGTATTATCAGAAATCCTTCCCGTATTGCAAGATTTAAATCTTAGGTCAATTTAACAGTGATTCAATAACATAGAACTACACATTAAAAATAAATTGTTTTAGACTAGGATTTCTACTCTACGAGAAATCCTTCTACTGTGTGGTCACCACGATATGCACAATGATTCAAGGAAAGAACAGAAGAAAGAAGCCAGGGATATCCCTCCATCTATGTGTGGTAGTTTTATAGCAGAGGGTAGAATATCCTATCCAAGAAAGAAAGGCTTCTTCTACTTTGCAATGCACTGACATTCAGGTTGATTCCTATCCCCTTACTGTCGTGCTTATAAAGTCCCTCCTCCATCAGATCTTGTGTCTGTTGGCGGCCATGGATTTCAAAACTCTATCTATTAGGATAGAGCTAGCAATCCTAATGTAACAATTTGATTGGTGCGTGGTGGGCACGCTCTACCTTTGTTTCCAAATTTAACATGAGAATACAGTGTGACCTAAGCTTTGCTAATCAATGTGGGCTACTTGGCTGAATGGCTGGTGAAAAAGACAAAACCTAAAAGTCAGGATTCATTGATTCAGGAGTAAAGGGCAAGAACCCTTGATTGGTAGGAATTCTCATGGAAGAAAACTCCAAAAACAAGAAAGAATGGAAAAAGATGTATAGAAAACGAAAGAAATGGGTTTTTGGATCCAAATTATCTGTATTTTAAATATTAAATTGATGATTGTTTTTTTAAAATGTTTTTTTATTTAAAAATATATTAAAATAATATTATTTTTGTTTTTTTAAAATTATTTTGGATATTAGCATATTAAAATAATTTGAAAATAACAAAAAAAATAATTTGAAATAAAGAAAAAATTAAAAAAAATTTAATTTTTTTCAAAAATATTTTTGAAACGCAAAAATAAACAGGGTTGAGATTAGAAAGTATTCATTTTGAAATTATTCTTTTTTTAAAAAAAATTACTTAAAATTTAAATCTTTTTGTTTGGTTGAGCTTAGATTTGAAAATGAAGAAATTGACATTTGAAATAATGAAAGGAGCAAACATAGTTAACCGACAATCTAAATACTATATGCATATGAAGAATATATATATATATATATATATATATATAATGGTTACAAGATGGATAGCAAGGCAACGAAGTTTATTGGTTTTTAAAATTTTTTAAAACAAAACAAAGAACATACCTATAAGTATGGAAAAACTCTTAAAACACTCAATTTTTTATTATTATTTCAATATCTTCTTTTTCTCACTCAAAAGGCTACAAGTGCTTAAATGAAAATTTAACAAAATGAATAATAAAATTAAAATAAAATAAAAATAGAATCCTTGAGTGAGCTCCTCCAATATCCCTCTTGCAGCTTAGAGCAACATTCTGCATCATGAATTCTATATCACTGGCACTACAACAACCTAGTGCAGCTTCCTTCTGTTTCACTGAACTTTTCAAATCATTGCATGCCTGGAAAACAGCTTATGAGAAGCTTGCCAAACTTTCTATATATCTCGGTGCATTATAAGTTTTTTCACTAATTTCCGCTAACACATGCATAATTAAATATAAGGTAACTAATTCTAGAAAATCTTAACAACTAAATATAAATTACAACGAAAATTAATAAACTAAAAATAAAGTAGTGTTTGGTATGCTGAATAATATTGATTAGACAAATAATTGTCTTGTCTTGTGTTTGATTTGCTTTTTATTGAACTAGACAAATAATTATCTTGTGTTTGGTCAAAACGAGATTGCTTTGGCTTTTTTTTTTATTTGGGTTAATCCAAGTTGACTCTTCCAAGCCATGACTCAGGCCTTATCCTAAGTTGACCCTTCGGTTTTAAAACTATAATAATAACAATTTTTATTCTTACGTTGCTTTAGGTTAACCCAGATTGATCATGTCGACCCATGACCTAGATTGTGTCCTAGGTTAACCTCTTAGTTGAGTTTTAAAATTATGATAATAATCATTTTTATTCTTAAATGGACCCAGGCTAATGGTCAACTTAGCCCATAACATGAGTCTGGCCCCAAGTCGACTCCCGAGTAGGGTTTTAAAACTATAATAATAATCATTTTTATTTTTATGTTGCCCGAGTTAATGGTCAACTCGGGCTTGGCCTCGGGTTGACTTTCGAGTCGAGTTTTAAATTATGATAATAATTATTTTGTCCTTACATTAACTCAAGTCAATGGTTAAACAAATTTGTAACCTGAACCTAACCCCATGTCGACTTCTGAGTTGAGTTTTAAAATTATAAAAATAATTTGTTATCTTTTTGTTGACTCGGGGCAATGGTCAGCACAACCAGTGACTCGATGACCATTGACCCGGTCCTGACCCCGGGTCGACCCCCGATTCGAGTTTTAAAACTATGATAATAACTATTTTTTTCATTACGTTGACAGGGTCAATAGTCAACTCGACTTGTGACCTCAGCTTAGCTCAGGTCGACCCCAAGTCAGATTTTAAAACTATGATAATAATCACTTTTATCCTTATGTTAACTCAGGTCACTGGTCAATTCGACCTGTGACCTGAGCTTGGCCAAGTTGACCCCCAAGTCGAGTTTCAAAACTATAATAACAACCACTTTTATCCTTATGTTAACCTAAGTCAATGGTCTCGGCTCGTGACTTGGGCCTAATCCCGGGCCAACCCTCAAGTTGAGTTTTAAAGTTATAATAATAAACATTTTTATTCTTATATTGACCCAGGTCAATGGTTAACCTGACCCTAGTTCGACCCTCGAGTCAGATTTTAAAACTATAATGATAGCTTTTTTTATCATTACATTGACCCGTTCAACAATCAACCTGGCCTGAGACTCAGGTCTTGCCCCAAGTCGAGTTTTAAAATTATGATAACAACTATTTTTATTTTTATATTGACCCGGATCAATTAGATTAACCCTTATGTAAAGAAGTGAATAAGCTTGTCCTTCCCCTTTTAGTGACACAAAAATTTCTCTATTAGAACATCCCTGGACAAGATAAAAGTTAATTTTTGTACTGTCTAAATGTGCACAAAAAAAACCTCACAAAAAATTTGTCTCGCCCAATCCATCATTAACTAACATACTAAACATTACCAAAAAGATTTGTCTAGTATCACCTCCCTCTCTAGAAAAAAAAAACTCTTCCTTGAATTTACATATTGAAATTAAGCTCTTCCATGCTATTAAAAATAAGTATTTAGAATAAAATAATTATTTTAACCTATTTCCAGAACATCCATTCATATCTTGGACAACTTGAATGCTTTAGAAATCACCCATTAACTTAGCCACCATATACCATGCTAGCTAATGAATGATTACTCGTGTGAATAAGTCGGTTCACACTAATAAAATCCAAATATTTTGGCTTTATAGATCAAATAGAACAATTTTAGATTCACCTTCAAATTGACTTGAATCCACCAAAAATTGATTAGCAGCACCTCTAATTTAATTTTTGGGCTTTGCACTCTCTTTTTGGATATCATTAATCTTCACGGTAAATGCAATGATTTCCTTGCCATCCAACTTATTTCCATCCATATGCCATTTCCAAATATTTAGAGTACAAAATATATTATGAATTTGACATAGGACATGTATTGATAACTCTAAGAAAAAATCTAGTTGTGTCAAATTAGCTTTCTAATAAAAACAACTATAATTTTTTTATTCAACTATTGAATTGAACTAAAATTTTGCCAACTTATTCTACAAGCTTAATTTTATAACGGATAAGCTTCCTGTCCAAACTTAGCCTACAAGATTTTTTTATTTTCATAGTTATTTAAGATTCCTTTCTTAATTAGGTTTCAAAGTTTTATTTGGTTTAGTTATTTCTAAGTTAGAGTTGGTTTGAGATCTATTTAAATTGTCTTGTGTTTTATTTTTCATTAGAAATTTTATATTACTCAAAATTGAGAAACCCTACTTTCTTTATCTATAGTTTAAGACCCTATATTTTAGGGTTTGAGAAACAATATCATTAGTTCTTATTATATATGTTGTGTTAAATTGATATTAGAGCATATTGACTCTTTGATGGATAAAGATGATGGTAACATCTTCTCACCCCTTGATGCATGAGTTAAGGACATCTAAGACACTATGAGGGATTGAGAGGCAGCATAAAGAACCTTATGAAAGAAATTTGATTGGTTGGGTCAACTACCAAGGGGAGATATAAACAAGGATTGTTTTGAGGAGAGAGAGAGATGTACCTAAAGACTTCCCTTGGGGAAAATCGAACCCTAAATCTATTCCTATGAACCCATATAGGTATCATAACTATATAAAGAGTGTGTTTATGACATGTAATGTACTAAAGACTTAGCTCATAGTCATCCTATAGGTCATTATCTTAGGCTTTAGTGCTCTAATATGGTAGAAGCATCTAGAGATATATAAGACGTGAAGGCTACACATAAAAATTCTCATGATATTATATCAAGTGTTAGATCAAAAGTAAAACTCCTGATTTATAACCGAAGAATTTCTTTAATATTCTCATATAGCATGTTAAGGCATGCCTTAGTTTTAGTTTAAAGAATGTTGTTACAATCCGTACTTACTTCAATTATTCATAAAACCAAACTATAAAGGATGTTGGTGTCATCGTTGGCCTCATTGTGATGTGTATTATCAATAAGGTGAATACAAGAACCATTGCTTATGGGTTGAATAATTAAGCTTGTTAGAAATAAAACACAAAAGTATTTGAATATTCCAAGTGTTATTGATTGATTAACATTCTTAAATTCAACATATATTGGCCCTTATACCTATAGGGAGATTACAACCTCCAACAATCATAATCTAATAAGGAATGTAACTAACAAGTTAAATAAGAATTATAATTAACTAGTTTAAAACAAATCCTTTTGATCAAGGATTCCTATATAGACTATGATTTTATCTAACAACGCTAGTAGTTGTGATTGAAAAAAAAAAGCTTATTTTTTTTTTTATCTTGGTGGTGGTACTTTTCATGTGTCATTTCTCATATTTGAAGAAGGTATTTTTAGAGGTGAAAGCTACTATCAAAGATATGTTTATTGGAGGTGAAGATTTGGAAGCTGAGAGGCCAAAGACATGTTACTTTGTAAATAAACTAATTATAATGTTATATTCAAAGTATATTTTTTATTATTTTTTTATTTTTGGAATGAAAGAGTTCATTTTCTAACCTTGAACATAAGGATGAGTTTTTCTCAAGTAGAGAAGTCTAACGCGAGACATATATTGACGAGTTCAGAACAATATAGATGCATAAAATGAGCTTTCTAATGAAAAAGAGCATAATTTTTTATTCAACTGATAAATTAGATTAAAAGTTTTCCAATGCATTTTACTATTAGCTTTAGCCTCTTTATGTTGTTTTCATGTCCAAATTCAACTATAAAATGTTGTTTATGATTTTTTTTTATTTCCCTAGATATTTTAGGATTTTGATTCTTAATTAAGTTTTAGAGTTTTATTTTGTTTAGGTTTCTCTATGCAAATGTTGGTTTGGCTCCTATTTAAATAATTTTATGTGCTATATTTTTATAAGAGATTTTATATTATTTAGAATTGAAAAATTACATTTTTTTTCCATAATAATTTAGAAATGTAATTTTTAAGACTTGAAAAATTAGAGTGTTTTTTTTCTTAAGCTATACACTAAGTCAAATATGGCACCACATCCTACACCTCTGAGTTTTTAACCTTTGATCCATTAACCTTGGCTAGTCCTTCCGTACTTGCATTCATATTATTATTTGTGCCATTGACAATTTGCATCCTTTCCATGTGGCTATTAGCCTCCAAATTTGCTACCTTGCATACCTTTCCTCTAGATAAATCATCATTAATTTTATAAAATAAATTGATTGGCATGGACAATTCACTATTTTTTTAGATATAAATTATTATTCATCATAATAATATAATTATTATTTTTCTCTTTCAAGAAAAAATCAATAAACTTTTTATTGAAGTTAATATGGTCTTTTCCACAAAGATTATTAGTTATTATAAGAATAATTAGGGATAATTCGATCTTTTTATTTTTTAAATACACAATGTAAAGATTATATTACTCTTAAAAGTAAAACTTTTTAAAATGTCGATCGGGGACAATTTGGTATATTTATCTTTTATATGCATAATATAAAAATTATATTACCCCAAGAAGCAAAATTTGTTAAAAGGATGATAGGGATTTTTTTTTTACATTTTAAAAGCATAATGTAAATAGTATATTACATTTAAAAGAAAAAAAAATTCAAGCTTGTATCCAAGGACTTTATTGTATTTTTAAACTGCTTTTTATTTATTTATTTATAAACAAGTTGACCATGAGTGATTTGGTCCTTTGATAAACATAAATATTATTCTAGAAAAAAATGATGTATGATATGCACAAGCCATTGAATTGGCAGCATGTGCGGCGTCATATCACATCCAAACACCGCCTCAAAAGGTGGTGTTGGAAGCTTTTTACTTTTTTAATTTCATTCCTCATAATTTCATTTCAAATTATTTTTATATCAAATTTAGTCTCATTATTTTTATTACTATTTTTTTTTGTTTTGAATTCTTTTTTTTTGTATTTTTTTCAATTTCATTATTTAATATTTTATTGATTTAGAATTTTGTTAAGTTATTTTTTACGATTTGCCTTCTATGGGATAACGTTTCAATTGAAGTTTTCAAACATTTTGAATTTGTTTTATTTTAAAATATTTTTATTGTGTTTTTGGATCGTTTTAATATGTTGATGTCAAAAATAAATTTTAAAAAATAAAACAAAATATTATTTTAGCAAGTTTATAAATCATTTTGATAGAAACGATTAGATCATTTTGTATTTTAACCTCATTAAATCT
>Ga0325414_1002260_pt1 | contig 19362 bp, 7 predicted proteins | sample PopdelMetagenome_8_FD_206183 | JGI IMG/M metagenome (GOLD analysis project Ga0325414, IMG submission 206183) | Populus deltoides microbial communities from Bellville, Georgia, United States - Leaf-PdKOR-R3 | ecosystem: Host-associated > Plants > Phyllosphere > Phylloplane/Leaf | place: USA... | reverse complement strand
TGGGGATGGAAACCTTTTCGCTTTCTGGACTCCTGGTTAACACATCCAGATTTTATGAAGTGGGTGGACATCATTTGGCATTCTAGCTGTTCATAATTTGCAGGAAGGTTTAAACTAATGAAGAAACTGAGCCATCTAGCTAAGCAGATGTAGAGCTGGAATCATGAATCCTGTTGTAATCAAGAACATAAGTTACACTTATTGCAAGAGAAAATTTCTGACAATGAGCTTTCAGTAGAGGATAGAAGAATTATAGGAGATTTGATTCTGAAGAATGAACAGTAAGCAAGACTGTAGAGGCTATTTGACAATACAAGTCAACACAAACTTGGTGTAAGCTTGGTGATCGTAATACGAAATATTTTCATTTAGTAGCAAATATGAGAATAAGGCGTAAAAGTATATCTGAAATTAGTTATAATGGTGCTTCTTTCTCTTCACCAGCTGACATCGAGGAAGCTGCAGTCTCCTTGTTTTTCTACATTATTTTAGTAGTCGTGTGTCGAAAGGGCATCCATGGGTGTGTTCGGTTATAAAAAGCTTTATAGGGAGAGGGCAGATTGGCTTGAAAAGGAGGTGTCAATGGAAGAATTGAAAAATGCGGTTTGGGATTGTAATGTTTCTAAATCTCCGGGTCCAGATGGTCTTAACTTCAAATTTTACAGAAAGGCATGGAGTTTCATCTGCAATGATATGCTGGATATAGTGTCTGAATTTTTCAGAACGGAGAGACTTCAAGAAGGTGTAAATCGGACATATGTTACTTTGATCACAAAAACAAAAATTCATAAAGGCTTTTCTTAATTCCATGCTCTTTGTAAAGATGATACTCAGATGACTTCTGTTGTGTTCAGGACTTCGCATTAGTTTTTATAAAAGCTGAGTTGTGGGATTATATGTTGGCGAGGCTCATATTGCTTTTCTAGCAGATGCAATTCATTGTAAGCATGATTCCTTACCTTTCACTTATTTAGGAATGTCTTTAGGAGCAAATCCTAAAAGAACATCTACTTGGAAGCCTGTTATTACAAGATTTTATAATAGTCTAACTTTATGGAAGGGAGAGATGTTGAGTATGGCTGGTAGAATTTGTTTGATCAAGAGCGTACTGAACTCACCTCCTCTTTATTATATGTCCATTTTATTAATGCCAAAGGGGGTTGCTAGATTGCTTACTTCAATTCAAAGAAGATTCTTGTGGGCAGGAGTATCAAAGCAAAGGAAGATTTGCAAGATTCAATAGAGTATTGTAATAAGGGAAAAGAGTAGAAGTGGTTTGGGGATCGGATCTCTGATGGGAAAGAATAAAGCAATGTTATTCAAATGGCTATGGCGGATCAGTTCTGAAAATTCAGCTAGGTGGAAAGAATTCATTTTTAAAAAGTATCAGCCTACTTTTAAAAATGGATTACCAGTATTTGACAAGCCTTTATCAGGAATTTGAAAAGGAATAATGTTTATCATAAAACCTGGAAATGCTTCTTCTGACACATAGCTGGGGGATTCACCATTTAAGGTTCAGTTTTATAGACTTCATAAGATTTCTTCTTCTCCCTATGCAAAAATTTTAGATATGGGGAACTGGATTCAAGGATCTTGGAATATCAGGGTGCTTGCTCTTTTGTCTCTGGAATTTGGATACCATCTGCTCCTAAAAAATTTCAAACTTTCATATGATTGGCAGTTCAGAATCGTCTATGTATCAGAATGTTATAAAACCGACAGTTGATTCCTCTAGATCAGTTAATATGTCCATTCTGTGTAGCTGCAGTGGAAACAACAGAGCATCTTCTACTCTAGTGCATTCATGCTTGGAAATTTTGGGCCAGGTTTCTTCAATGGTGGGAGTTTTGTGGTGTTGCCCTCAGACTATAGATCATCTGCTATTCCAATGGAAAAACTCTGGCTAAAGGAAAGCATAGGAGTTACTTTCAACATGGTTAAGATCTTGTGAAGAATAACTTTTTGTATACTGGTAATGATCTATTCATAAGCTCAGATAGGATAAGACATTGGTATAACACTGGTTGTAAGCTCAGATAGGATAAGCCTTATAGAGAAAGCATGCATAAAAGAATGTATGTTATATAGGATATTTTTATAATAATGCTGAGTATATTTTCTTCTTGAAACTCTTGGAAAGAAATGCAGGTTGCATTCTTATTAAAGATTATGTTCTGTCTTTAAAGTTTAATTACTCATCTCTTGGTACAAATAAATTGATTGCAATAACCCTTCCAATATTCTAGCAATACCATCTTAATTAGTTGCATTACTAAACAAAGTTCATAAACTAGAAAAACTGACACAAAAACATCTCTACAGAATACTTGAGCTTAAGCTATAGAATGATCAAAGGAATAAAGAACAGAAAAGCTGGGAAAAACAAAGAAGAGAAGGGTAAAGAGTGATGGGGAACTGCAGGATAATGGGGAGCTGCAACCAAATCAAGAACTGCAGGAAGATGGGGAGTCATCCGAAGCCAGCCAACATTAATAAAGTCTTCAGAAACTTTGAAAATATGATCATTAAAGTCTACTGCAATTAATGGAGTGAATCTGGTCATTGAGATATTCTATTTTTATTCATGCATTTTAATTACGATGTTACCTGGAGTTTTAATAGTAGCTTTAATGGTTTGTTGCTATATTTAGTTTGCTGTAACCTCAGAAGAGAGGACAACAATTTGCTTAATTATTCAGATCAAAATTCCTCTTAAGTTCTGGGTTTAACGATCGTCTTGTTTAACAATATCAACAATCTTTATTTTCATGAACAAAATCACGATCCATCAGCGTTTTGTGCTGCATCAAAGAGCTACTACTTAGTATGCATGACACCTCTCTTTCAATTATTTTTATATATATTTTGGGAACCAAAAATAAATTACCATAATTAATTTTAGTTGTTTTGCCTTAATTGTCCACTATAAAATATAAAAAACTAGGTAGTTTTTACCTTAAAAATCAAACCATATATTCAAGCCCCAGCTTGAGTCAGTTTGCACAAATAACTTAAACTTAAAGCCCACTTCTCACTTCATTTAAGACCTTTCCTTTTTAAAAGTCTTATTTCTCTAAGATTTTATTTTTAACTTTTAAACTTCTTACTATACAAAAATGTGAATAGCAAAATGAATTCGTGTGAAATATAAACGAGATGAAGACATAAAAAAATTACAAATTATGAAAACTAATGAAATAAGACTCAAATAACCCAAAATATGCAAATATACTATTATTTTTATACTTTTGCCTAAACTAACAAAGAAAGAAAAATACCGATGCAAAACTACCTGTCATGAATTTTTTTGTAATTTTTAGAAATAACCCAACAAATTATGTCTAAAATAATCCCAAAATTAAGATATAACACTAAGATATCCCAAGAACCAAGAATTTTTATATTTGAGTTGCCGATTTTAAGATTTGATGAAACCTTATTTTACCCTTTTGTGATTTCTTTGATCTTTCTTTCTTTTTTTTTTATTATCTAAATGGTAATAACTAGATCACTAATAATCTTCTTCTTAAAAAAAAAACATTTGCTGCAACTAGGTGTTAAATTATGACGATGACAAAATAACAAGAAAGCAAAATAATAAAGGGATATAACCTGATTTTAAAGTTATACTATGATACTAACTAATATGAATCCTATGGATATAAAGATTTAGAAATCCATAGTCAAATTGACTCTTCTCAAGAGAGCTAAATTATGACTTGTAATTCAACTTGATATAATAGTAACTTGTATTGAGGTATCAAGACTATAGAAACCGAACCCCTAACCAATACCTATAAAGATACATAAGCAAAAAGTATAAAAGATGCTACAAAACTTGGTTAATTCTTTGATAAGTCAATGTAGTTTAATGCATAATCAAAACAAAAGAATCTTATCACAATACACACAAGATATGTAGTAATAATGCATTATCCAACTTTTTTATAAAAAGATTATGTCTTACAAAAGTATTTATAATTAGAAAAACTAAACTCTAGTTGACCTAATAGTCTAACATCAATCCAAATTAAAATAAGGCTCAAAATATCTCAAATAAGACCCAAAAAAATAATATTAAAAATAATAATTATGAAAAATAATGTTAAGTTGCCGCATACTATAGATAAGAAGAAATAATTATTAAATAAAATCATTGCTTAAAAAAAACCCTTAGCCAAATAGGTTGTGGCGCCACCCCTTATGATCCAAAACAAACAAGCAAATATTTATTCCTTAGCCTTCTATGTTTTCATATATAATAAAGAATCTGACCATAGTTTGGAATCCATAAAACATATAAAAACACATAACCCTAAGTTGTCAAATGCTCTCCTTATGGATAGCCTATGATGCCAAAATTAATTAAGCTTAGGAGCTAGATGCATCAGGCCTATTGTATACATAGATTAAGTTGGCTATGGTCTAATAATCTCTTATTGAAGTAATAACTTCCTTGAAATTTACCTTGGTCCAAATACTCTGAATACACCTATTAAATATTTCTTTGAATTTCTTTGCCCTTAATTATCTACTAAAAAAGCACAATTATAGTAAAAAAGCTTTTGAGTTTCATCATGGCTTTAAATTTTATATTTCTTTCTCACAAGTCATTCCTAACTCTTATTGTTCTTTTCTTTAATAATATTTTTGGGTTTTATTACAAAACAGTCTAGAAATACTACCTTCATTCGTAAGAGCTAAGAACTTAATTTATTAAAAAGAATTGGAAACATATTAAAAAAAACAATTGGTTAATTACAGGTTGGCATAATTAAATTTATTTTATTTGTTAAAGAGTTAGTATAAACTATTTTTAGAATCTCAATTAATATAAAAACATTTTCTGTTGAGAAGATTCTTTTGTATAATATTAAAATCTTAATTAAGACCAAATGATTATAATTTGAATTTCATTATCTTCATTGTTTGAAATTAAAATTAAAAATTAAAAACAAAGTAGCAGCAACTTAAAATTAAAGTTTTAAATATGAAAAATATTAATATAGAACCATTAGTAAAACTTCAATTTATAGCTTAAATGTTTTCGTTAAAATGATTTTGTGATGCATTTAGTGAAAAAGAAAAATACATGACATGGAAATAAGTAGGCCTCAGTATATATATTTATTGGGCAAAAGCATGTTGGCACATGTGCTGTAATGATACAAGAAATGAATAAATCTTACGACATCGATAAAATACTGTGGCCAATGATAAAAAAAAAAAAGAAATAAAAAAGAATAAGTCTTTTTCCATTAATTAAATATTTTTCTAATGGCACTTGTAATGAATAAATCTTATTCCCATAAACCAAATACTGCAAATTTATTCCATTGGCTCTCCAAGTCCTCGTAAAGACACTCTAAAAAGAGGGATAAGTTCCCTTCGAGGCATAAAAGCTTTGTAAGAAAGGTGTGTAAAATGCAAATATTTTCTATCCACGTTTGAAGTCTTCAAACATTGATGAATCGGATCCAACACCCTGTAGAACTTCAATTTAACACCAGGAGAAGATATTAAAAATATCATCAAAGTGTTTATCAAACAATCAATTCATTACTAAAAATAGTATATACAGAACAATATTAATATTGAGTTTCCTTAAATACATACATGTAGTAAAATTAGTAAATTTAAATATTTTTCGGGACTTTTAAGGATCTCGTTAGACAGATCTAGGGTTATTTAGAGTTTATGCGAAAATTACCTGAAGATCTAAACTTCTTTTCGGCTTTGAATATATGCTTCAAAACTAGATTATCACAAGTCGTTTAATTGTTTGACCTTTAACAGTAATTCACACGAACCTCCAGTGAGAAATCTCTTAAACCTTTTTAGAAGAGAGAGATTGTTATACTTTAAAGTGTTAGCTCTTTTCTTTTGGGTTTTATGTATTTTAAAATTGTACTCTACTCAACTTTTTTACCATTCATAAAAAATAAACGGTATAACTTTCTATTTATAGGGAAATTTAAAAATTCTATAAATGACAAAATATCAATTTTCCGCTTAAAAATATCATATATATTATTTTAAGCTAATTTTAGAAATTTATTCAATCAAGTCACTATTTGATTTTTCTAGTTCTAGAATTGTAATTTCCTGTATAAATTACAATCTAGTTCTTAATTTCTAAAATTTATTTACAATCAAATCACACTTGATTAATCATCCCATTTTAATTTCTGACCAATGGTTCTTATATGTGTAACCCATTAGGTTCCTTAATAAGTTGACCAAATATAAATCACAATTTTAAATAAAATATGATTAAATAAATTAATTTATTATCAATTCAACAATTGATTGATTTATATTTGAAGATCAAGTGCAATGTCTAGTAACTTGTCATGATCCCTCAGTGACTTATAAGTGATTTGACTTAACCTTTCAGTGACTAGTTTCTTAGTGTAATTATTATTCATTCATCAACAATGTTCTGATTTAACTATTATAGCATAAAATATGTCTATTATGTCAAATCATGTTTGTTTTCAACATCATAGTCATTGATTATTTGAATAATATTTTAAACTCTTTACAAATTTTATTCCACTTTACATAAAGATTTACAATCAATACTATTTGAGAACAGAATATATATTTTTTCTAATTCATATAGGGTAATAAATCCTCTTCTAATTACTTAAATATCTTCATATAGTTCATGTTATACCCAATATTTTCCCATTTGATACACTTAATTTGGACAACATGTAGTATGATTAAAATATAACACTTCCTCTATAAGATAACATAGTGATCAAGTCTATGTATCATTGTTTTTTTAAATACTTTTTAGTTGAAAATGTAATAAAATAATATATATTTTTTTATTTTTGAAATTATTTTATCAAAACAATACAAAAAAATTTTAAAAATTAATTTTTTAAAAAATTGAATTTTCATGAAAAGTTCATTCTGAAAACCAACTTAGTTTATTTTCTATGTCAGAAATTCATTCTGAAAACCAACTTTATGTTATTGGAAAAACTAGAACCATTCCAATTACTTCTATTTAGAAAACTTAGCTTTTCAGATTATAATTTTCTTTTATTTTAGTATTATTTAGATTTTATGTTATTTTTATTTTATGATTAATCCATGGTTTATTAGGACAAACTTTTTAAACGTTTTTTTTTGAAATTTTAAAATTCAGTTATCAATAATTTTAAAACATTCAGAATAATTAATTTTCCTTATAATTTTATTAATGTGATTCTTCTTTAAAAATATGTCAATATATATACCAAATTTTGTTTCTTAAGCCGTGTCAAGATAACGTTCTAATAAGGAAATAAGCATTCACACTGACATGAGAGACAGAGAAAGAGAAATAAAGAGAGAGACCAAATGAAATCACTAATGAGAAGCAATTCTTTTTTTTTTAATTTATTTTTATTAAAATAGGTGTCCGGATCAGTTTGTACACACCTTGATTAATTCTATAAATTTTAAAATTAATAATTAAATAAATTTATAATAATCATTATATTAACAATTATAAAACTCAAACTTGAGAAAATTATCCCTTTAATTCTAAGCTTCTAAGCTGTTATTATTAGAACATCTACTAAGTAATATTTGTTTTTTAATTCGTGGTTGGCTTGAACAATGACTTTTCAAAGAAAAATAATTGTCTTATCAAAGCAGATGCATATTCGAGGAATTTGGCTGTCATACACGAGTCATGCGAGGTTTGAACCTCAATTAATGATCACATATGTCCCTATAGTCGAACTCCACCTAGACGGAGATATGAAAATAAAAATAAATATGGTGAGATTTAAGACATGTGAAAACAATCAGACGCCCTTAGAGAGGGAAGACTGAACAAAAATGATTTGTTCATGATAGAGGGCTACAGCCTTATATCGTCACCCTCTCATTACATGACAAAATCCCAACCCCACGTATGGACAAAACCCTGAAGAAAAATTCGACGGAAGTAGCCCACTCTCTTCCTCTCCTATATCACATCTCTTACTCTGCCTCTCCCCTCTATCGATCTACTGAAGAAAAAGGCAGAACAAGGGACATCAAGGGAGGATTAGACCTTTTTGTAGCTATGAAAGAGGTTGTTTAATCATTGATTGTATTGCTCTTCCAACCTCTTTATCAATGACAACTGATAAAAAAAAGAAAAAGGCCTATCTGGCAAAAGGAAGATTCTCTCTTGCACAATTTGACTTCAGCTTGAAAGTTTTTTTGGGATGAGAGTTCAAACCTCTTGATCAGTCCTTTTACTCCCTTTCAATAAATCACTAGATAAAGCTGAGATGTCTATTTTCTTTGATTTTCTTGCAGAATTCTCCCAGGCACTCTCACCACTATTGGATCGTTTCCCAATGCCGAGGTACCCACTATCAGTCTGGTCTCTTTCTCTCTACTGATTTTCTGATTCCTATTTCTCTCTTCTTTTTGTTCACTCTTTCTCGACTTAATTTGTACACATCCTTTTTCTTTCACTCAATTTTTCTTTGCCCATTATGCAATTCACTGAAACCCCACTACCGCACTGGCACCAAATCATCACTCCATTTTCAAATCCCACCATGAACATAAACCAAACTCAAAGGACCCGTCCCTGGCCTGGATTCCCTACATCAAAATCCTTAGGAAGCTTTGGAGATGCTAATTGCATGGAGCAGCTTTTAGTCCACTGTGCAAATGCAATTGAAAGTAACAATGCCACTTTATCCCAACAGATCCTTTGGGTCCTAAACAACATTGCACCACCAGATGGAGATTCAAATCAACGCCTAACTTTTGCTTTCCTAAGAGCCCTTATCGCACGTGCAACCAAAAGTGGTACATGCAAACTTCTTGCTGCGATGGCAAATGCTCAGTACAACCTAGCCTTACACAGACATAAATTCTCTGTCATTGAGCTTGCTAGCTTTGTTGACGTAACCCCATGGCATCGTTTCGGTTTCACGGCAGCGAATGCTGCAATTTTAGAAGCTGTTGAAGGGTATTTAGTTATTCACATTGTAGATTTAAGCTTGACACATTGCATGCAAATTCCAACTCTTATCGATGCTATTGCTAATCGGTTCGAGGTGCCCCCATTAATTAAGCTTACTGTTGCTGGTGCCACTGAGGATGTACCCCCTATGCTTGATCTTTCTTATGAAGAGTTGGGCTCAAAGCTGGTAAACTTTGCTTGGTCACGAAACGTAATAATGGAATTTAGAATCATTCCTTCAAGTTATGCAGATGGGTTCTCTTCCTTGATCGAGCAGCTTCGAGTGCAACATTTAGTGTATGCAGAAAGTGGTGAGGCACTAGTCATAAACTGTCATATGATGCTTCATTACATACCTGAAGAAACCCTTTCTGATTTTCCTAGTTCAAAATCAAATCCTTATTCTTACGAATCTTCATGTTACTCTATGTCCTCTTTTAGGACAACGTTTCTCAAGTCTCTAAGGAGTTTAGACCCTACAATTGTTGTCTTAGTAGATGAAGATGCAGATTTAACATCAAACAATTTGGAGAGTAGACTAAGGTCTGCTTTCAATTATCTATGGATACCTTTCGATACAGTGGATACATTTCTTCCAAGGGGTAGTAAGCAAAGACAGTGGTATGAAGCTGATGTATGCTGGAAGATTATGAATTTAATAGCACATGAGGGTCTGCAAAGAGTGGAGCGACTTGAACCGAAAATCCAGTGGATTCAGCGGATGAGAAATGCAGACTTTCGAGGCATTTCATTCGCAGAAGATGCGATTTCTGAAGTTAAGACCATGCTTGATGAGCATGCAGCAGGATGGGGACTGAAGAAGGAAGATGATGATCTTGTACTCACCTGGAAAGGACATAACGTTGTATTTGCTAGTGCTTGGTTGCCTGTTTAAATCTTCTTCATATCAGTTCTATAAATAATTTGTTATCTGATGCTTTCTATAATCTTATTGGAGGTAGTCTCTAATTTAACTTTCTTAGCTATATCATGAGCATATTGGGACCTGATTAATTTCAATAATTGATTATTTGTTGATATATTCTGGTTATTGATATGTTATAATTCATTAGATGGCTTTGTAACATTTTTAACAATGTTTACAAAACTATTTTCATAGATTTACCTAATGTAAGTTTTTAAGTTAAATAGTTTTTTGATATCATGTAAATGTCTTTTTTTTATGAAGTTGTTAGAACTTTGAATCTTACCCCATCCTTTTAAGTTTTTAAATTCTAATGCTTTTCGCTTAAGTTTCGGATTTATTTGTTTTTATGCTCAACATTTTATTATATGGTATTTTTATTTATTTATTAAGTCAATCCCTTTAATCTTCATATGTTGATAATGTGGTCCCTCCATCACTATCGTTGTTATTTTTATATTAATTTGAAACTGTTTTTATTATGATCCAAGAAAATGATAAATAACAAAATTTGAATTTTAGTGTAATTATATATATTGTTTATTTTTACACTATTAAATATAACTCTTAATCCGATTATTGGATAGGACTAAGATTTTATCATGACTTTCTTGACATAATTTTTTATATTGGAAAAAAGTTTCACATCAATCGAAGTTCGGTAAAGCCTTGCAATATAGGTAAGAACATACAATATATATTTTATAATTTTGTTGTCTTTTGACCTGTGAGCTTTCTATTTAGAGATGATTCTTTTTCCTAATAATGAAAGGATATCTGGTAGCTAATTTTGAGATTTTTCCTAGTTCTACAAGGATCTTTAATGGATAGCAACAGAATTTCCAAGTGTGGCAAAGATTCCTTTAATTTTTAAAAATTCTTCTCACAAAAATTTCTTATTTTTCCTATCTATACAAGAAACGGGGGGTTGGTGGTATTTAATGGCATAATGCTTTGAGAGTTTCCATCTTCTACAAGGAAAATAAGCGGCATCAGTTGTTACAAAAATTCTCATGCTTGTAGAGGACAGTTAAAGTTGATTTGGGCTGGTTTTTTCTATTGCATAGTTTTATGCTAAAAAACATATTTTGTTTATCTAACCACTAGATTGAGTTGAAATTTACCAAAAGTTTTCAGAGATCTTGTTTTATATTGTGTTAAAATGTCAGATCAATTAGATATTGGAAAGGCCTTGCGATAATATCTAAAAGCTATTGTATGAGAATTGCATTATTTTTCTAGTTGATTTAATATTCTTTTTTCTATTTGAACTAGTGCTCTTTTATTATTATTTTTAGACTTGCGATCAATTAGACTTGTTTTTTTACCTAGTATAAATAAGTTATCTAGCTTGTACTTAGGACTTTTCTTTTCATCCATGGATTATTAAATAAAATTGATGTTTTGCTTGGAGCAATATGTTTTTTTCTTTGTTTAAAAAAAAAAGCAATCGAAGTTATCAAAGAATAATTGACTTTATGATGTTCTTCCTTATATTTCTCATTCACGATTCGTTTATCATTGGGTGGGGTTTTATTCTAATAGTATTGATGCCTTATTTCACGTAATCATTGTGTCACATTTCTTATCAAACTTGATTTTTGGCTTTCCAGGATTGTATCAATCTTGCTTGTGGGTTTCCGAATCTTTATATCCATGGAGTTCGCATCAATTTTCATAACTAGAAATTTCCAAAGTAAAAGTATTTGACTTGAATTTACAGAAATTATAATATTAATTACAAAAGGACTAAATTTTTAACAGACAAAGAATATATGGATAAACTTAATAAAAAGGGTAGAAGGCTCACATTAAAATAAAATATTAGTAGTAAAGAAGCAAAATATACAATTAACCCTAACCCTAGAATATTGGTGTAGGTGAAATTGAGTTACTTCATGCTTCCAATAAGAAGCAAATTCTAATGATAAGTGGTTTGAATAATCACATACCAAACGAGACATGTGAAATGTAGACCGCTATTTTGGTGAGTTGCGCTAAAAAGTTCGATATCATTGAAAAATCTGATTCAGACCTTCGCTTGCTAAAAGGAAAGAAAGGGTAGAGGCTTTAGGTGTAAACTCATTGAAAGCCCTTAAAAATCAATTAAATTATGTTAATAAATGAGTAAAAAAAGATACAAAGAGATAGTAGCCGAGTATGGAAAATAGTGTGGTTACTATTTTTAGAGAGAGATTGTCTTATTATGTAAAATAGGTAGAAAAAACCACCAATGATTGTGTACAAGGGAGGTCTGTAAATCTCCAATCTAAAACTACTAAATTAGTGTTAAATGGTAGAAATTCTTGATAAAATATCGATGAATTAGTTTGGGGTGAAGAAAATAAATAATATTATTTGGGGTGAAAGTTTCCTATGAGCTAATTTAGAAATACCAAAGAATTTAGTCATAAAGTAGTGTGCAAAAGTACCAGTGACCGGGTAGTTTACATAAAAATAACATAGAGGCAATTATTAATGGTGTTGTTAGTAAGAATTCAAAAATTTTCTTCCCTCTTATAAATTGACACCAATAGCCAATCATGGGAAAAGGCAAACAAGTTGGGGAAATGAGTGCTTTGTTGTAAATTGATTAAAATGTTATGAAATTGGTGTTAAATAAAGTGAAATCATGAAAAAGAATTGAAAAATATCAATAGGCAATTGAAACACCTAGGGCCTACCATGTGGGAACTTTAGGAAATGAAAATTTTTAGTTTAAATTTTATGGTATTATATGTTTATTTAATGTCTTGGTATAAGTAATGATATTTGTACAATATGTTCTGTTGGATATGTGAATTTCATGTTGTATATGTGTTTGGGTAAAGTGATGGATGTGAAATTTTGAGTGATTTTGTGATTAAAATGCTTATGGATTAATAGGACAGTCTTACAAATGGTAATCCATTCTTGATTGAATGGATGTTGCATGTTATAATATATGTTTAGGAAGTATAGGGATGATGTCGGAGACTTTGATGTTAAAATGTAAATTGAAAATAAAAATAAAAATAAAGGATATAAGAGTGTAATAAATTGATGTGATCTACGCAACACCAAGAGATTCGTTAGAGATTCTAGTTGGTTTAGTGACAAAACTTAAGGCTAAGAGGTTAAAAGAGGCTTTCAATGAATTTCTTCAAAACACATAGGCTAAGGTGAACTTCAAAAAGATGTTAAAAAAATAAAAAACAAGCCTTAATTAATTTAATTCATGTTCAAGAAGGACTTGTTCATGAGCATTCAGATATTACAAACAGATTGGAATAAGAAGATTTAAATTTGTTAATTTTGACCTTTCAATACTCCTTCAGTTATAACCATAGTTATAGAAGGACTTTTAACGTGATTCTAGTTGTATTGAAAAGTAGACATTCATAGATTTCTAATGATATATAACACTCTTCCTAATTCATTAAGACGAGATAGAACCATAAATTTGAAGTTAGACTTCGATTTTGTCAATAGATTATGAAAACGACTTTAATCGTATTTAAATTAATTGACCTTATTTAAATTTAGGTTCATTGAATTATTATCATTTATTAGATTTATCCATATCCGTTAGGGATATTCTATTAGACTTAAAAACATTTCTAGTATAAATATTTTTTTGTAAAGATTAAAAAAAAACGTTATTTTTAAAAAAGAAACAACATTGTTGCTATATTTTATATGATTGAGTGATTCTCATACTAAGTTCTTGATTGAACTTGCAAATTATTTGAGAAATTGATCAACTTTGTTGTGATTTTATGCTATTTGTTCATGTCTTTTTATAGATGTCGGGTAGAGGTGATCATTGCGTATAACTTTGGCTCTCTAAGAAAGGTTCTTATTGGGTCAAGTTATAAATCATTCAAATCTCATTTTAATGTATCTAGGAAGATGTCTACACTAATTGGTATAAGAGTTTGTGCTATTTTTAGGTTATATTTCTTTAATCTTTAGTTTGTGTTATTTTTTAAGTTCTTTCTTCTTAGTTTTAGCTAGGGTCTTGTTTCTTTAAAAAAAAAAGGAGTCTATTCTTCCTTTATTATTTCAAAGTTTATGTCTAACCCTATATATAAAACTAAAATAATCTTTCTTAGTTTCTTAATTTTTTCAAACACATCAAAGAAAAATTATGTTCATGATATTAATCTTCGATCTATCTTGATTTCGGCCTAAAGTAAAAGAAGAAGAAGAAGAAGAAGAAGAAGAAATATTGTACTTGTTGAATTGTGTGGGTGAAAAAGAAAGGAAAAGGATGAAAACAATTACAAGAATTGATTGAATTGATAAGTTAGGGTTATGGCATAACCGAATACTAGGCCTTGAATTTCATAGTTGGCCAAAAGTTTCATCAATATTTCTTGATTTTGCCGACTAGGTATATACTTGAATTTGAATTCTTTCTTAGATTATCTTGCCTTGTTTCATTTAAATTTGGGCTAGATAAATCTTTCTAACTTTATTTTAATTATTTTCTTGAAATTCTTGAAGTTGAATCTTGACTTCTTGAATTAGTTAGTTTTCTTTGAGTCTTTAACATAAAATCCATTTCTTTTATTTTGTGTCTTCTTTTCAACATTATATTTCGCACAAATTTACTTTGTTGTTCATAAATTTGTTCTAAAGTTTCATTTTGATTAGTTTCATTTATTTCTTGACTCTTGAGTCTTTATTATTATAAAATAATTATATTGTTTTGATTTATTATTTGATAAGTTAGTAAGTTACCTTTAAGAACCTAAGTAAGGGAATAATGAGATTGGTAGAGTGAATGGCCAAATTGAATTGTGTGAAATATGAGTGGAATGACATTAAATCAAATGTAAATAGATGGGGAGTGTGTGGAGAAATTTTTCTTTGCTACTAACCTTTATTGTAGATATTCACAATTGAAGATGAAGAATCTTGTAAAAAGGAAAAATATGTAATATAAACCCCAATCTATATACACAATATTCCATGTATACATATTGTATTATCGTTGAAAGTATATGATTTTTTTTTCAATTTCTACCAAAAATTTAATAAAGTCTCCTCTAATTTTTCAACACCAAATTATCAGCTCAACTAATTTTCACAATCCGCAAATAAAAGTTTCAAAATTTTCCCAACGTCCGAGACTTATTTATATTAAACCCAACATAATAACAACTTTTCTTCTTCTTCAAGATTTACTCTAATGAATCAATTATTATATTATTCAAGAAATATTACATATAATGAGATGATTAATTTAATTATGACATAATTCAAGACACATATTGTCGACATAATTATAGTCACATGTTTTCAAAGGAAAACAAATTTAAATACATCCTTCATACTTAATTTTGATTCATTTACTTTTTTTTAATATAAAGTTACATTACAAAGCAAAATATACATTTAGTTCTAGAAAAATTACAAATACAAGATCTATTACTTAACACGATGTTGCGAGGTACTTAAACATAAAGAATATTAATCATTATTATATCTACACACACACATATAAATGTCTTTTTTAGCATAAACTAGATATTCATTCCATTATTATTTTAATGAATTTGTCCAATTGACCATTAGTCAGGGTATTAGTCATATTTATTAGGGTACCATCTTATTATCAAGGGAATTATTATCTTCATTTGTCTATTAACCAAGACACTAGTCCCATTAATTAGAAAAACTAGTTTATCTAACAATTTAACATTTATCAAACAAGTTTAAGATACATTTAAGAAAAATTACATTCACAGTTAAATAATACTTTAGTTTTATAGTGCCAAGCACCTTTGATGTCTCAATGTGTGAAATGGTCCTTTATTGCTGAGTAAGTCTTGTGACATCTCCTATGTTAACAGGAACAATTTCCTACTAAATCCTCAATTTATTTTGAAATTTAACTATATAGACAATAATTTTATTCTTGACTTAAAATGACATAATACAATTTCATATCATTTAAACTAATTGTTGCTACCCAAATTTCGATCCTATTTTTTAAAACTTTTTGAGAATAAATCAAAAGTAGTAAAAAAATCAAAAAATATGTTCTTAACGTATTTGTGTTATTTTGGTGTCTTTTCCAAAGAATTTAAAACAAAAAAAAAAGAGAAAGAAAAAATACATTTAATTTTAGATCAAGATAGTACCAATTTGAAAATTGAAAACCCTCTCATCAAGCAACCTATTGTTTTTTAATCAAATGGTTTACAATCATTCTTTTAATTCAGGGGTCCATTTTTGTTTCATTTGTCTCCAAGTTATCCAATAAATGGTTGAGATTTATTCATGAAATTCAGTTTACCTTGGTTTGCTTTGCTTTTAAGCCAAATAAATTTATTTACCTATAAATATGTGGTTATACCACACATAAAAAAGGGGGATGAGAACCAGAAACAAAAATAAAGGGAAACAAACAAAAAAAAGTGATTCTACACACACGCTCTCCCTGCACCCACACTAAAAATCCCTAATCCATTTTCAAAAAAGATAAGAACCACCAGCCACAAGAAAATTTCTAAAAAAATCCAACACCATTACCAGCCTATCTAGCCATACACCACTATCCTCCCCAACATCTTTACCCCTCCTTGTTCACACCGACGATCCTTCCCTCACCAACACCTATCTCCTTTTTCCCTTTAGCCATGGTCACTGCCAAAACCAGCAACCTACACTTCCAACTGAAACCCCTAATCTTCTCTACTCTGGCCACACACATTTACTTCCCTCTCTGTTCCCAAGACTTTCAAACTCAACACTGACCCAGTCACTACTGGAATGCTTCTCATCAACCTGATAGATCTCTTTCCAGTTGAAGACCTCTGTAACCAGCTACTATTGAAATCCTAGTAGGGAAAAGGAGCAATAATAAACCTTATTTAGTCTTAATCTGCTTCCTCTGGTGTTTTTAAGGTGTATCGCCAATATAGGGAGAAAGACAAAGACATTGTGCATCTCGTGGATTGGTCCACTTGCCCTTGGGCCCCATTGTCGTATATACTGATGCGCCAGCTTTTTCAAACCTCTTTGGACAAGTACACTCGACACACCATCAAAGACCGACCCACCACAACTAGAAATCATAGCCTCATCCTTTCCTCTTCAATGCCAATAATTGCTCGAATTGATTGAAACAAATTAAAGAAAAGATTGAATAAAAAATATAAACAGAATAAGAAAGAAGGGAAATAAAACCAATTGCTTGTATGTTTTTCTTTGTTACAGGTCATAGTGAGAGTCATCATCGGCACAAGGAGTAAGAATAAGAGAAACAGCTCTAAATCCTACCATTCTTTGGGTTTCGCCTACGGTGGTGCGTGAACCCACGTGCTGCTAGTGGCAGTGGTGCATGCAGAACTTGTGCCACCATTATTCATGTAATTTCAAGATTTTTTAGTGTGGTTGTTGAGTTTCTAGCAACCTCCCAAACTATCCTCGACCTTTGGAAGGTTCATTTTAGGATTCAAATGATTTTTTTTAGTTTTTTATGATTTATGTTTAATTATAATGTTGTGTAAATATTTGTAATTGAATGGGTGTGGGTGTGGGGGTTTATTAATAAGAAAAAATATGTGTGTTTGTATTTTCTTTTATAATTTTGAATGTTTAAAACAAAAAAAAACAAAAAGAATTAAATATTTGAATTATATAAGGCCAAGTTTATCAAAAATACAAAAATCATATCGTGTTTAAAAACTAAAATATGTGATGTGTTTTATTTTTTAGCATGCATTTTGTATTTAATAATTAGTTTATTGAATCTATGAGAATTTGACTAATATTTCAATAATCACTAGAATTTTAACTCATAAGGATTAATGTTTAATATTCTTGTATAAATGTTGGACCTGCAAGTAAGACTGATATTTAAATATCAGGAGTTGACCAAAAAATTCTTAGAATTATTCCAAATATTCACCAATTTTAATTAGGAGTATTTTTCATCACAACATATAAGTTGTGGAAAACCCACTCATTTTTCAGGATAGGTGAATCTTGTTAGGGCACCTACATAGATCCCTTTCATAAGAATTTGTTTGGGCACATTAGTCTATAATAAAATTCTAAATACCTTGTTTATTCACACGAATAAATCTTCATCCTAAGCCATAAACAGACAACCGATTAGAATCCTATTAAAACCTTTAAACCACATTCAGAAAACAAAATATAGTTTACCTTAGGTAAGGTGCGCTAAGGGTGTTAATATCTTTCCCATCCACAACCATTCCATTACCCTTAGAATCTCTAATAAAACCAGTATACTTGAGTTTCCTAGTAATCCTGAATCAAACAACTAGGCATGACCCTCGACATCGCACGTCCACATGTGACACTAATCATCATTAACAATTTTACCCATATTAACAATTTTATTCTTATAATCTCTATCATTTAGATCGTATATTAAGATCAATCCTAAACAAATTTTAAAGTTAGTTAATTCTAGCCAACTTAACTTAACTTAACTTAATCGTTCAAAAATGTTTGTCAATATTTTAACCATATTTGAAGTTCAAGAATTCAACTTCATGTATACTTTGTTTCTTTCAAAAACTAAGATGCATAGCTACAACTTTACAACATAGAAGATAACCCAGTTCTTCTGTCAATATATCTAACAAGATTTAATTTGACCCTGCCTTAGCTTTTAACCTAAATATGGAGTTTTATAACTCCAATTTAAGTGATGACAGTCTCAATAGAAAACTAGCATCCCTAACTTCAACTTTTATGAAGAAACGTAATCCATTTTTCATGATTTTCAAGTTCTCTACCCAGCTGAGAGTTAGGTGATGAAGTTGTCCAGTTTTTCAATTTTTGCTTTTGACATACAACGAAGTATTTTCATTCGTTTTCTCACCATTCAAAGCAGTTATTTCTCATCCATATATCTTACAACATCATTAATCCTATCACTCTAACAATTAACTAATTTTTTTCTCACATCCTTCTTGAAATAACTAAAATTCTCTCACCGAAAGCACATTCACTTTCTCTAATATTCCTGCATCAATAATACTTAAACATTACATGAAAATTCTATAATTCTCTTCAAACTTGCAATATTCATAATTCAAAGCATAACTAATCTTTTCATTACAAATTAAACATAAGATTTCTATTTATTTTCAATTCATTGTTCACATTTTAAGACATGCTATAATAATTACAACCAAACATCATTACTTCATTATTTTATTTTATTTTTCATTTTTCCCTCTTTATAGCTGGCACACCACCCTTCACAACACTAGGATTTTTTTCTTCAATTGTTCATTATTTTAATTTGCTTTCATCTATTTCCATCCCAATTACATTAAACAAGGCAAATTTCTCATTTTCACTCATTTTTCTCATGAACCCTAAACAAGATTTTACAATTTATACATCAAACTCATTTTCACTCATTTTTCTCATGAACCCTAAACAAGATTTTACAATTTATACATCAATTCTTAATCATTTTCAATTTAAC
>Ga0325414_1002257_pt1 | contig 19364 bp, 16 predicted proteins | sample PopdelMetagenome_8_FD_206183 | JGI IMG/M metagenome (GOLD analysis project Ga0325414, IMG submission 206183) | Populus deltoides microbial communities from Bellville, Georgia, United States - Leaf-PdKOR-R3 | ecosystem: Host-associated > Plants > Phyllosphere > Phylloplane/Leaf | place: USA... | reverse complement strand
AAACGAAATCCAGTTCAAAAAATAATAAAATTTCCCATTGTTCCTCCTTTTCCTTTCTAAATATGCTATTTTTTTCATCAATAAACATGACTTATTTAAGACCAAATATATATAAAAAAGGCAATCTCATAACAATATTTATATATAGAATATTTAGAAGCTTGGGCTTATATGATAGCAGGAAAGAATAAAAGACCCTTACATAAAATTTTTTAAAAAAAATTGAAGACCCTTTGCAAAATATAATTGAGAAGGTTTTAGGAATGAAAAATTGCATATTTTTTAGAAAAAAAAAATAAAAAAATGAAAGGAATAAATTTACAGAAAGAACAGTTGGCAGGCAATAGTTAAAATCCGAGACCCCCAAATCAACACACTGATAAACCTAAAACCCTAACAAAGGGGGAAAATGGTACTTTCAATTCAATCACATCGTTTCAATTCCTTCGCAAGATTTCGACTTTCCTCTCTCCTCCCTTCTCTATATCAGGTTCCTTCTCTTCCTATTTCTTTTCTTTAGCTATATTTTCAATTTTTAAGCTTGTAGCATTATGTGTTATACACAATATGCTCATGATCTTGATAAATATCAAGGAATTCTTACTTTCTTGCTTTCTTTCACCTTTTGAAGATTTTCTTTGAACTTGGTTTTTGTTACCTCGTTTGGTTTTCTGTTTTATCTACTTTATTATAATGTCATATATTTTTTTTTATTTGTTGGTGACAATTTTTTTTTTTTGGGCAGAATGGAAGAAATGCAACCACTTTTACTGGAAGGAATGATCATAGTCTTTCTTCTGTAGGTAATCAGTCACTTTTTTGCTATTTTCAGTTTCTGTAAATTCACTTGCAGAATTGTATGCAAGAGCGCGATACTATTTGATTGGTGCTGAGTGAGGGATTTGGGGTTTGATTAGTCAGTTTAAGAATGATTTTTTATTGCTTGGTGAAGTTTCAGATTTTGAACCTGATGAACTCCATGATGATGGTGAAGCAAAACAGAAAGATAATGCACTTCGTTTGGCTCTCACACAGCTAGCTGGTGAATTTGGTGGAGAGTCTATGTTGTCATTGCAGCGGTTTTTCAACTCACGAAGGGCTCCTGTAATATCAACAGGCTCGTTGAAGCTTGATCTTGCACTTGGCATTGGTGGATTACCGAAGGTGATTTGGTTAAAAAAACGTGGCTGTTAGTTTAAATTAGGTTTTCCGTTTTGTCAACTATGTTTGTTCCACTTTATATTCTTTGGATTGCTATTAAGGTCTATTCATTCTATTCCTTTGTTGTGTCATTTGCTTCTGGGACCATGGTGATGGATTGCTAAGGAACTAAATTATGGCATGCTTATCAATGCTGAGCCTTTGTGATTGTTGGGATAGCAACTACAGTTGTGAAGATAACGTGAAGCTTCAAATCTAGCATTTGTATATTAATTGATTTGCGATGGATGTCTACCTGATCTGATCGTAGACATTTCTAGTTGAGCCATGAATTTTGAAAAATCCTCAAGACAACTTTGGTTAGAAATCTGCCTTGCACTCTGCAGGGAAGAATGGTTGAAATCTATGGGAAAGAAGCTTCTGGCAAGACAACTCTTGCACTTCATATTATCAAGGAAGCTCAAAAACTTGGAGGTGTGTGCTACTAGATTTGTCATGCTTTCTGTTTTATATTTTATGAAAGTTAGCATGCATAACCCTAACAAGGATATCAGGTTAGATTTTAATTGATTAGTTGCAGTTTGAAAATCAGACCCCTTACATGGATTACAAAACCTTAGATTAATTTTATTGGAGCACTGCATAATAAAATCCTTGCTAAATATTCATAGGTTTTGGCACTCTGATATGATGACTTGAGGTTTCATTTGCCAATTTCAGTTATTAATCCTTCTTATGAAAAACAACTGTCCTGATATCAAGTCATTTTTTTTTTCTCTCCATTTCACCCACTTCTATCCCTGTTACTGGTTAGTTAATGATCACTAGATTCATCACCTATGTTCCACTAGGCTTAGCCTTTCATCTGTATTTTGTCATGATCTGTGCGCAATTTCCATTTTCAGGAAGGCTCTTTAGGAACACATAGAGTAACCTTTTTCCTTGTCTTTTGTTACCAGCAGCTCAGGAAACCGCAGAACTACTCTATATTTTGGTTTTATACAGGATGGAAAGCATTTTTATCACTAGATTCCACTTTCTTTTTTCTTGCAACTGTGCAAGGAAATGCACACTTGATAACTTGGGTATAGGTTTATACTGGTTTCTAGTTTGTGTTGTAGGTTTTTCATAATATGCTTTTAACTTTATCTATGAAGGTTTTCATGTTTCTGTAGAGTGTTTTTGTCATTTTCTGTCAACTTTGTTGTTTTTGACACTGAACTTGTTAGTTTTGTCAAAAAGATTAGTTGATGCTACAGTATGCCAAATCACTTGAATTTTACAGTCAATGTACATTCCTTTTTTCTTCCTTTTCTGAAAAATTCTCACCGATATACCGTTGTTCCTGAAACTTTTCTCATTTGCCAAGTAAATAACTTTAGAGTTTCTGTGTGTGTGATATATGATTATACACCCACTCCTAAACCCAAACCAGGTACATTAATAGATAGATAGATAGATATATTTTATCTCTGCATGTAAAATGCACCCACACCCACATCCAAAGACATGGATAGATGGATAGAGAGATGTTTAAAATTGTAGAAAGGGAATAAAACATAGATGGATAGATGTATGTGCTTAAGTGATCTTATCCTGCACGTTTAGTTACCACCATCTCCTATATCTTAAATTAGACAAGAAAGAAGCAAATAATTTTCTTCATTATCTTTAGTTGTGAAAGAGGATGGCCAAATAAAAAAGGCTAAACTGCTTAGTACTAAAACATTATTGTGTATATTTGCCATCATACGCCAGAAGCTAGCAAAATTCTTAGTGCTAAAAAATTCATTCTTTATACACTAGAAGCTAGCAACAGTACGATATATTTGAAGATTTTCTATTTCTAATGATCAGTTATCTACTTATTATTATTTTGATCTTGTTATGTTCTTTTACTTGTATTTGGCCTTTCAAGATGCTTTTGCTGCCCATGTGGTTAAAATAATTATATCCTAATTAAATCTGAGCCATATAATGTCTTTTTGTCAGGATATTGTGCATATCTTGATGTAGAGAATGCAATGGACCCTTCACTTCCTGAATCAATGGGCATAAACACAGAAAATCTTCTTATTTCACATCCAGATTGTGCTGAAAATTTGCTCAGTGTAGTCGATACTCTGACTAAAAGTGGTTCTGTAGATGTTATCGTGGTGGATAGTGTAAGTAATTAATTCTCAAGCAGACTCTCCCACACACACATCTTTGTGTCCATGACCTTACCCTGTTATCAATAGTTATTGTAACGTTTTGTTATAGCTTTTTGATCCCTTATAAATTGCACTTGTGGATCTCTATGGTGTCCTTTTCTATTTTATCTCAGTCATCGTGCTTAATACCGTTCCAGGCCTTTTTTTACAGGTTGCTGCACTTGTCCCCCAACGTGAGATTGATACTGCGGTAGGAGGCACCTTTGAAGATATACAATCACGATTAATGACCCAAGCACTACGAAAGATCAATTATTCATTATGCCAATCACAAACTCTCATTATTTTTCTTAATCAGGTTGAGTTCTAGACTTCCCGCCAAAACATTTCAAATATTCTGTACGGTTGCTGTAAAACAGTAACTTATGGGGAAAATAATATTCACCAATTGTTATTGTTGTCTTTATCCAGGTTAGAAAAAGTTTAAAATCAGGGCGTGCAGAAGAGGTCACTTGTGGCGGAAATGCCTTGAAATTCTATTCAGCTGTGCGTTTGAGAATGATCAGAACAAGACTACTCAAGACTGAGGACAGGGTATATTCCTTAGCGCCATTGCTAACATGTGACCTGAATAAATTCCATTGTCATGTTCCTCAGAGATATGTTCTTTGCATAAGCACCTAATTGTGGTTATTTATTTGATATTTGCTTGAAAATCTGGTGGAGTTTCTAAGCTTTGTATACAAGTGATAAATTTGTAGATGGACAAATAAGATATTGTTGGCTTATAATGGTCTAGGATTCTGCATGAATTTCCATACTTTCAGTCATGCTTGTCCTTTATCTTGTTTACCTTGATTGATTGATCTGTGTTCCGTGCTTTAAATTTCATTCTTCTTTTCCTTTCCAATTTACCTTCTATCAGATTATTCCTCGTTCTCAAGCTTTTGTGTTAGTTAACAATAAAATTTTTTATGTTAGTTTACTTGAACTGATTGATCAAGTCTTTCACGTTCTTGTTGCTGTTTTGCTCTGTTAAATAATGCTATGTTTTTCAGATAACTGGTCTTGGGGTGTGTGCACAAGTGGTGAAAAATAAATTGGCTCCTGCTATGACGAAAGCTGAACTTGAGATACAGTTTGGGAGAGGCTTTTGCTCTGAATCTGAGGTCTTAGAATTAGCTTGCGAGCACAGTCTCATCAAGAAAGAAGGAAGCAGCTATGTCATTGGCAGAAAGGTATTTGGCAATGAACGTGTAGCTGAACAATACTTAATGGAAAATGAAGGGGTTCATGATCAAATAGTTGCAAAATTAAGGGAAAAATTATTTCAGAGGAAGATGGAACTGTGAGAGACGAATGATTTGCTCAAAGGAATCAGGTAAAATCGAAACAAAAGTGGCTCCAAAATGGCTGCTAGCTGCATAAACTGGGAAACTAGGCACACAAGAATTTGGATAATCAGTTGCACTGGAGCTTTATTTGTGAGACCTGAAGGTGTTAAAATTAACTGTGCATTGACAGAAGATCTTTTCCAGTTGGGGCACATGAGATGGTAAACGATAGGAAAACCATTTCTCCGATAAGAGGTTGACTAGTTATTCAGGGAAGATTACGCAAGCCTAGCTTTCCCTCAAAGTCTGTCTTGTTCATCAATGCTTGTACCTCTCGGGCTTTCATGTGCTGTATTAAGAGAATTAGTCAAGTAATTGCAACGAACTCGATTGCAATTTAATTTAAGATCAATCATTCTTCCATTGCAAAGCTGTATTATTATTAGTTATAAACATTAATGTAATTTTCTCAGACATGCTTCTCGATTCATCAGTATTGGCTTGCTCTCTTTAATATAAATCTGCATCTAGCATTAATGTTGCCGGCCAATTCTGTACGCCAATGTATAACAATTTTCTTTTAATTAATCATTTCGTGTGTTAATGTAACACCAGATTTTTCGAGTCTTCAATTGATTTTATGTTTGATTTTTTTATTCAGTATATTGTTTTTTAAAGTATTTTTTTATAAATCTTTAAAATAATATTATTTTATTTATTTTTATTTTTTAAAACTAAAAGAACAATACAGCCCAAGTCTATCATGATCTGTGCTTGTCATCTAAGTAAAAAACATTACCTCGGCCGCCATGGGCCATGTTTCCGAGTTCAATAGGTTAAATTCACTGATTGCTCGACTTAAAAGATTTTTTCCGAGCCAGCAGTTTTGATCATTTTTCCACACAACAATATGGCATGGATCGAAACTGCCAAGGCAGTATCGTTCTCGATCATCTACTCATCGCAACTTGATAAAATCATATTATCATTTAGAATATAAATACACGTAAAACCATATAATATTTATTTAAAAAATGGAGAAATTCATACAAACATATGCAAGGGATGGTCATGCCTTGAAGGCAATTGCTTACTGTATTAGACACACGCCATGTTCTTTCTACAAAAAAATCACTAGCAATTTATGGATGTGGGGCAACGCCTTTTTTTTTTAATCACATTAGAGAAACGCACCTACGTGCAAGGGAGCGATTTACTCTATATATAGAAGAGGCAATATGACACCAAAGAGGGGTTTTAGAAGGGATAATTATTTTGTACTGTAAGAGGTAGATGTTTTCAAGACGTAATGAAACGTCTAATCTAAAATTACAAAAAGAGGATTGTATGAGGACTAAAAAAAAGCAAATAATAAAAGAAAAAAAAAAACTTTTTCGAAATAAGAACAAACCAGCACTACCATACTCTTGTTGGTTTATGACATTTTCCTTCAATTTTTTGTCCTCTGAGTCAAGTTGACATCCGAATATTTGAAAGAGATTAGATGGTATGGCCCCTAATGTGGATAGGAATCACCTCCTTTGGCATCACAAAATGATCCAAGTGACAAAAGTTTCCAGCAAGCGCACTCTGATTAGGGTATGTTTGGTGTTATTATCAAACCGCTGTTTTATGAAAAATTATTTATTTTTATTTTAAATTATTTATTTTTATGTTTTTATATTGTTTTGATGTAATGATATTAAAAAATATTATAAAAATAAAAAAAATATATTATTAAGATACATTTTTAATTTAAAAACACCTTTGATCACAATCACACACTTTCAAACAGCCTCTAGGTTGAGTTTTCATAAATGCACTAATTAACCCACCAGGGGAAGGCTGTGAAAATTCATGGAAGCTTGGTATGTGACCTTGTTCCTGGTGTAGCTATACAAGGATGGAAAATTGGTTTGGAAATAATGATAGCTACGATACAGGGGTATGAAACATGAATTGATGTGAACAAACTAAATCTCCTATTTGGAACTATAATATATATGAATTCTACACTTTTTTTTTTGGGTAAAGATTAGGCTAGAATGACAGAATTTTTATATGCTTCTATCGCCGGCAACTCAGCAAGAAAAAACCTTCAAATGAGTCAAGCTGCAGAAAATATACAAGAATTTGTTTCTCTCGTCACTATCAGAATTTCTCAATTTCAAGTTGGAATATTTTGTCGGTATTTATGTATTTAGTCCATCGACACGGCATTTACTATCAGGCTCAAAAATGGAAATACTTCACTAAAAAAATTATCTTCGATGATTTATGGGTTTCGATGATTTATGGGTTGTTGATGAGTTATTGATAATAAAATTATCAATGGATTTATAAACGGTAAAAAAGTGTCAAATAAAAAAAATTTACTCGCTTTAATATATCGGTATTTCCATCGGTGAATATAACATATTATCGATAAAAGATAGTATGTAATTCCATTAATGAATGTTTATGTAATATTACGAACAAAATAAAACCGTCGGTGATTAAACAGTGACACAATGATATTTATAGTAATTCTTTTTCAACTCTCTAGAATATATTGACTAACTTGGTAAGCCATCAGTAATGATTTTTTTAACCTATTAAATAGAAATAAAAAATAATTAAAAGAAATTAAATTAATATAAAAATAAAATATTTATTACAAATTTAAAAATTTAAAAATTGAAATACAATTAATGTAGAATAGAGGGGCTGAAAGAAGAGGAAGATGAGGCGAGTCTTCGCCAAGACCATAGGGCCATAAAAGGGAGCACATGTACTACCTATCTATGATTTTAGCTTTATGTACAATCAACATAGTTCGACCGTCTCAACTCTACATTGTTCTATCTTAGCATTAAGATGGGTCATCCGAGCTTTAACTGAATGATTTAAAATCAACTCAAACTCTAAAGTTTGAGTGCTTAGGAATCGATTGTGAGCATGCAACGATTGAAACACTTCGAGTCGTCCACAAGTCCTTGGCTGTAGTGTCTGAGATATTATACACCTGATTTCTATCTGATCCATCAGACGATCCTACCTCTAACCATTAATTCAGATCGAGCTCTGGATGGGTCGAAGAATTGTTCCCGTATCTCTTCTTCAACCAGGTGTTATATGTATCCTAAAGAAAAAGTCAGCAAATTAAAAAAATCAGGATTCCCAAGAAGTTTTGTTTGTCTACAATATTCTTAATAAGAGGATGAGTAACTAAAACTTGAGTATAATTAATCACATTGCTAATATGGACAAGTAACATGAAAGCATGAGAACTCTTCAAATGAAAACCAAAAATCTCAAAAATTTTATCAGCGAGCATGATTTTGTGATTATAAGGACAAGTAAGCTAAACTTAAGTATAATTAATTACATGCCTAATAAGTAGTGAAGAGGGCAGTTGTTAATACAAGCACAATCATATGCAAAAAATCTTGAATAGTTTCATAAACCATGAGTGAGATTTGGCCTCTAAAATTGATGCTTATAGCTCAATTGTAGTTGTGCCATATTTGAGTTTTCTCAACCATTTTTGTCTTTGAAAGTTTCATATATGATTGGAAGAATAAACTAGAAAATGACAATCAAGTTCTAAACCGTTTTTTCTTGCTCTTAAAAGAGCTTTTTGTTTTAATATATCATCTAAAAACAACAAAATTGTTCTCATATGAAAATAATTCCAACAACAACATTCCAACAATTATTAAGAACATAAAAATTAAAAAAATAAATATAATGAAAAAAGCACAAAAAAGAGAAGAGAAAAGAAAAATCTTACCTTAATTTCGTTGTGAGTGAAGTTGATAAGAAAAAAAAGAACAAATAACAAAAAAAAAGAGAAGAGAGGGATGTTAATTAACAAAAAAAAAAGGTAAAAATGAGAATGGAAAAGAAAACAAGAAGAGAAGGACATACCTGACATATAGAAGGAGAGAAAGAAGAGAAATAAAGAGAGAGACATTTGTTTTTTTGCAGAAGAGGAAGAGAGAAGAAGAAACAGAAATGCTCATCTATTATGAAATTATGGATTTTGGTATTTTAATTTGGGGTTTTTTTTTACAGATGGATAATTAAATATTAATATTTTTAACATTCTCATCGGTGTTTCCATCTATAACATTTAATTGAAATTCTCAATTTAATCTAAAATCATTAGAAACTCCTCTAAATATCACCGATGACTTTTCAGTTTCTCTGTTTGCTATAAACAATAATTAACAATGCCATTGAGAAATGAATAGTCTCAAAGCTCTTAGAAAAATACTATCAGACTTAATCTATCAGTGATGCCGTATGTAATAAACATAGTGAATAATGTCATTGAGAAGTGAACAATTCCAAAGCTCTCGGGAAAATACTGACAAACTTAATCCGTTAGTGATGCAATATGTAATGAACACAATGAATAAAGCCATTGAGAAGTGAACAATTTCTAAGCTCTCTTATATATACTGATGGACATAATCCATTAGTGATGTCGTATATAAATAGCATAATAAACAGATCCATTAAGAAGTAAACAATTCTAAAACTCTTTGGAATATATTGACGGACTTAATTCGTTAGTGTGTCTGTTGGTATTTTATGTTCTGTCAGTAATTCCATCAGTATAAAACATTTTTTGTGGTCAAATTGTATCTTCATTCCTTATCTCTTCGTCCTGTTTATACTTAAAATCACAGCAGCACATATAACACAATAACACCAGTTATGTGTATAATAATAAAATCATAATTTTTTTCCTTGTCATGTAATAATAAATTCACGTCATTGTTATTACATTAAAATTAATTTCATCGAGAAATATTACATTAAAATTAATTTCATTACTTATTTAATTACACATTTGTGCTATTCACATTAATTAAAATTTTTTTTTTCCTTCAATTTCATCTTGATCATCGTCATCTTCATCGTAATCTTCTATATTAATTTTATCACTATCATCATCTTCATTGACTTCTTTATGTTTGCTAGTTCTCAAAACATCATTTAACTCCTCAACGTCAACATCAACAAAAATATTCTCAGCGATGCAATATGTATCAACTAATTCATCTAGCTGAAAAACATCATCTCCCATAATTACTTTATTATTACCATCCTGAACAACCCAGACACGACCCTTGAGTTTAGTTTTCACTGTAGATAACTAATCAACTATTGAACAATCATTTCTAAAGGAAAAAAGTGTATATGTAATAAACTTGCTAGCATTGCTTGGTGAAAACAAAGATATCATCAATGTTACAGAATCTATCATTTGTATTAATTTTGACGAAAACATGATGGAGATCTACTATGTTTCCTCTGTTATTGGTATCATATCAATAACATTTGAATAATAAAACTTTATTTTACTCGCTATTATATTGCAATTTAATGACATCTTTTAACTTTCCAAAGTACTTAACTTTGAACTCATTAGAAGTCGATCCCTTAACACGTGCTCCACTATTATATGTCTTTCTACTCTGACCATAATTTTCAGTATGAAAAACATATCCATTGATGAAATACCTATTGTAGCACTTGACCTTTCTTTCAGGACCTAAACTTAGTAAATTCAAAGTAACACTAACATTCTCACCTAATTGATAAGCCTGATACATGAATTACAACCATTAACAGTTAACGAGAAATGTGTAATGAAATTAAGTATCTTGAGATATAAGAATAATTAAATAATCCTTCCATGTGTTCTGAACCATATGAAAAATTGTTCATCTTGTAATCGAAAGATTTGAGATTTAGTCAACTATGAATTTTTGAACAATAAAAATTGAAGATGTTTTCTATAAGGAATTTAACAATCTATCAGTTTATGATATTATGAGAGATAAATTGTTCAAAAGTAATAATATGTTAATTATTAAACTTACTGAATAAAATATCTTAATTCATCACAGCCAAATAATATATAATTATATGCGTGTCTGATTTTAATTTCTGTCAAGTATCTTTATCTCACAATATTTTTTGGTATAAGTAGTCCAAAATGAGAGAATATTAACAAGTTCTCACTCGAAGACACTTCCACACCATTGTCATGCCTTAGAACATAGTTTATTCTTCTTCTCAAGTGAGGCTTGAAATAGTTCAAGATAAATATTGAGATCACTTCAACAATATATGCTTCGCATATTGAAGCCTCAACATGCGTCTTGTTTTTTACTTGTCTTTTAAGGTTAAACACATACCTACATGAAATTAAATGGATGTTTTGATTTTTTTTAAAAAAGATAATAGAATTTTAATTACGATGCATGTGTAATACCTAACCTCTCAAATAGATACATCCATCTATATTGAACTAGGTCTCCAACTCTTGCCTTAAAAGGTAAATGTATAGATAAATGTTCAATTGATTCATATAATGATAAAAGTAATATCATCTCAAGTTTATATATTTTATGGATGATATTCATTTCAAGTCTCTCCATGTATTGTATATGCAACTTGTTGAAGCATATATCTCTAAATAAGTGACTGATCTCTATGAGTGTATCCCATATCCTATTTGGCAATAAATCTTAGTAAGCTAGTGGAATGAGTGTTTGCATAAACACGTGACAGTTATGATTCTTTATCCCATATAATTTGCAACCCTCCAAATTCACCAATCTAGATATGTTCAAAGTATATTCATCAGGAAAACACACACTCTTAAGCCATTGGTAAACAAGTAATTGTTCATTCTTATCTAAAGCGAAACTGGTTTTAGGCTTTGCAACTTGTGACCCATCATAAATCAACTCTATATTTTTATAGTGACAAAACAAAGTTATATTAATTCTAGCCTTCATATTGTTCTTTGTCTTCTCATTTCATGTATATAACCGTGTTAAAAATATTTTCAAATATGTTTTTTCATTGTGCATGACATCAAGATTATAGTGAAGGAGATTGATCTTCTAATAAGGAAGCTCTTAAAAAAAACTTCACTTTACCCAATTATAGGTTAAATCAAAACCATGAAACTTCTGCTTATTAGATTGAAAACCAAACACAATGTCATCATACTGCGACACTACATCATATAATTCTTCACCCGATAGTAGCAGCGGTACAAAACCCCTTTCAAATCTACTAACAAAAAAGTTCTTCCTGTACTTGTGATATGTTGGTAAGAACCACCGATGAAAATAAAAAAAGACGTTCTATCACCATTTATTATCGTGAAGGCTTTGTTATTTTTCATATAGTATGAACATGCTATTTTTTCATGCATGCTCCAATAAAAAACCATTACATATACAGGAAAATCATTGATAGTCCACATCAAAACTGCTTTTATTTGCAAATTATGTTATACACTATAAGTTAAAGTCTTGGATAACCATAGCTACTTCAACTCATCAATCAAAGATTAAAGATAAACATCTATATTCCGATCCAGTTTATTAGGATCGGGTATGACTGTAGATAAGAACTTGATCTCTGACCTCATACACATCCCGGTGACAAGTTGTAAACCGTGAGTATCATCGGCTAATAAGAATAAAGAGTAGAAAATAACCTGAATGGATTAAATCCGTCTGTACATAATTTAAAATGCATGTTCCTTGATTTTACTAAAAACTGAGGATGCACCTTATTAAAATATTTCCAGGCTTTACCATCGGATGGGTACACCGGCACTCCATCCACCGCAGCATGTGAATGATGTCATGTCATGTGCTCAGTATTTTTTGGAGACATGAATAACCTTTATAGTTTAGGTGTGATTGTGAAATATCCAAGTTTTCCATGTGTAATAAGAGTCCTCTTGCCGGTTTTGAGTTAATAACGAGCATGCCCACATGTTCTGCACTCGTTAAACTCTGTATTTTCAAGGTAGTACAACATGTTGAAGTTTGGAAACATGAAAATTTTATGGTATCCTGGGCCAGGGGGTTTCATCATGGATTTTGTAACATAAAAGTTCTCTTTTAACCTATTCTTTTTAGGTAAAATGCTTGCCTATTCGACAATTCGGTCATAAACCACCTCATTTAACCCATGATCTGACTTGATGGTGAAAACATGTGCAACGACCAATAATTTATTGTGATTTGTGCACCCATCCCATAAAGATCGCCAGAATCTTTCAAAAGATCGAACCTGGTCGTATCTATATTAGTTTCTTTATTTACGATTGAACATTCACTTGCATAACCCTAATTCATTCTCATCACATCCATAATCATATTCCTATAAGGATTACTATTGTCATCTGCAACTCCATGCACACTGCTAGAACTTGAAATTGACCCAACTATCATTTCTACCATGGTCTCGTAAAGAGCATATGGTTCTCCGTGTGCAAACAAACATATATATTTCTCCATGAACCCTTTATGTAAAAGATACATTGTTACAACATTTAGATAAAAAAACTTTTTATTTTTTACACTTTTTAAATGAACATCTAATAACGCTTCCACTAATATTTCTTAGACTAGACAATGCGTAATTAATAAAACCCTTAACCCCATTACAATAATCTATCCCACTCAACCCTTCGGGTGAATCTTGATACATCTATGAACAATTATCCATTACTTATATCAAACCTATATAGAATATTGATGACAACATGTAGTAATTAATTATGTAAACTACATAAATTAGCCAACATTTATTTAACTCAACTTATTCAATCTATTTTAATAATACTGTTAATTCATTATCATTTATCTATATAAATTCAAATTTCTATACATTTATCAAAATTCTCAACTCAATAATAAAATTGATAAAATATAAAATGAACCCGTTAAATAAGTCATTATTTATTTCATTAGAAAACACCAAAGTCACAAATTGAAAAGAAATTTCATCAATTTACAAATAAATATAATTTTTCAAAATCTCAAACAAATCCTAACATACACAAATTATACATTCATACAATAAATTTCTATGAGAAAAAAACTATAAAACAAGTAAACATCCAAACAAAATATACAATAAAAATTAACATTTTAAAAATTGAGTTAAAAAAAAAGGGGTAGCTTTGCTTACTTGATGTGGGAAATTCTCAATAAAATTTGAATCAGAACAAGGATGTTGATAGACTGAGTGTTAGGTTGGCCGAATTTGTGGTGGGAGGTTGATTTATGCTATAATTAAGATTTGGGCGGGGGTTATAATGCTGATTATTATAGAGCTGAGATGAAGAAGAAAAAATAGGGGGAGGGGGATAGAGGGGTCGCTCACCAGGTCATAAATTAAATATTATTGATGACATTACAAACAAATTTCACCAACAGGTTAATTATATTGGTCATTTTATTTGTATAAATGGCATATCATTGTATATTTTAGCTTTTATTAATACCTTCTTTTTCCATTGTAATCCCTTCAGTATAAGCTCAGGGAATATTTCCAAACCTAACACTGTCTACATCTATAGTGTCGTGTTATTTTACTTTAAACAATTATACTAACACTGTTTGTTTGTGCGGCCTAGCCACACTTTTCAATTAATTTGAATTTATTTTCTACTTCACGTTAAATTTTTTAGTGTTTTTGGATCACTTTGATATGCTAATTTAAAAAATTAATTTTAAAAAATAAAAAAAATAGTTTAAAAAACAACATCTACTCTAGTGAAAAATGCCACGTTTTGCAGGGAAGAAAATTGTCAAGTGTACACATGGATTTTAACTTGAACGTTTAGTAATTACCCTGAGAAATGCTCTTAAAAGGTGCAGATTTGTGAAACAACATGTAATGGTTGTGAAGAATTTAGGCCGTACAGGATGTGACTAATATGTCTGGGTTTCAGAGGAAACTGACGGCTACAATTAAAAGGATAATTAATAGTCGAAAAGCTGTTTAGATGTGCATTAATGGTTCAAGTTAGCATTTGCAATTTGTAGAAAATATCCACCACAGTAGTTTACAGTTCAATGAATTTGGCATTATGGATTGGAGAATTCTTAGCAAGATGCAAGTCGACCTAGGAGTATATATTTTTTTATATTAAAGAATATATCAATTAATAGGAGTTTGTTGATGATGTGGGGCTCTCTTTTCTCTATAAAAAGGAAGGTAAGAAAGGGAGTTTGGCAAACATAGTTGCAATCTCTCTTTCATAGTTTATTCCTCAAGCATGGCTAGATCAAATTTAGCTGGCAAAGGCCCTTCCATGATTTCCGTAATGCTACTCTTTGGGCTCCTACTAGCTAGCCTAGATACAACAGGTATACTCATAATCATGTTAATTTTATGCTATCTGACAGTTTTACTAAAGCTATCAACTTAACATCTATGGTTAACTGAATAATCACAATATTTTTTATACAGGTGCCCAGATAGGTGTTTGCTATGGAATGAATGGTAACTTACCACCAGCACAAGAAGTCATAGATCTCTACAACCAGAGGGGCATTCGCAGAATGCGACTCTATGATCCAAACCAAGATGCTCTACGAGCCCTTGCAGGCACCAACATTGAGCTCATGCTAGGTCTTCCAAACTCGGATCTTGAAAGGATTGCTTCTAGTCAGACCAACGCAAATGCATGGGTGCAAAGAAATGTAAGAAGTTTTGGCAACGTCAGGTTTCGATACATTGCGGTTGGAAATGAGGTTAGGCCATTCGATTCATATGCACAGTTTCTAGTCCCTGCCATGAAAAACATTCGCAACGCACTCTATTCAGCTGGACTAGGAAATATCAAAGTTTCAACCGCTATTGATTATGGGGTCATAGAAGATGATTCCTCCCCTCCCTCAAAAGGCACTTTCAGGGGAGACCACAGACCATTTCTCGATCCGATCATTCGCTTTTTACTGAACAACCAAGCTCCATTACTGGTTAACTTGTATCCATACTTAAGTTACACCGGTAACTCAGAAGACATTCGTCTTGATTATGCTCTCTTCACAGCTCCATCAGCACTAGTCCCTGACCCACCACTGAATTACCAAAACCTCTTCGATGCCATTCTTGACACTGTTTACGCTGCTTTGGAGAAATCTGGAGGGGGTTCTTTGGATATCGTAGTATCAGAGAGTGGTTGGCCAACGGCTGGAGGGACAGGAACATCGGTTGATAATGCAAGAATTTATAACAACAACTTAGTTCAACATGTGAAGAGAGGAACCCCAAAGAGGCCTGGAAAGCCCATAGAAACGTATATTTTTTCCATGTTTGATGAAAATTACAAAAACCCTGAACTTGAGAAACACTGGGGGCTCTTTCTTCCAAATAAACAGCCCAAATATAACATCAATCTCCGCTAAAGAGTGCCAAAAAGTTTTCTCTGTAGAATAATGGTGGTGTAGGATACTCTCCAATTTGTATGGAGAATATTAAATAAGAAGCCTGTAATCCACTGAAAAAGGCAGGGAAAAGAAAAACTATGTCTAGTTAAATGTAATCAATAAGATGCTCACAAGGTTACTGTATGTTTACGAAGTATCATGCAATATTAGGATTGTTTCTTGAATTCTGCAGGCATACACTCAAGGTCCTAATTAATGATCATAATTATTCCTGTCCATCAGGGCATGTGGAAGGGGTGAATCAAAGTTTAAGATACAGATCAAAGTTAATATTTAAAGTATTCATTCATATTTAAAGTTATTTCATCAACATTTAAGCAATTAATTTTTCGACAATTTCCATCAATCTGAAGGGGGTGAATCAAAGTTTAAGATATATATTTCCTCCTCTGAAAAACAAAATTCAAGAGATTTGAAGGATAACTTCAGAACAAATGAACCTTAATACAATCAAAACGTTTAGATTTTAATTTGTAAGTGAGAAATGACCCTGACTTAAGCAGCAGGAGGCACTGAAGTTATAACATGCAAGCTGAAACAATCTAGCAATTCCTGTCACAGATCAGGATCATACCAATAGCACAATATATATGCTCAATTCCCAGCAATTTACGTTACACTTTATGTTGACATACGTACATGCATAGAAGGTTGGAACATCAAGAATATTCCTCTTAATGGGTACACTTTGTCAAAGACTCTTTGCAACATTATGGTTATCTTTTGGTGATTAAAATATATCATGTTCAGAGAAATTAATTTATCTGCGATATAATGGGAAAGATAATTTAATTATGAAATAAAGATATCCAAGCTTGATATAAAAACAAACTATTTTTTTTTATATCCACAAAAAAATTCGGACTTAATCACATTCAAGAAATTTATTTTTTAAAATAATTAAATTAATATAAGGATGTATCACGAAGATCATTCCAAAAAGAACTAAATTTTAATTGATTCATGGGGCTTTCATCTTATTTTTTTGGGTTTCTTTGACGAAACTAATGGGCCTGCGGAATAATAATCATTAAGGAAAAAATCACAGACCAAGCGGTTCTGATTTCTCTCGTTTTAATTTTAAGAAAACACGGCGCCATTTTTTGTTCCTCTTGCAATAAAACCTGCTCACCATCACCCACCGCTACAACCACCACCATGGAGGCGGCGATGACAGCAGGCGACTGCGACTTCTCATCAGAAGAAGTAAAAGAACTGATGACGTAAATGATGAGGAAACTTTCTACACTTGTACTTCTTTGGCAAAATTACAATTCACGTATTTAATTAACCAACTGATCAAATTCACATTTTCTTTTCAATACTTGTTTGATTGTTGATTTGAATTATGGTTTTGATAGATAAATATTGAATCTATTTTTGTGGGAGTGAAATCTCAAGGCAAAATGGAAGAAAGACATTGGATTAATGGCAGAAGTGTTGGGAACTGATTGTAAGTAGCGCAGAGATCCAAGGGTCCAATTGCATAACTCCAAGGGTGAAATTAAAAACCTCTCAAGGATAAAGACAATCTTGGGCTTGATTGTAAGGTTTCGAAATTTCAAGGGAGGCAAATTGAAAAATAGCTAATTTAACCTAAGAACCCCAATGATACGTTATTCAATAACTGTTCATTTTCTTCTTCCTCTGGAGCTACGGAAAACTGCCCAAGAAGCCACCAAAATGGCTTCGGTTAGACCCAATCTTCCCACCAAATTAAATCAAATCCAATCGAAATCATAGACTAGATTGTCTGTCACAAATCCCACTAGCTGGTTCAATTCCTTCACCCTAACGATTATCATGTGACGCGAAGAAGATCCATCCTCAACAGTCCAACAATGACAGGACTGTTGTGTTTTCTTCTCATCAAAAGTGGAACAAACTTGAGCTGTAGTTATCTTCATCCACAAGATCACCATCCTAGGAGATAAGCGACGGATTTTGTGGGAAAGACTTCAGATTGGCCCTATAAAAGCAAAAGGAAGGCCACTGTCATAGGAGGGAGAAAAACAAAATCACGAGGAAAACCAAAATAAAATCCTAGTAAAAAATAAAAAAGAAGAAGCAGCTCATTCTTGGCCAGCCTTTGAACCTTCTCTACCACAATATCATTTGTTGCCACAAAACTAGGAGTTCCCACCGTGACCAACGCTTCAGCAAACACCAGAAGCTTCTCTCTAACCGACGCGTCAACAATCTGACGCCCCAACCCCGAGCTCCTCTGCATTTGATGTCACTTTGGTTAGACGAAAGTACTTGAAACTCCATTCTAAACTACCAGGGATTATATGATCTATCTTTGTATTGGGAGGGAACATGAGCTCTTTGAATCATTTTGTTTCCATAAAATTAAAAAAAAAATGCTTTTTGCATATTTTTTTTAAAAAAATTAGTGTTATCACAAAAAAAAATTTTTAAAAAAAACCCTCAAAAAGATTTTTTATACCTTATTAACCAGTTTATTAAACTCATTATAACTTGACTAAAACTAAAAAACTCATCGCCGACATATCCAAATTTTCAAAATAATATAACTCTCAATCCTATCTTTGTAAATAAAAAAAATATTTTTGCCCGGTCAATGTACTTATAGGACGCCACCATCTTGAAAAATAAAAACAAATAAAATAGTTTCTTTTTTAAAAAAGAATAATATATATAAATAAATAAATTTCAATTCAAATTTAAATATACTTGTTCATGATAATGCAGAGTCTGAAACATTCATATTTACTAATGTTAAAGTTGAAGGAAGATACTCTTAATATACACTAACATTAGATTTAAAAATATTCACACTAGAATTAAAAATTATTGTAAACCTTATTATTTACTATCACTAAAGTTATGAATATTATATACAGATAATCAATATTATAATACAACAAATCCTTAATAATTTAAAATAAAACTAGAGATACAATATATTTCAGGTAGGATGTTTAAAAAATGATAATATCTTTTTTTTTGTATAATCAGTCAAGTGTCAAAAAAATCTAGATTAACCAATTAAAGCTTCTATTGATGATAATATTAGATGATGATTTTTTAAACCAGACGTAGAAACCTTTAGGAACGCGGTGCAAATCGCGTTCCCAAAAAATTCAATTTTTTTTTTTGCTAAAATTAAATATGGTTTGTATATTTTGGATCGTTTTGATATACTGATGTCAAAAATAATTTTTTAAAAAATAAAAAAATATTATTGGCATGCACTTCAACATAAAAATTATTTTAAAAGCCACTACTATCACACTACCAAGTATATTTTTATTCTCTTTATAAATAAAATGATAAATATCTATTTTTCTTTATAAAAAAAACGCCGTGATATCTACGACATCACCACTTAAAGATTTTAGAAGGGATAAATCTTTTGTACTGTAGAGAGGTAGATGTTCTCAATACGTACAAAGAGAGGATTGTAGGAGGACTAAAAATAA
>Ga0325414_1002255_pt1 | contig 19374 bp, 12 predicted proteins | sample PopdelMetagenome_8_FD_206183 | JGI IMG/M metagenome (GOLD analysis project Ga0325414, IMG submission 206183) | Populus deltoides microbial communities from Bellville, Georgia, United States - Leaf-PdKOR-R3 | ecosystem: Host-associated > Plants > Phyllosphere > Phylloplane/Leaf | place: USA... | reverse complement strand
TCTTCATGTTAAAAAAATAGCAATCCCATCCCCCTATTTTCTTACAAATCCAACCATTATCCTCACAAATTTGGCCACCTCAAATAGCCAGCATCAACCTAAATCTATTAATAGTGTTAGCATCTCTTTTTTGGTTTAGTTTTTTGTGAAACTTGGCTACACTAAATAAACAAATCTATCCATGTTTTCTTGTAACTCATTTTTGTTTTAGATTAATTTATTGATTTTTTTATAGTATTTATAGTTTACTTGTATATTTAAGTTTTTCCATAGAGAATTTAATTTATTGTATTAATGTATGATTTATATGTTAGGGTTTGTTTGAGATTTGGAGGAAATTGATTTCATTTGTCATTTGATGAAATTGAACTTGATTTTAAAACTTAGATGTGTTATAATTGAAGAAACAATAGTTATTTAATGGGTACTAATTAACATTTTGTTAGTTTTATTGTCACATTAGAAACTTGAGGAAACTTGAGGAAATTGATTTTTTGTGAAATTGAGAATAATTAAAATGTATAATTTAGGTTGAATAAATTTGAATTGAAAAAACGATGAATCATTAGTTGGGTACTAATTATTTGTTGTTAATTTTTTATTTTTAGTTCACATTTTGATGTAAAATTGAATGTATAGAAATGATAATTAGATATTGGATTGTGAATTCAATTTGAATAAAAAGTTAACTTTGAATTGATATTTACATTATTAATAAATGTTGTCATCAATAATCTATATAAGTTTTTATAAGTAATGGATAATTATTTTTAGATGTATCAAGATTCTTTTGAATGGTTGTATATGCAAAATTATCTTATAGGGGTTGAGAGTTTTATTAATTTTATACTTTCTAATCTGAAGAATATAAGTGGGGATGAAATTAGATGTTCATTTGTGAAGTATAAAAATAAAAAGTTCCACCATGAAGTTGTTGTGATGATACATCTACTTAAAAAAGAGTTTGCCAAGAAATACTTGTGTAGGTTTACACACTATAAGAATCATATGTTCCTTACGAAATCATGTTTGAAAGGATAGTTGACTCAACTTCTAGTTCTAGAAACATACGTGAGTTTACAGAAGATAATAATAATCTTTTATAGGAGTATGATAATGGATGCAATGAAAATGAATCATGATTACTCAGGTGAAGGTTCATGTAACATCTCTTTAGATGAAGAACCAAATATAAACCCAACTAGGTTTTTTGAACTTTTGATGTGACAAATTGTTGGATTGAATATGCTCATCTATTATTATTATTATTATTAAAAACCGACAATAAAAAAATATTCCTTACTTTCTGACATAACCAATGATAAAGTTGCCATTTTTATCGAAAAGTTATAGAATGGTATGGGTATTTCGACGGACTCGATGATGGACTGATCCTTAACAGTAATAACCTTAATTTTCAATGGAATTATCATTTTCATTGAAAATTTATAGAATGGTTTGGGTTTTCCGACAGAATCGATAATGGAATAATCTGTTAAATGTTAAGGTTTTTTTATTTATGACAAAAAAAAAACCTAATAGTCCCTCTTTTGCCCCATTTCTTCTTCTTCTCAATATCTAAAAACTCTAATTTTCCAAACCATAACTCAACCTCATGACAGTTTCTCTCTCTCTCTCTCTACAATCTCTAATTTCCCAAACCATAGCCCAACCTCTTGACAGCCTCCTTTTGGTTGTTTAATTGTTAGTGCATGATAATGTAGACTTGGTTAACATTTGTGAAGTTATGGAAGATGAAATACAAACTCACTTGGAGTTAAAACCAAGTAACATGAATTTTTATTACCTAAATGATACTTTGCCATGTTTTCATATGTTTTAGCTTATATTTGGTAATAATATGGTTATAGGATTGATTGGGAACTAGAAATCATGGAAAAAAGAGTTTTTCCTAGCCTCTGCTTGGTGTGAAAATCATGGAAAAGTTTGGTTGTTAGTTTGATTGCTTGGTGTGTATTAAGATGGTTGGTGTGTATTAAGATGGTTAAATTAATGTTTGTATCAAATAGTTTATTGTTGCAAAATTTTGACCCTGTAGTTATTACGGAAGCCTTTTAGGTTCTTTTAATTTCTTTAACATGAAGTGTTGTTTAGGATCCTTGAAAATATGGGTAGAGTTTATGTTTGTTTTGTTGGTATTTAGAAAGCGAGTCAAAGTTTGTTTAGTTTAAATTTCAATTAAAAAAAATAAAAATGACTTATGTTATGTGTTGAAAATGTTCCTTTAATTGCTAAACATGATCATTTAGATTAAAAAAAAACATGTTAGGTTGAATTCATTTTCTTTTTGAATGATGATTATATGTCAAATGTTGGGCATGAGATGTCATTTAAATTCCAAATATGTTAGTCTTTTGGGGTTTTATCCATGTCAAATGGAAACCATATTGTTTTAATATCATATTTAATGGAAGTCATATTTTTTTAATATAATATTTAACTTCTCAATTAATGTGTTGAGATTTAATTCTTTGAATATTCATGATGTTCAATAGCCATTGTTTCAATGTAGTCAACTTCAAAATTATCCTGAATGGATGAATATGGTAAATGCTTGATGAAAAAAGTTTAAGGTTAGATCAATAATATATATTTTTTTATATAGTTTTTTTTAATTTTAAAAACTAATTAATATACAAATTGACTTTTGAAGAAAACTTTTACTGGGACAGGAAAAACGAGAGGGTGGTCAAGAAAGTGTAAGAAAAACACAATGTAATTAGGTAAGTATCAAGCAATAAAATGTTATATTATTGTAAATTTATATCTTTATATAATTTTTATTTAATAAATTTATGTATCATGTTGCGTGATTTGTAGTATTATTTCAAAAAATATGCAATAAATAGAGTTGGTTATGATGACATAGCGTCGTGAAAAAATTATAAACTGAGGTATGTTATAGAGGATAATTGAGATAGATTTAAAAAATTTGTGGCATCAAATGAATTTAAAAATCCCGTATAATCCAGGTTTAAAAAAATTAAAAAAAAACTCATGATTCAATTAGCAAATATATTAAAAAAGTATTTTCCCCTTTACACACGCGTATGCGACTTTAGATGATCAATCGAGGCATGAAGTCGTCTAGTTCTTATGGTTCCTCCAGCTTAGAGACCTAATTGATATGGGTATCCTCTTATGCCCACTTGTATGTGCGTGTGTGTATATATATCTATACATATATCTATCGACCGCTGTTGAAAAGATATTGTGCTCATTAAAGCTAAATCTTAAGCAGAATCCAAAGCTTAAAAGAGCACAAAAAAAGGAGACAAAACAGTGAAGTTACAGTGTCGAACACAAAATCAAGGACGAAGCTGATAGTTACTGTTACAAGCTTTGGTTTAATGGTCCGACCATGTTTTTAAAAGACAATTTAGATAAAGAGAGGAAATGATTACTCCTATTTTTTATTGCAACTTGTTTGATAGGAAATTCTCATTGCAACTTAAACTAAAGAGATAGGAGGGCATTTTTCTGTTCTATTCTGTTCTTGTTCCTGTGCTATTACCTTTCCCTGTAATATTTTGACAACGTATATTCTTTTCTCCTTTAGGCTCCTCTCTACAATACCTTTCCTCGACTGCAATTGGAGTTGGAGCCATGGGGGAGGGAAGGAAGAAAAAAGAATATAATAGAGATATTCGAATGGAATCCTAGTAATTTTCGTGAGTTCTAAGACTACAATTTAGAAAATTCTAAATTTATTTTTACAAAAAAAGCTCTTTTGAGTCGTGTAAATTATATCTTTTTAAACATGCATTTTTTGATAAGCATACAAGATCATGTTATTTCTAAGTAGGAATCTCAAGTATTTGTTCTATGCCAATATTGAAATGGGTGTTGTGATCGCTCGCCGTGATTCGTCAATAAGTTTATTCTTTGATTGTAATAATGATATTTTATTGTTTCTAACTAAATAAATAAAAAAATCTAGAACATGTAAGCATCACTTGGCTATTTTTCTCTTGCATGGCGTCTGAAAAGGTTTAACTACCAAAATAATGCCAATTATCTAATATGTAGGATGATATATATATTATTAACGTGGGTGTTCGGGCCAACTTACGTGTATCTTGACTAATTTCATGAACTCTGAAATTAATAATCATGTAAGTTTTAATGACCTTAAAAAAGACTCAAACTCGTGACTAGATGATATCTCTTCTTATAAACACACTTTGAATAGCACGGAAAACATGCCCTCTTTTATGTTTTTGTTTTTTAGCACTTTGATTTTTTTTGTTACTTAATCTTTTTTATAATTTGATTCTTTTTCGTTTTAGTTTATTTAGAATTGAGCTTGATAATATATTTCGTTTAACTTGATATAGATTTTGATATTAAATTGATGTTTGATTTGGCAAAATTAAATTCAAATTGATTGAGTAAACATAATTAAAACTTTGGGGACCAAAACTTACAATGAAATAAGATTCCAACCTCTTTAATTTCTTATTATTTGTTTTTACTATATTGAGGATATTTTTAAGTATTTTGGTCCCTAAGTTTTTAATTTCTTTGTTTTTTTGTCTTTGTTTTCTAGTGATTTTACATTTTCATCCAGAACTTTATTTTATTTACATTTATATTATTAAATTAGAGAAAAATGAGAGAAAGTAATTGAAAATAGCAGAGGAGAGAGAAAATTATTGTTTGCCCATGTTCTAGCAATAAAAAAATCATTCTTGATATTAATAAGTTCTATTTCATGATAGGTTTTTTATTAAAATATTCTTTACTCCTTATCTTATAAAAAAATGTACATATAGCTTGGGAAATATTTTTTGAATCATGACTTGTTTTGGATTTCCTACTGTATATTGAGGTTAGATATGAGTTTATTGAAGTTTATGAGGTGTTTCTTATGTGTTTTTAGATAAAAACAATTTGAGAAATAGTTTTTTTTGATAAAAAGGATGATAGTATTTAAACAAGGTGATGTATTATCTATGATAGCAAATAATACGTTATCTGGTTTTTTTTTTTAAATGGCCCATTAAAAAAAACCCTATGCTCACGAGCTTGTATTGCTAGGCCCACACACTTCGCCTAATCTATAATGGCCCAAACATGCTAGGTCACCTAGGCCGTGGATTTAATTTTTATTATTTTTTTATTTAATTTTTACTTTAATTTTTTCTTTAAATAATAAATAAATATTATTTTGTTTATTCCTTAAATTGACTCAAAATACATATTTTATTTTATAGATACCATTGATTGTTTTTTTGAATAATATTATAGTTGTTTTCTTATAATATTAGCCAATGTTAGTTTTGTACATCCATCATGATTTGCTTTTTGTTTTTTTCAAAAATATTATTTGATGGCTTTCAAGTGATTATTTATTTATTTTATTAAAATATAATTAAATAAAAAATAAAGAAAAGTACCCGTGACATTCTATAATTTGATCAAAATTACACTATCCTATCAAGTTTTGAAAAATTATAATTTGTATGCTAAACTTTAAACATGCGCTAACACATGGTATCCTGTACAAAAAAAAAATCAATAAAAATTATGTGATTATTTACAAAATTGCAATTATTTTTCATTTAATAACTAAAATAATCTTATATAAAATATTACAACTTCAACATTAAATAAATAAAAAAAAACCCTAGCTTCCACTTTTATTCTTCCTCATCGTTGTATTCCGATCATCGAAACCCTACAATCACATGGAGACTTTGGATCTAGAAACATGCAGTCCTATTTATCAAGGCTCCATCAAACCTTAATGAAGTTGTCAAGGCTAATATGATAGGAAGACTGTCAAGGATCACCATGGAAGCTTGTCAAATGAGGCAGATTGATATCTCAAGTCATCTTCCCTCCCCATCTCTCTCCCTAACATATCCTCTTTAGGCTCTCCCCAGAATTTTCCCACTAAACAATAAGATTCAACAATAATTTGTTTTATAATTGGTTCAATAAACCTCAGAATCCTCTCTTTTGAATATTTATGTTACTGACAATTTTTTCTTTAATGGATTTGTTACTTGATTTTTTTTTTCTCAATTTAACCCTTTTACATTTGAATTGGGATTAAATTTTGATATTTTATTTTGATCGACTTTATATAAAGCTTTTATAATGTTAAAAATAATTTTTGATGTTGAATTAATGCTCAATTTAACAAAATAAAATTTAATTTAATTGACTTAAATCAATTAAAAATTTCAGGAATCAATTTCAAATCGAAACAAATATTTAGTTATTTTTTTCTCTTTAAAAAATAACATTTGTATCTTATCTTCTCATCTTAATTTTTTTTTTATTGTAATTAATAAATTTATTTTATTTATTGATATATATAATTCTTGACTAATAAACTTTTTAGTTTATAGTAAAAAGTTTCTTGATGGTTAAAAAAATTAATAACGCCAGCACCTTTTTTGTACTAAGAAAAAAAATGTTTCATCCTGTAACATATCACGAGGAATCAAACAAGTGTTAACAACTAAAGAATTTGTAGGCATCTATCAATTGTACTAAAACATGTATAAAATTTCATAAACTTGTATTTAATTTGTGTTTAATCTAATGACATGTAAATATTTACACGTTTATAAACGTTATACATGTATTTTAAACTAGAAACATACCTTATAAAAAATAAATCATATACTTAGAAAAATATTTCTTCACAGAGATAGAAATGGAATTTTAAAAGTAAAATACATTTATATTCAAACAAATCAACAACATATTTTTTTAATTGAGAAATCAAATTAGAAATACATATTTTTTTTATAAACAAGAATAATTATATCTCATCTTAAAAAGAGATGGTATGGCATACTTTTGTCATATATTTATTTATAAATATTATTCCAACAATAAATTGATTTTTGTATCAATAAAAACACACAGTGAGTAAAGACTATCTTGAAGTATTTCTATTAGTTTATAACTAAAAATATTGTTGGAACATACATAATGCTATTGATGCAATGGAGTTAAAATTTGCATACGATGGAGTTAAAGTCTGCAGCCATAGTTAGCAGGTTAGTTAGTTGTTAGTTATAGCAGTTATAGTTAGTTGTAGCAGATCAAAGTCTACACACACACACACACACACACACACACACACACACACACACACACACACAAGATATGAAAGATAGGAGAATTCTTTTTCTAAGCATAATGTATTTTTCTCTCTTAAGCTCCACATTTCTCTTCTGCACAAATAGTTTTTGTGCAGCTTTACATGGTATCAGAGCACATTTCTGATAATTAGATATTTGTCTACACATTTCTTTTCACCATTTTCTTGATCTTTCCAAAACTTCACAAATGTTTGATCACCTAGAAGATAATGCTTCTACAGCACATAATGATCCATCTAATGCCTCTTTTTAGAATCTTTCTGATGATTCATTCAGTTGCTACAACTTGCATCCTTCTGATAATCCTGGTGCTCTTTTGGTCTCCGAGATCTTCACCGGTGAGAATTGCATTGCATGGAGTTGATCCATGTCAATTGCTTTAATAGTAAAACATAAAATTGCCTTTGTTGATGGTTTTCTAGCCCAGCCTATCACCACTAACCAATCACTCCATGTGGCCTGGCTAAGATCTAACAATCTTGTTCTGTCTTGGCTAATGAAATCCATTGCCAAGGATATCTGTAACAGTCTTCTTTACTTCACAATAGCTTTCGATATTTGGGAAGAAATGAGAATTAGATATCTTAGAAGTGATGGACCAAGGGTTTTCTCTTTGGAGAAATCTTTAAGTTCTATTTCTCAGAACTCCAAATCTGTCACCGAGTATTTCAGTGAATTCAAGGCTTTGTGGGATGAATACATCAGTTATCATCCAATTCCCAGTTGCAAATGTGGAAATCTTGATTTTTGCTCATGTAATATTCTAAAACATCTGACAGATCGACAAAAATTAGATTATGTTATGAAATTTCTTGTGGGTCTTCATGATTCCTATTCTGCAGTCAGGAGTCGATTGTTGTTTCAATCTCCTTTACCATTTATGGGCAGAGTTTTTTCTTTACTTTTGCAAGATGAGAGTCAGAGGTCTTTTACAAATGCAGTTGGCATTTCTATTGATTCACAAGCAATGGTTCCTGAACAATATATGAATCAATCCTCTAGATAAGGTTCAACATATGCCAATCGATTTACTAAACAAAAAGGAAAGGTTGATGCAATCTACTTTCATTGTGGTTATTTAGGATATCTTGTTGATAAATGCTTTCAGCTTATTGGATACCCTCCTGGATGGAAGGGCTAAGAGGAAAAAAGATTTGTTTCTACACCGATTATTGGCAAGAATTTTCAAAGGTTATCTACTGTAAATAATATTGTTGTTTTGGAGCGAAATTCTCGCACTCCCAACATTGTTTTCTCTCAAGAGCAAATCCAAAATCTGTTCACTCTTACCAATAACATTTCCAACTCAAACTTAAACTCTACTATTAATGTTGCATCTGCACCAGGTATGTCCTTTTCTTGTCACACCATTTCTTCATCACAAAATCAATTCATTTGGATTCTTGATACAAGAGCAACAAATCATATAATATATAGCCCTCTTCTCTTTGATTCAATTGTTTTGCCTAGAACACCTTCCAAGGTTCATTTACCAAATGGTCAAACGGTTCCAATTGTTTTTACTGGAACTGTTAAATTTTCTCCTGATATCGTTTTACACAATGTTTTTTATGTTCCATCCTTCATTGTCAATCTTGTTTCTGTCTCAAGATTAACTGCTGATACTTTTGTTGGATTATTCTTTCTTCAAACAAAATGTATCTTGCAGGATCTAAGCAAATGAAGGATGATTGGACTTGCTGAAGTTCAATCTGGCCTATACCATCTTCACAGACCTTTTGCTCAATCTGATACTGCAATCCCTCCCAGCTCTATTAGCTTGCCTTCTAGTTCTTTAGTCAAATCATGTATCGTTGCCTCTGATATTTGGCATTTTCATTTAGGCCATATTCCAACATAAAAAATTAATCTTCTAAGTAGTTCTGATTCTTCTGTAACGGCTACTAACAACTATATCTGTGAGATTTGTCCTTTAGCCAAGCAAAAAAGGCTATATTTTCCTCTGTCAACCAATAAATCGAATCAACCCTTTCAATTGGTTCACATTGATATTTGGGGACCCTTTTCTGTTCCTTCTTACTCTGGTTATAGATTCTTCCTTACCATTGTTGATGATTACACCAGATTCACCTGGTTGTTTTTAATGAAATCCAAATAAAAAACTAGAGCCATTCTTACCAACTTTTTAGCTTATGTTAATACTCATTTCAACATTGATATTTAAACTCTCAGATAAAATAATGGACAAGAGTTTAACATGCCTGTTTTTTTTTTTATCAGAAGTATGGCATCATTTATCAATTATCTTATGTCGAAACATCTGAACAAAATGGAAGGGTTGAGATAAAACATCAACACCTATTAAATGTAGCCAGATCTCTCATGTTTCAGTCCAAACTTCTTTTACCCTACTGGACGGATTTCATTCTCACAGCCACTCATCTGATAAATCGCACTCCATCTTCCATTCTCAACAATCAAACACCATATCACCTTTTGTTTTAGAAGCTACCAACCTATGACTATTTCAAAGTTTTTGGTTGTTTATGCTTTGCTAGCACAATCACAAGCAACTGAGGAAAATTTTAGCCACGAGCCACAAAATGCATTTTTCTTGGTTATCATCGACACATCTAAGGGTACAAAATCTTTGACTTATCAACTCTCAAAGCCTTTGTCTCTCGAAATGTAGTTTTTTATGAATCTACTTTCCCACTATTCCAGACACAGTTCACACACCTTTTGTGTTTCCAGATTTTCCTCAAACCTATGATTCCATCTCTTATATCCTAGTAAGATCTATTTCTCAAAACTCTATTCCTCCTATAAATTTACCTTTAGCAAATTCTGCTCCTGCACATTCTTCTTCTAACAATAATGATGCTCATAACCTCAGAAGGTCTGAAAGAACTAAACATTTACCTAATTATTTAGAGCAATATTATTGTGGTATTATAACCCAGATTCCTTCAGCAAATCCAGCATCTTCTAGTTGCTTTTCTTTTGGTACGCCCTATTCTATATTATCTTTCTTGTTTGATTCCAGATTGTCTCTTAAACATAAAGCTTTCACTTATGCTATTTCATCTATTTTTGAACCAAAGACTTACAAACAAGCCATCTCAATTCCTCATTGGCAGAATGCCATGACTAATGAAATTAAAGCTCTTGAGAAAAAACAAACTTGGGATCTGGTAATTTTGCATCAGAACAAATCTGCTATTGGTTGTAAGTGGGTATACAAAGTGAAATTTTAGGCTGATGACAGTGTTGAGAGGTACAAAGCCAGATTAGTGGCTAAGGGCTATACTCAACAAGAGGGAATTGATTTTTTTTATACCTATTCTCCTGTTGCTAAAATAACAACAATTAGAGTTCTTCTTACTATTGTTGTTGTTAAACAATGGCATTTACATCAACTTGACGTTGATAATGCCTTCTTGTATGGAGACTTGAATGAGGAGGTATATGTGCAATTGCCACCATGTTTTTCCAATCCAAATGACTCTTGAGTTTGTAAACTCAAAAGAAGCTTATATGGTCTAAAACAAGCCTCCAGACAATGGTTCTCTAAGTTGTCTTCCTCTTTACTGCACTTTGGTTTCAGATAGGCTAAGTCAGATTCTAACCTTTTCATCAGATGAACTTCACCTAGCTTTATGGCATTGTTAATATATGTTGATGATGTGATCATCACTTCCAATGCTCTTGCAGAAATAACTGTTGTGAAACAGTTTCTTCGTGCATCCATTCTTGTAAAAGATTTAGGAGAGCTGAAATACTTTCTAGGCATTGAAATAGCTAGATCTGCTAAAGGTATTGTTCTTTGCCAAAGAAAGTATGCTTTAGATGTGCTGACAGACAATGGTTTTTATGGTGCTAAACCCATTAGTTTTCCTATGGATTCAACCTTGAAACTCATTGCTGATGATCTTAGTCTTTTATTATCTGACCTTGCATCCTATCGAAGACTTGTTGGCAGACTTCTTTATCTCACAATCACACGACCAGATTTATCATATGCAGTCCAAGCCCTCAGCCAATTTATGTCCAATCCTCGTGCAATGCACTTGCAAGCGGTAGAAAGAGTTCTTCGATATCTTAAAGCAACCCCATGCCAAGGATTATTTCTCAAGGCTGATTCTAATTTGCATTTAAAGGCATATTCTGATAGTGATTGGGGGTGGTTGCCTTGACATTAGAAGGAGTGTCACTGGTTTTTCAGTTTTTCTTGGGGGTTCGCTAATTTCCTGGAAATCAAAGAAGCAACCTACTATTAGTAGGTCTTCAGCAGAAGCTAGGTATAGAGCTTTAGCAACTACCACATGTGAGCTTCAATGGTTAGTTTATTTGTTAGCTGATTTCCAAGTACCACACGCTCAGGCTGCATTGTTATATACTGATAGCAAACCTGCTTCAAAAATTACCTCCAATCTAGTACACCATGAAAGAACTAAATATATACAACTAGATTGTTATCTCGTTAGAGAGAAATTGCAGGAGGGTTTGATTAAAATCATCCACATTCCTTCCTGATTTCAATTGGCTGATATTCTCACCAAACCTCTTGGTTGTCTCAACTTTCATTATCTTCTCAACAAGATGGGAATGATAAATATTCATTCTCATCTTGAGGGGGGATGTTGGAATATACAGAATGCTATTGATGCAATGGAGTTAAAATCTGCAGAAGATGGAGTTAAAGTCTGCAGCCATGGTTAGCAGTTAAGTTAGTTGTGACAATTGTAGTTAAAGTTAGTTAAAGCATATAAGTTAGTTATAACTGTTGCAGTTAGTTATAGCAGTTATAGTTAGTTGTAGCAATTACAGTTAGTTATAACAGTTATAGTGATTAGGCTGTAGATTTGACTAAGTCCTCTATTCCTACTTCCAATAATGATTCTCCTTTCATAATTGTTTATTCTTCATCATTTTATCCTTTAGTAGGAAAATATTTGCTTCTTTGATTTACCAATCATAATTGGTAAACAAAAGTGTTTTTTTTTTTTGCCATTTAATAAGTTCACCCTTAAAATACACTACACACTAATTATAGTTTCCAATCTTGTGTTTTAATTGGAAGATATAGTTGTTTTATTGAGATTAATCTACTGACATAAAAAGTCTTTGTATTGCTGTAAAATCTCTAGCTAATCGAATAAAGTCAGTTCCGAATTTGGTCTTAAAATGATTGCTGATCAGTTTTGCGAGATGGGACATATCTCTTAAACAATACATCAGAGTAAGTTGAAATTTTACAGGGAGATACTATACACATGGAACTATATTTTGGTACATTTTTAGGTCAAATAAAGTTCAAGAACATATTATTGCAAAGGATCGAAGTTACTAGATAAATCTTGTCAAATCTGTCAGACTAGGCCTTTATATATTGTTTAGGGTATATCCAGAAGCTACAAGTGACATTTGTTTGTGATTCAAGTTGGTATGGAAACTAGACATCTCAAGATTTTCAATCATACATTGTAGGCCCTGTAATTCATCCAAATGAGAGAAAACAACATGTTTGAAGTCAAGACTGAAATTTTGCCAAGAATATATGAAAAATAGATATTCGGGCTACATGAAGGAATTTTAGCATGAAGATTTTTTTCTTATTATCCTATTTTATTTATTTACTAGATGTTAAATATTTTTTTTAATTTGTGTTTGTTTTGGCCCATAAAACATTGTTTAGATATTTATTTCATTATTGTACTTATGTTAGTTGATTACTAGTTTATGTCTATTAGCTTGCAACCTAAAAGGGATCCATTAGAGTTAGTTAGAGGAGATTATATTAAGTTTTTTCAGCTGTGAATTTCAACAGCAAATTGGAGAATAAACATGATTTTTCTTTTTGCTTGTTTGTGGAAAAAACAACATTTCTTTGCAAGGACAAAGATGGTACACTGTCTTATCAAAGATTAACTGACTTTGTGGTGTCATTCATATACTTAGGGTTCTTAGATATATGGTTATCTTTAGGTCCAAGTCTTTTTTCAATACCTTTAGTTCTTAGGTATATGGTTACCTTTGGGTCATGGTTCTATCAAACTTCATTTTCGACTATCTAGGTTTTATCGACTTCGTTGGGAGTTGCTTGACCATATGATTAAGAGGTTTGCATCATTTGGTTCAATCAGGTTATATCTTTATTTTCTTTTTGTTAATTTTGACTTCCTTAACTTGTCTTTGATTCGATTTTTTATTATTTCATGTCTAGAGCTTAGTAGTTTGCATCTAGGGTTCCTTAAAGAAAAGTTTTATTTTATTTTGTTGTTGTCTTAGAATATATCAATAACATAAAGAATACAAAACAAAAAAAAAAGGTTTAAAAGTCACTTGTATCGAATCTGCCACAAAACACAAATAAGGGATAATTTGGACCAAATCAATTCATAAGATTCTCAAAGTTATACTGGTTCTAGGAGATCTAATCACACCCCTTATAAAATTTGAGCTTATTCAGAAATCATTTGCTATAGTAACCAAAATCAGGATTAAAACTTGTCGTACTAGGTCAGATTTGTATCAGAAGGGAATCTCTAGTCAAATAAATTTAGAAAGTTATGAAATCTTATATACTGGGTTTCAAGGTTCTCGCATCTTATATAAAATTTGAAGTCTTTTAGAGTTCTTTTTCTATAGGAACTAAATTCAGGATTGGAATTTATCATAATGAATCTAGTTCATGTCAGTAATTCAAGCTTGTTTTGCTGCTGCTATTTTTCAGTTATGATAGTATAATAACATCATAATTGGTAGTTTTCATCTAAATTTATTTAAATAACCTTTGCATCTTTTTTCTTTCATGTCTTAAAAAACGTTCATTTTCGTACAAATTCACTTGTTGATCATGAAATTGTAATCATAGTTTCCTCTTTGCTTCTTTTAATATTTTTCTTGCTTTTTGAGTCATATATATATTTGGATACACTTCTACAACTGTTATATTTGCTGTTGATTCCAATTTTGCAAGGGTTGAAGAAATGTGAGATAAGAGGAAAAAGGTGTAGCGAGCATATTTAAGTATAAAGCCTATATTTGAGTGGAACACGAGAGGAGTGTAAACATATGAGGGAGTGGGTGAGGAATATATATTTCTTGTCAACTAACCAATTTTTAGATTCAAAGATGTCGAAGGCAAGCAACAACATGGCATCACAGGGAGAAAACAATGAAATTGTAACTCATTTACATATTATGAATCAGTGGATGGATCGAATTACCATTGAATTTAGAGATAGGTTGGATAGGTTGGAGAGACAATAAGTTAATGATCATGGTAGGGTTTAAATTAGGCCTGAGCAAAGAGAATTTAAAATTAGGAGAATTGTTAGGCGTATTAACACTAATATGGATGAGTTTATGACTGATAATGCAGATATGAGTGATGTTGGTTTTGAAGATGTGTTCATGGGACATGGGGAACATCTTGGATAACAACATAATTGTCAGTTTGTAGGGGAAAAATATGGTGATAAATTTGGTCAAAGGGTAATTATAGATACCGGGACCATAATGTTGAGTTATGTGGAGATTTGGGTACAATTAAGCTGAAAATACCAACTTTTCAGGGGTAAAATGATCCTAAAGTCTATTTAGAATAAGAGGAAAAGATGGAGTGGATTCTTGATTGTCACAATTATATAGAACCCAAGAAAGTCAAGCTTGCTGTGATTGCTTTTACTAACTATACCATTATGTGGTGAAATCATTTAGTGACAAATCTCATCCCAAATTGATATTTGGAATGAGATGAAATCCCTTATGAGGAGCAGATTTATGCCTAGCCACTTTTATAGAGAATTGTATCAAAGGTTGTAGAATTTGAGTCAAGGTACAAAAAGTGTTAATGATTATTTCAAGAAGATGAAAATTGTCATAATTCAATCTAATATTAAAGAGGATATGGAGGCTACTATGGCTAGATTCATTAATGGCCTTAATCATGTTATATCACATATTATGGAGTTGCATCATTATGTAGAGTTAGAGGAGATGGTGCATATAGACGTGAAGGTGGAGAATCATCTTAAAAAAAAAGGTACCATTTAACAAAGCCAACTATTAAGCCCTCTGAAAACTTGGAGACCTACTTGGAAGGCTAACACTAGGGGGTGGTCCATCACAATAGAATAAGAAGGGCAAGGTCAAATACCCTAGAGAGAAGAAACACACTTCAATCATTGTTAAAGGTAACGATGTTACTCTTACTTCTCGTAACCGTGTCATTAAATGCATTAATTGTCCGGGTTTTGGTCATGTTGCTTCATAATGTCAAAAATAAAAGTCATGATTATGAAAGCTAATAATAAGGTTGAGACCAATAGGGAGGATAAAGAGGAGAAGATGCCACCATTGAAGAATGTTAATGATGTTTATGTTGAGTATCTAGTTGAGAGAGAGACACTTGTGGTGAGGAGAGCACTCAATATGCATGTCAAGGTGGATGATTCAGAAGGTTAAAGGAAGAACATATTCCACACGAGATACCAAGTTCACTATAAGATATGTAACTTAATTATAGATAGTGGTGGTTAACTTAATTATCGATAAATATTGTGATGAGGTGTTATGTGATATTGTATCAGTGTAAGCTAGTCACTTGTTACTTGATAGACCATGCTAGTATGATATGAGAGTTATGCATAGTAAAATGACATATAGGTATTCCTTTGAGATGAATGGAAGACCTATAACTTTTGTATCATTGATACCTAAGCAAATATAAGAGGAGCAACTGAAATTGAAGAATGAGAAGATGGTTGAAAAAAAGAGTTTGTATATTAGGGGACCTTTTTTGCTAACAAAGTTCTTCTTGGTTTTGATAGTGATGTTATGGCTTGGTACGAATTTGTTGACCTTAAAAGATATTTTCCATGATACAGATTCGAGGTCAAATCTTTTTAAAAAATGAGAGGATCATACAAACCAAGTCAGGTTTGATTTTGGCCTTAAAATATTTGTTGGCCAGTTTTGTGAGATCAAGCATATCTCTCAAAAAATACATCGAAACAAGCTGAAATTTTATAGGGAGATACTAGACATATGGAACTATATTTGGTAAAGGTTCAAGTCAAATGGATTTTGGGAACATATTGTTGCAGAGGATCGATGTTACTAGACAAATCTTGTTAAACTTGTCAAACTAGACCTTTATATACTATTTGGGACATAACTAGAGCTATAGGTGACATATGTTTGAGATTTAAATTGGTATAGAAACTAGACATTTCAAGATTTCTAACCATATAGGGTAGGCCTGATAATTCATCCAGACAAGAGAGAACGACATGTTTAAAGTCCGAATTGAAAATCTGCCTAGAAATGTGCGAAAATTGGAGATTCGGGCTACATGGAGAAATAAGAAAGTGTTTGTTTTTGTAGTTAAACTTGTTTTTTAAATTGTTTTTCGCTTGAATAAATATTAAATTAATAGTTTTATGTGTTTTTTTGATAGTTTTGATATGTTGATGTTAAAAATTAAAAATATCTAAAAAAATTATTTTAATGTATTTTTAATTAAAAAATATTTTTAAAAATTACCATATACTGCATTACTAAATCCACTAATTACATAATTGAAATAATAAAAAGGCACAACTTTTGCATTTTCTTATACATTGATTATGATAAGAGAAATGGTACAATATCTAAAGTTCCGCATATATATTTCTTTTCTTTCCTTACTGAGAGTAGTACTTTTCATCTTGATTAATACAATACTGAATGCAATTTCATTCTTTCATTTCCATTCCAAAATTTGTTATCCCATTCCATTTTATGTAATAATTAATATAACCTTATTAAATGTGTAACCCATTTTTTGGTCCCCACACAAAAAAGGAGAATATACAAAAAATTATATTCAGAAGAAAAACTAAAAAATAATAAGCAGTGAGAAAAGGATGCCAAAGTGCTCAGAAAATAACTAAAAATTGGTTGAGGAGTTTTAAAAATACAAGAATTGGAATTTGACCGTATATCATTGAATGATGAGAGTCCGACTGACAAAGAAAATTCAATTTGAGGAAGAAATATCCAAAATCAAATATTTATAGACTCAATTAAATTTTATTGGAGGTTTAATTGAATTTATAGATGGTTTGATTACAAGAAAAATTGATTTTTAAGTAAATTTGGGCTTTAACTGGAAGAAATTAAAGTTCTAGGGTTAAATTAGAATTTTTTAGAGTTGATTTGGTCAAATCAGGTGCTTAATTGCATAAATATTGAAGTTTGATGGTTAATTAGGGACTTAATTGAATAAATCCATAACCAAGGACCAAACTAGAAAATGCGCTGACATCTGGGGTTTGAATTGAAGTTCATTAGGGGTGAAATTAAATAAATTTTAAAGTTTGAGGCCAATCAGGAGTGCAATTAGAGATAAATCACAAATTAAAGGACTAAAACATAATTGGCAGAAAAATTACTATTCATCTTCTTCTTCAGCGAGACTAATTGGGTGGCTACCTTTCCAAGGCATTTGACGCCTCGTTTCTTCCCCAAATTAAATGAAACTTGCACAAAAACGATCCCCTGACACCTGACTACACGCTAGTATAAACCGTTTGGGCTAATCGAGGCTGTAGAGGTGATGGCACCGCCCCAAAGTGGCCAACCCGACCAACCATTTTTCCTTCACAAAACTGACAGTTCATCATTGCTACTTTGAACCAATGGTTGGGATGCTTTTGGGTCGAACCAAGGGCTGATATTTTGCACCAAAAGAGACAAAGTGTCCCTTTTCCACCGCCTATAAATAGATTTGACTTTCATGCTCCAGAGGAGGAGAAAAGTTGGTCCAAAGTCAGCCAAAAAACAGCCATTTCCGGTTCCAACCAACATTTTCCTCCTTTCCTTCTCTCCCCACCGTGTCTTCAGCCCCCACAGACACCTTTCTCCTACACCAATAGATGGCGGTGCAGCCCCCCTAAGAACCTGAATCCACACCGGTGGCAAAACGACCACCGCGATCGCCGGTCCTCACCCCTTGTAGATTTTCTTCTCCTTCTTTCTTCCTGTCGCAGCCATCGTCATCCGCCATCGCTACCACTGCTTGCACCACGCTGTCATTCACATCAGCCAGACCACCGCCACGCTAGGTGTGCCCTCTCTCTCCTTCCCCTTCTTCTTCCTCTTCTTCGCTGTCTCTATTCACTGAGTGAATAGTATACGTGAATTATATTTCATGTTCTACTGTTCACACATGAACAGTGGGCGTGAATTATAATTCACGTATGAACAGTAGGACATGGATTATAATTCACGTTCACTGTTCACGCAGTGAACTTTGGGTTGGGCTGTTTCTGGCCCAGCCCAAATTTCTAGGTCGGGTCAGGCTTAGCCCCAAAAACAAATTTAAAAAAATTAAAAAATTCCAAAAATTTTTCTAAAAAATTTTGTGATTTTCTCGTGTATTTTTCTATATATTTTGTGTAAGGTTGGTTTGTAGTTTTATACCGTAAAGATACAAATCCGATATTAAAATACCCGATTTTCATCAAAACATTGCAAAAAAATTATAAAAAAAATATTTTGTTTTCATGCATATGGCCAAATCTCTCAAAGATTAAAAAAAAATCATATCATTTTTTTATACAGAAAACACAAAAATTCAAAAATATGTTTTAGCATGCATTTTGGCTTTAATAACAAGTTTATTAGGGTCATGAGAACTAGGTCAATATTTCAAAAATTCCAAAAATTATTTTGGTTTTTTTAGTATTTGAAATTACAAATTTATATGTAAAACGTATTCATGATATTAAAAAGTTAGTTTCTTTTATATAGACATTAGAACCGATAGACTTTTACCCGATAAGATAAAGATTTTCGTATGGAGAAGGACTTTTCTTTAATTTTAGATAGACAAACAATTAGAAAACACGACAAGACCTTAGTTTGTTATCAGACAATTAAACAATGCAGCTTACCTTAGGTAGAGCGTATTTGGAGTGCTAATACCTTTCTTTTATGCAACTAGTCTCCATACTCGATCTCTAAGACTAGTTAGGGTTTCTAGTGACCAAAATTCTTGGTGGCGACTCTCATTTCTATTTTTCACAAATAAAAGACAAGAATTCATTACCTCTCCATATTTGCCAGATACATTTGATGGAGTGGAATATCGTCGCGACGCCGCACACGTGCGACATTGAATATATTTATTTTATGTTTTTTTTTTCAAAATAGCAATAAGAAGAAAGTAGCGTACGGTTAAAAAAAGAGAAAGAAAACCCTATTTATTAAGAGTTTT
>Ga0325414_1002254_pt1 | contig 19380 bp, 7 predicted proteins | sample PopdelMetagenome_8_FD_206183 | JGI IMG/M metagenome (GOLD analysis project Ga0325414, IMG submission 206183) | Populus deltoides microbial communities from Bellville, Georgia, United States - Leaf-PdKOR-R3 | ecosystem: Host-associated > Plants > Phyllosphere > Phylloplane/Leaf | place: USA... | reverse complement strand
CTAAACATGTTCAAGAAGCAGCCTTTCTAGCTACGGAGGGTGCCAACAAAAAACTTAAAATCAGAGGTAATTGGTCAACGGAGGATGATGATGATGTAGATAACAAGACAGAAGAAGCATTAGTGGACATTGTTGCAGAAGCTAGCTCTTTTGGGGGCCTTGACATTGTTGCAGAAGCTAGCTCTTTTGGGGGCCTTACTCCCAACAAAAGGGATGCTAGAGAAGATGCTTTACCCATTAGAGAGCTAGTTGGTCAAGCATTTGAAGAGAATAAGAATGCCATCCGGTCTTGGTTAATGAATGATGAAGTCTCTTGTATTGGCATTTATGGGATGGGAGGTGTGGGTAAAACATCACTGGTGAAACATATCTATTATCAGCTTCGAAGAAAATCAGACACTTTCCATCATGTTCACTGGATCACCGTGTCACAAGATTTTAGCATTTATAAATTGCAGAATCGTATTGCAAAATGCCTTGGTTTACATCTTTCAAATGAAGACAGCGAGATGCAAAGAGCTCAGGAACTCTCAGAATCATTAGGTACGAAACGACCGCATTTCCTCATTTTAGATGATCTGTGGGACACTTTTGATCCGGAAAAGGTGGGCATTCCCATTCAAGAGGATGGATGCAAGTTAATTATTACAACTCGATCATTAAAAGTTTGTCGAGGGATGGGCTGCATACACAAAATCAAAGTGGAGCCTCTCACTTGTGATGAAGGTTGGACTTTGTTTATGGAGAAACTCAAGCATGATGTAGAACTTTCTCCAGAAGTTGAGCAAATAGCAAAATCGGTTACCACGGAGTGTGCTGGTTTGCCACTGGGAATTATTACAATGGCAGGAAGCATGAGGGGAGTGGATGACCTACATGAGTGGAGGAATACATTGGAGAAACTGAAAGAATCAAAAGTTAGGGACATGGAAGATGAAGGATTCCGGTTATTGAGGTTAAGTTATGATCGCTTAGATGATTTAGCACTACAACAATGTTTTTTATACTGTGCATTATTTCCTGAAGGGATCAGTAGGGATGACTTGATAGGTTATTTGATTGATGAGGGAATAATCGATGGGATTAAGAGCAGGCAAGCAGAATTTGACGAGGGCCATACCATGCTCAATGAACTTGAAAATGTCTGTTTACTGGAAAGTTGTGATGATTATAATGGTTGTAGAGGTGTCAGGATGCATGACTTGATTAGGGACATGACCCACCAAATACAGCTAATGAATTGTCCAATCATGGTTGGCGAAGAATTACGAGATGTGGACAAGTGGAAAGAGGATCTTGTAAGAGTGTCCTGGACAAGTGGTAAATTCAAGGAAATTTCTCCTAGCCATTCACCAAGGTGTCCCAATCTTTCAACCTTATTGTTACCCTGTAATGACGCTTTGAAATTTATTGCAGATTCTTTTTTTAAGCAATTGAACAGGCTCAAGATTCTTGATCTGTCCAGGACAAACATTGAATTGTTACCAGACTCCGTCTCTGATTTGGTGAGTCTTCGTGCATTATTGCTCGAAGGATGCAAGCAATTGAGGCATGTTCCATCATTAAAAAAGCTCAGGCTACTGAAGAGGTTGGATCTCAGTGATACTGTACTTGAAAACGTGCCTCAAGACATGGAATACCTATCCAACCTCAGGTATCTTAAACTCAATGGATGTAGACAAAAAGAGTTTCCTACTGGAATATTACCTAAACTTTCTAGCCTGCAAGTCTTTGTACTAGATGATGATTGGGTGAATGGACAATACGCTCCAGTAACAGTTGAGGGAAAGGAAGTAGCATGCTTGAGGAAGTTGGAAACTTTGAAATGTCATTTTGAACTTTTTTCCGACTTCGTGGGGTATCTCAAATCTTGGGATGAGACCCTACCACTAAGCACATACAATTTTTTAGTAGGACAATGTAACAATGACGATGTAGCTTTTTTGGAATTTTCTGGCAGAAGTAAAATAGTATGGTTGTGTAACTTCAATAATCGAACTTGCCTAGAGTTCCCAACTGACATTCAAGAACTGGTGATTTTGAAAAGTATTGATGCAGAAAGTTTATGTGATGTTTTATCACCACAGTTTACAACTGAGCTGGAGTACATTGAAATTGTGTTGTGTGATAGAATGGAGAGTTTGCTTTCATCTTCTTGGTTCTGCTCTACTCCATTACCATTTCCATCTAATGACATATTTTCTCATCTCAAAGACTTTTATTGTTATGGGTGTACAAGTATGAAGAAGCTGTTCCCTCTTGTCTTGCTGCCGAACCTCCTAAACCTGGAAATGATTTCAGTCGAGAGGTGTGACAAAATGGAGGAGATAATAGAAACAAGAGTAGACTGGGTTATGGGTGAAGAAAGCAGTAGTAGCTGCCGTTCCATTGAATTCAATCTCCCAAAGTTAAGACATTTGAGCTTCATATTGTTACCAGAACTAAAAAGCATATGTAGGGAAAATCTGATTTGCAGCTCTCTCCAAACTATTATAGTAAGAGATTGTCCGAAGCTAAAGAGGATGCCACTCTGCCTTCCCGTGCTTGACAATGGCCGGCCATCTCCTCCCCCTTCTCTTGAAGAAATCTATGTAGATCCAAAAGAATGGTGGGAATCAGTGGAGTGGGACCATCCTAACAGTAAGGATGCGCTTCTACCCTTCCTAGTTTTAGGTGGTGGTGCCAGACTGCTTGAAGAAGAAGGAGACGAGGAAGACGTTGAAGACAATGATGAAAAACGTTTTTGAAGTGGAATTTTACTGGTATGGCCTTTAATTTTCTTCTCTCATTTTAAATCACTACCCAACTTTTAAATATAAAGGTTCTTGCTCTGATTCACATATTTCAATCGACACCTGATTGGATTCTTTACTAATTTTCTAAATCCTTTTTGTGCCCCCTTTTGGACTAGGAGTCATGCTTTTGGTCTACAAGTAGTCTTTGAAACTATAATTAATGTTTTGCTTTGAGAGCTACTGTGATTTTTGCTGTAATTGGCTCCTTTTGTGGCTTGTGTATGGCATTTGTGCAGGATACAATACCGTGTGAATGCTGACGCAGAATCAATTTTCACGGGAATGCAAGGGCACTTACTGTTTCTGAAATCAAAACATTTTTTTTCTGAAGTTGTGATTTCTGTTGCTGCACTCATAAATGCTATTGGATACTTGGTGTAATGCATCATCTGTTGTCCGAGTTTCCATGATTAGAACTTCATTGTTCAACCGAACTAAGCTATGCATGTTTCTAATGACAAAGAAGACCTATAAAATACTGGAACCATACAGATTAGATTTTGACAAAGCGTTCTTTTCTTAATACCTGCTTGGAACTACTAGATCTGTGACTTTCACGTAAGCTACTCCGACTGCCTTAACCATGATGTCTTGAATTATTCTGCTTTCTGCGTATCATTTTACTTCCTTGGAAAGGTTCTGTCCTCCATGCGCGGTCATTGTTCTTCCTTTTCATAATCAGATAATTTGAACGTCTTGTCTGGCCAGATAGGTTTTATTTTCCTATTTTCTATATCAGAAATATTGATGTCATTCCCTTCTAACACTTACATTCAACTGCTAAGAGTTCTATTTCTTAATAGTAGTATTGGAGAATAATCAAGGAGTTCTTGATCGGATGGCAGCTCAGAATTTAGTGGGCTGATTTCTAATTGCTTGAAATGATCTCTTGGATTATCTAATATCAGCTTGTCTCCATACTTTCGGATTTCCCCCACATTTCTTGCCTCGGGTATTTTTCTGTCTTTTTTCTCCTTTGTTCAGAACTAGAGCCTTCTGCAGTTTTCTTTGCTCCTTCAAGAATAGAACAGCATCTATCGACCTTAATTTGATGAAAGAGCTTATTTCCTCTGAAAATTGAGGATTTAAACAGAAAACATTTATACCTAGTTGAATTCAGTCGGAGCTGTTTGAATCCGAGGCATTTTAGCATTACCGGATGTCGTGGATAGTTGTTAGAAGGACCGGAAAAAAGTGCTCATGTTTTTTAGCTGGTTCAACACAAACTACAACCTGATGGGAAAAATCTCACAAGCTGAGCTTAAAACTCTGCCACAATTTGAATTTATGTGGTAGAGATTAGCCTGACTAGCTATTTACTCAATAATGATCTGTGTCCCAGCTCAATCATTCAATTATTCTATCAGGGATTTACTCTTAAGAGATAGACACATTCTTGTTGTGCAGATTCGTAGCAGATGCAGAAGCTCCTGAAGAGGGAAATAAGACGGCTTACACTTAGAATATCCTTAGGAGGTGGCGCCTACATGCTTGTTTTCTCAACAAGAAGACAGGTATGATATCAGAATTAAACTGAATATTGATTTGGAAACCGAGACGAAGAATGACGTTTCGGACGCCCAAGGGCTGCATAATGGGATAATTTATCCTCTTATCTTTAAATTAATCCCATCCTTTGAAGGTGGTCTCCAGGTGAATATATCAAATTTAGAGAAAATAAATACAATATTTAGTCATTGTGGGGAAGAGGATTGCTCTCTCTCTTCATTTTTCGAAGCCTTTTCTTGGAAAGTCACTTGACTTGTTGGAATTGCCCATCAGTTTCTCTCACTTCTCCTACGCTAAACCTTCCCTGCTTTACTTCAGTTCGTCTGCTGTCCTCACACTTCTAATCCCTCTAAAGATACGGCACCATCCTATTTCTAATCATTTTATACGTAGTGGTTTTTTTTAAGCATTTAGTTACTTTCTCCTGATAGAATGGATAGAAACTTGAAAAAATAAAAATAAAAATAAAAATTTAAAAATAAATTTCTTATTGAGATAATTACAAAGTGAGTTTATATATTTTGAAAACATGAGGGGCAATTGAAACATGTTTAAAAAATATATATATGTTTTTTTATTTTTATTTCAAAAAATATCTATATAAAAAAACTCTTAAACATATAAGAATAAAAGTGGTTTAAATCATATTTTTTAAACTTGACAGGTTAACCCAGAGATAAGACTTAGATAATAAGTTGAGAGTGTTTGATCTAGGTTAACCTATTTTATAAAAAAAAAATAAACAAAGATGTTTTGATTGAATTTCTTTTAAAAAAATTAAGAGGTTTTTTACCCAGGTTGATAGGGTTATGGATCAATCCAGATTTTTAATTGGATAAAATTAAGTTAATCATTTATCTATTGGGTTAGTCAGGCAATTCTTTTTATATTTTATTTTTAAATTGAATTGATCGAGGTTCTATATCAACTCAGTTTTACATCAACTCGGTCTGACTTTCATAATTAGAATTATTATATTATTATTAACTTTAACATTTAATATAAACAAATCTTACGTACATTGACACCGGGATATTGATATTATAAGTGAAGAAAATAAATATCCTGTTTGTTTATTGATTTATAGAATATAAAAATGAAACTAATTAATGATTCGAAGAATCAATTTTCTAATGTTTCCTGTGGAGTTTGTTTAGCTGACTTAATTACAGAAATAAAAAATTCTGATATTGTTCTCTATCAGCAGTACGTACGACAAAGTGGAATTAAGGGTTCCTTATGACCTTTTCATTACAAGTAGAATTATATTTTGTTCCAATGTCAAGCATATTGAAGTGGTCAATTATTTCATCCTCCTCTACAGTTGCCTGCTGGGAAAGCAGCAATCTCAGGGGATATTCGTCATTCTTGAACTCATTAATTTTTTAAAATTATTTTTGATGTAATATATCAAAATAAAAACATAAAAAATAAATTTAAAATAAAAAAATTAAATCATTCAGTACAAGCAACTACAATAATTTTGTTAGCTCAGGCTGCAGATTGACTTTTACCACGACAGCTTTTAGCTTTATTCTTATCCAAATATTTACATAACAATGGTGTTTCATATATTCCAGTTATATTAATCGTGCGATGTCACTGATTAATTAATTAATTATTTTATATAAAAAATATTAAAAAAAAATAAAATCTAAAAGTGTTAGGTTTTTTTTATAAAATTATACCTAAAAATCTTGGATGTAACTGTAACGCCCGACTCAAGAGTAATATTTATAATATTAATAATAATATTAAACTTGAATAACTCAAGTTTAAGTGGGTCTTGCTGCAATACCAAACTTAATAGTCTTAGATATAGGTCTAGCTGTGCAAGGTTGTGTCATAAAAGTATGATAATTAAATAGATTAATTAAAAAAATAAAGAAAAAAAACTAACATGAAAAAAAAAACTAATGAAGAAAAAAAAATCTGAATTAACTAGGTTAATCCATCAAATCTAAAATTCGTGCCATGAAAGTTTAATAACTAAATAGAAAAAATTTAATATCAACAAACTAAATAAAAAAAAGTTAATTAAAAAGAAAAAAAGTATCAACCTTTTCACCGTGGACTACACTGTGCAGTCCACAGTGAAAGACATAAAAAGAAAAAAAATTAAAGGATAAAATTTCAAGTTAACTCATCAAACTAGGTTAACCAGTCAAATTCGGAATCTGTGTCATGAAAGTCTGATAACTAAATAAAAATAAATTTAACATTAATAAACTAAATTAAACAAAAAAATTCATTAAAAGAAAAAACACAAAGAAAAAAGCAAAAAAAAAAAAACCAATAAAGGCATAAAAAACAAACAAACAAACAAATAAAAAAATAAAAAAAATAAAAAAACAATTTTTTTAAAAAAATATATGTTATAATAATAATAATAATAATAATAATAATAATAATAATAATAATATATAAGTATAATTAAAAGGCGCGGGGAAAGCTATAGTATTTTCCCCACGCATTTAGGTTAACCCGTAAAACTCGAGATCCGTGTCATGAAAGTCTGATAACTAAATAAAAACAAATTTAATATTAACAAACTAAATTAAACCAAAAAAAAATTCATTAAAAGAAAAAAACATAAAGAAAAAAGCAACAAACAAAACCCATAAAGGCATAAAAAACAAAATAAATAAAAAAAAGAAAAAAAAGAAAAAAAATTAAAAAAGAAAAAAAATATTATAGTAATAATAATAATAATAATAATAATAATAATAATAAGTGCAATAAAAAGGTGTGGGGAAAGCTACAGTGCTTTTCCCACGTGTTTTAGAGTATTATTTAATATACATATATTTGGGTATCTTTATACTATTTTGAAGTATAAGGCTAGTCCTGGTAGAGTTTCGTAGCTGTTTTTTTTAATAAGTGTATTTTTTAAAAATCAAATTTATATTTTTATCTTTACAGGGATATAACAATGTCTTAATCGTTATACAAAGTGTTTCATATATATATATATAATGTAGATGATTTTATATGGAAATGATATAATATGATGATTACACGTACTGTTATCTTAAATCTTGATAGGATCACGAAGGTTACTATTATTTTAAGTTTCTCTTTAACATCAATCTTCTCCAACTTGGAACTCGATATTTGCGAGGAGGTCAACTGCCAATTAAATTAAATGAAAACATTTATTACCATAAAAATTTTAAAAAATAATAATAATTAAAATAATAAAGATTAAATTTGGTATAAAATTTAAATGAAAGAAAATAATAAAGGATTAAATTGAAAAAAAAATAAATTAAGAAAAGGATAAAAAAACAACAAAAAACAACAAAAAAAATACCAAAATTGGATTAAAAAATTAAATGAAATAAAATGCTTAAGGATGAAATTGAAAAAAAAACAATTTCAAAAAGCATTAAAAACAAAACAAATAATAATTAAAATAATAAGAACAAAATTGATACAAATACAAACTAGAAAATGAATTTGATTTCTTAAAGAACTAGCATGAAATTCGAGATGAGAAGAGAGAAAAGAGTGAGGAAACGAAAATAAAGTTTATTGAATCCCAATTGTTGTCTCGCCATGTACATGGGCCTGACTATCAAGAAAAGGACAACATGTCATTTCCAATACCATCATGAAAGGTGACGTTTGATTCATCGATAGGCACTACACATGTCTTTTAAAGAGTGCAAACTCCTCCAACTAGCTAATTAATTTATACTTATTAAAAGTTCAAATTGATACTTGTTCACATTAATTATAATTAAAAAGTTATGATGAAAACATAAAAAAACTCATGGATATCAATTTTTTTTTTTTTGATTTGAAGGATAATATAATCATTTTATTATGCATTCAAAGTGTTAAAAGATGAAAAACCGTTTAAACCCTCGTTTTTTTTTCCTAAAAATATTTAAGTCATTTCGTTATATATTTAAAATATAAAAAAATCTATATATCACTGTTTAATATGTTAATAACAAATAAATCTATGAAAATGACTGTATTGCCTCCAATAATTGGTTAAATAATTTTATTTGAGAATAACAAAATAATATTTTTACCGGTATAATCCATGGTAAAATGTATCTTGGCGCATATCCCTTTTATTTTTTTTTTAAAATTTAATAATAATAATAATAATAATAATAATGTGTTGAATAATTCACAGATAGCAGCACCTTTGTCCTACCAAATCTCTGAATAAGAACAGACAGTCCTAAACACCTGGATATAAATATTAATTTTTTTTGTTTCGGTGTGGAACGTGGACTCAACTTCTTAAATTTCCTTTCAATTTCAATGCCTTATCTATATTATCGCTGCTTCCTCTCTTTCTACCCCTTCTATAAACCTTCCCTCCTTTCCTTCCCTTTTTTCAGATTAAATCAAATCATCTTGAAATCTTTTGGAGAAAATCTCACAGGGCCAGGTAAATTATTGTTTGCTACACTCTCATTTGATTATTGCATGATTTTTTATAACTGTAACATTGATATTTATTTATTTATTTCTCACTGGTAAATTCCCTTTGAACTTGGTAAAAGAGTTCGAGGTTTTGATCAGAAAATGGTCCAGAGGCCTGCTAGCAGTATCCACCTAATCGCTTGTTGTGGACTCCTATATAATTTGAAGCCATGATTTTCCTTGGAAACATAAAATACTATGAACTTATTCTCTCGTATCTTGATTATTTAGCGAATACACACACTCTTTAGCTCACCATATTCTGCAAATTTGTTTCTCAGCAACTACGAAACTAATCCTGAAAACTCAAGTTTGGCTTTCGGTTTTCAATTGTTCAGTTATCTTCTTCTGTATATTTGAAAACTGAATACCTTTTTTACTTCTTACAGTTTAATCTTTCTCTTGTTATCTCTAAACAAACGAATATAGTGTTCGTAATTCCTGTTTTAGATATAGCTTTCCTTCACCAGTCAGTGTTTGTGTCTTCAGGGCTGCAAAAGAAAAGGGAGAGATGGTTAAACCGAGTGATCAATTTTGGATTTGTGTTGAGCAGATGAATGATGGTTCTTCCAAGTGTAAATTCTGTGGGTACGTATTTGCGGTTGATACTTCGATTTCAAGGATCATCTCTCATTTGTCAGGAGTTAAAGGATGTGGGGTTGATATTTGTGAAAAAGTCCCTGCAGATGTTCAAGAAGCAACCTATCTAGCTACTTATGGAGCAAATAAAAAACTCAAAGCCATGCTAAGTTCATGCTACGATGAGGCAAATAATACAGCTTTGACTTCTTTGCAAGGGCAAAACAGTGAAGTTGAAATGCTGGAAGGAGATCTCGAAAGAGTGCCAATGGAGGTTCAGGGCATGGAGCAAGAAGCAGGGGAGCATAGAGGTTTATTTCCTGAGGAGACAGGTTATGACAGGGAACATGAGATTGCAGAAACCATGCAGCCTATGGAGAGAAGTATCTCAGCAGAGAGGCTTGAACTTGATCATGATGCAGGTGAGACTAGAAGAGAAGAAACACAAGCATTCCATGAGTTGCGTTGGCTGTATCATTTCTCTTGTTGATACGAAATAATATTAATAATAATAATAATAAAAAAAAAATCCTGTTTACATCTTTTACATAATCCCTATGTCCTACATATCCTGTTTTTTTGCTTCATTTTTTGAATTAAAAGAAATTATTAGATATTTTAAAAGTTGCACATTGTCCTTTCGAAAAGAACATGCGTTTTATCGTGAAAATAATTCATCAATATAATATTTTTATGAGAGAGCAGAGGACAGCACTGGATATACTGAATTATTCCTTGTAAAATTAATCCTAAAAAAAATAAAAATAAAGCCTATAGACATAAAAAATAATAAAAATATTTCTATATAGGATTTTTCTCTTTTAATTATATCTATTTTTTTTAAAAATAAACTCATAAAATAACTAATAAAATACCACCATTACTCTATATAGAACGTAAAATCCCTCTACTATTTTTTATTTATTTTATTGACATCTTCAACTAATCGAATTTTATATTAAGTTATAATTTATCACACGATTGTGTTGATAACTAAATAAATAAATAAAGAGTTGACAAATAATAATGAACAACTATTGAGAAATAAGAAAATGACATCGTAAACGGGATTTGATTGAGTTGTTTGACGATGGCAGCCATGCTTTCTGTGTGGATTTTTTTTATAATTAACTTGAGTGTTTCACCGGTTTATGTATATTTTGATTAATTTTATGAGTTTTAAAATTAACAATTATATAAATTTTCAGTAATCTTAAAAAACTTAAATCCGTGAATATTAAAAAATAAATTCAAAGTTTCATCAATGGAGCTGGTTTTTCTTTGTGGATTCTTAGCATGTGACATGGAGAACCTTTTGTTCGATGTGCAAGTGCGCTGATACATGTTTGAATATTATTACAACAAGAAAATGAGTAAAAAGACAATCAAGATGAAGATTGAATTGTAATACTTACCTAGGGATTTGACGAGCTTCAATTTCAGCTTCCAGTATAGATTTTATATCAAGCATCCCTTCTTACTTCAACTGTAATTTACTAAGCAGTTCCTGCAGATTACACTGCTCTGCTATGTACACAGACCTCTCAGATGCAAGCTTTTCAGACATTTCATCAATCTCTTCCTTCAGACAACACTTTACAATAATGATATACAACAAATACTGAATTATATTTTTATAATCATCATCAAGATCTTCGCTGAATATAGCTACTATGACAAATAAATAAATAAATAAAATTAAATACTAGTTTTTCGAAACATTATGAACAATAGGATATAATTAATTGATCACTTACCCGTGTTTTTTTAATATGCTCTGAAGTGTAAATAATTCTTGTTGAAGAGATGTACTTTGTCAACAATAATTTATAAACATGCTGAAGAGAAGCATTGCATTATATAGAATATTGAAAAAAATATAATTGATGAAAATGCAAGTGCATGTCGACATTGTGCTTGGTGTGACCTTCAAGTTATTGCTGTTGTATGGAAAATTTAATATAATAATTAAAAAAAATTGTAGTTTAATTTCTTTTTATTTTGTAATGACAAAACAAGGAGATGTCGGATCGGGTTTTAATTTTGAAGAAATAAAGAAAGAAAAAATTGTTCACGGTGTAACCAACAAACAACACTGAATCAAAATACCTTTTTAAACGGATCTACAAGATCATTACCCTGGAGAAATATATCAAGCAAAAAGAGAGAAGAAAAAATAATTTTAACAGGAGAGATCGGAGAAGACAGAGCTCTTGAATTTTTTGGGAGAGAAATGATGAATCTGTCCACTCAAAAAACCATTGAATAAACAGGGAGCCATTTTCCGGTAGATATCTTGCTAAAACTTCTATATAATACTGCTTGGAGATCCAAGTTACTAAACATGCTTCCTCTAAAGACTGGTTCATCAGCCCAGAGTTTTCTGTTGCTGTTGATTACCTCTAGCTTGTCATATAATCCTTCAAATTTGTCAATATGAAATGTCATCTACTTGGTGGTGGCAATTCTGATATATCTTATCATGCACTTTATCATCAAGAACATAGATATCTAACTTGAGGATTAAACATAAGATGCTCTGTTTTTTTTTTCAGCTTCCATCATGACAATTTTGACAGCCCTGGAATAATTTCATGCATAGCAAGTCCTCAGGTAACGTAGGAACCCTCTCATGCGTGCAATATCCTCTTATCTGGCTGCGCTTTGAATTAACCCAGTGGTCAGCGATGAACTTCAGCAACCATTTACTCAAAAAAGATTTTCAAGCTCGAGATCAAAATTGGAAGAGCAGAAAATAAGAGCAAAAGGATTCAAGTTTTTTAAAATTTGACTACTGCGATTCAGAAGCTGCTGTAATTATTGTTTGTTGTGAAAGTATGTAACTTAATTTCAACCCCAGAGCTCCTAAAATGCAGAGACTAGAGAGAAAGCTGATGAGCAAAGGACCTCAATAGAAAATATAGAAAAGGCTATCATACAAATTACTTTGTTGTCAAAACTTATAATACAACCAGGAAAGACTTGCTATTCCGTTTCCGTATGATGAATATTGTGTGGGCTGGGTGACCCAGTTCAGAATGACAATATGTACTCTGAGCTGCTCTTTAACTCAGTTCAGAATGACAATATATGCTCTGAGCTGCTCTTTAACTCGGAAAACAGTAGGATGAACCTGTAGAAACGGAAAATGAAACTAGCTTAGAAAAGTAAAACTTAGGTTTTTAAGAACAGACAGCAAGAGTATGCAATTGTTTGGAACTCCATTGTGGACAAGTTTACCAGGTCGTTAATCTGAGCAAATAAAACCTGATCATGTGTTATTCACAAAAAATCAGACATAAAGTTCCTGAATTCCTAATTGAACTACAAAAATATAAACCCATCTTTATTGAACAAGACATCTGACGATAAAAGAATAATAACAATACAAAAGAAAAACAAGGTTGGCTAGGTGCTTTGCATTTCAAAACTGAGAAGTCAACAGCATTGCAGAAGTAAAAAAATAAAATTGAAAGAGCGCTGATGTTTATGAGGTTTTTTTTCTTTTCTGATATGAGGATATGGATTTCATTCAAGAATGAAAAAACAAGGAACAAGCTCCAACATTCTTAGGCAGAGCCAGTCCAAAAGAACATCAGAAGGATTATAACAGAGTATCTGCAAGGGCTGTTCTGACCAAGTCTCTAGTTACATCACTCAAATATAACAGATTATTGAAGTTGAAGGGTCTGTATGACAAACCAGGATATTATGGATATGGTCCCTCAGTCTACATCTTTTACTTCTGCTTCAACATCTACGACAGCTGAAGAAGATTCTTTTCCTGAACAAACACACAGGCAGTTTCAGAATTCACAAATCATTCTACACCAGCAATAAATTGGTGACTTTTAAGAGTTGAATTTCCACTTGATTTCTAAAATGGATTTAAGTTGCGTTAACAATTTGTTCTTAGTGTAGATTATTATATGAGCTCAAAGTTGTTCACTGTTATTCATAGTCATCTCATGCAAACTAATGCACAAGGAATTTAATTTACATCAAGGTCATGAACGAAAGAAAGCAGTAGGGATTGGATGGCAAACCTTTCTTGAAACCAGAAGACAAGTCACTGAATGCTTGTCCAAACGGCGTAGATTTTTTGGAGAACCTCACTGAATCACTCACAAACTCATCACCCACCACTGGAATGTATGGAAAATATCATAAAGAAATGAAGACAATTAAGATAGATACATGCTAAAATCTTTGTAGATCAATCAACTAGACATCAAACTTGTCAGGATGTAGAAAATTAGTTCATAAAACAATAACAGGTCACACTTCTACATAAATAACGTGAAAATCAAAACACCCAGAATCAAAAGAAGACCTTTATAATTAGATTTAATCTTTGATAAGCTCAATGTTGAGGTCATATGTTACAACTTTAATTATCATCCTTCCATTTCATCATTCATTGCACATTCCATGTTTTGCAAATATAAGATTCAGTTCTTAAAAAGAAGGAATTGAAAAGGGATCACATGGAAATCCCGAACATCAAATGCTGCATTTCTAATCAAGAACTGTGAAACTCCACAAAATGGTGAAAATGCAAGAGTGATTTTTGTGGAGGTGCGCACAAAAAACTTAAACTTTAAGAACAAAATAATATCTTCAATTGTTTTCTTTATGAAATCAATCCCACTAATTTATGCTGCAGTTCCTTGAAAAATGCAGCATAGCTTATAGCAATCTATCACCTTATTTTAACCATTGCACAACAAGTTCAGCACCAACAGTCTACTATTCTAGGAATGTGACGAGAAATTTTTGAACTCTAGAGTAGGATCTATCCAAGGCTTGGCTTTTACCTGAGAATGGTTGACTGCAAAAAGGGCACAGCTGCAATTCATCATTCAAAGTAGATCTGAAAAGGATAACATTATGATCCAAGTCAAACAACTGACAATGCACACCATCTAAAAAATTTGCCTATAAGCTTGATTAAAATCACTGTGTCACTTACTTGAAAATCTGAAATTCATTTCCACAATTTGGGCACTGCATGCACACCAAAAAATCCAAAAATAAAATAAAATAAATCAGTTAAAGAAGGAAAAAATCCAAACACATGCATGTGTCTCCATCTTTTATGGAGGGAAGGCTTATAGAAGAACTAGATGGCATATTTCTAAAAAGATAATAAATGAAAGAAAGGATAGTGCCTAGGAAGCTGGGAATAAGGAGTAGAGCCTCACAGTGCCTTGAAGTATGTCACGTCCTGCCCACCAGAGAAAGACTCCCAAGCCTACAATGGGAATAAATACAGCAAGGAGCTGCACATTGAAGTCACCAATCAGTTAGATCTCATTGCAGAAACCGATCTAATTCGAATATAATGCTATGAGGTAATAGCCCAAACACAAAAGTCATACAACATAACGTGGAAAAGCTACTATTAGTTTCAATATAGCAAAACACTGCTCATTAGGGGGAAGAAACTCATGGGACATTCAAGTATATGTGTAACTATATTTAAGACAGTTCTAACCAGAAAATATTTAGAACCAGATGGTATCAAAACCACTATAAACAATTATAACCAATACAAGAACATTTAAGTAAAATCAGCTTTACCACATGAAGACAACTTGGACAAAAAAAAAATCATGTTTAAATTGAAGTATGAAGAACACAGATCATATCAGAGAAGCTTCTGCATACTCCAGAGAGTACAATGAACTTATCATATTAGATTATGCATCTCAAAATATAAAAAACGGTGCTTCAGAAATGCCAAAAGGAACAACAGGAAGCTCAACTACTAACTAGAAAATCATAATACTGTACAAATCCGAATAAAATTTATGAACAGAATAATATGGTGAATTAAATACCCCTATATTGCAATATTCAGTAAACAATTAACAGATAGTAGATATTAAGGAACAAAACCAAAGCTCCAAATTTCCAGAAGGTAGAAAGGCATCAATTTGAAAGTGAAACCACATAACTCACCACAAGCTCCTCTATAAATGTCCAATAAAGCATACAATAACTTATTCAAATTCAAAGAGACAATCATCCAACAGAAAAATAAACAAAAAACTGGGAAAGACAAACACACCCAGATAGAAATTAGCGTGTCCAAGATCCAACCAACAGTATCAAAAACCCAACCAAGTTGTCCAGTCATTGAAAGATAAGTCAATCCAGCAGCCAAAGCAATATTTCCCAGAAGCCTAGCAGTACCACTATTATCTCCCCCACCACCACCACCACCACCAAACCCCTGATTAAACCTCACCAAAACCACCCTCCTCTTCCTTTTTAACCCCTCCTCTTTTATCCAAATCCCATCTTTTCCACCTCCCAACAAACTCCATTTTTCCTTGTAGGGCCTTGATTTGAAGCTATCTTTCTTCAAAAAAGCCAACTTTGAACTTGGTAGAGAGTGATAAGTAATGGGTTTTTGGTATTTCTTTAAAGGAGAAAAGTAGATAGAGAATTGCAGTCGTGTTGTCATGGCCAAGAAGAGCAAGTTTTGAACACAAACTATAACACTGGTAGTGGATAGCGCGTGGAGGATTTCATGGTTAATGAAATCAAAATGGATTTGTGCAGTCTCACGGATGGTTTTAAAGAGTGTCTGCTTTCTTTTCCTGTGAGTTAAATGTAGATTATTAGTCTTCACTAGCCTATGAGGGAGTGCCACTTGTACTTGAAAACGACATGGTTGGACAGTTCCCTCCCTTCCTATCCCATCAGGCAGCAGGTCTTATTGAGAGAGAAATGTGCACTTGTTTTGGGCAGCTTTTGTTAGATTGGCAATTGTACTGATCTTTGAAAAATGGGCACTTGTTGAGTTTGGTAATTGGACTTGTATACATGCTTGTCTCCTCCAGCCTTTTTACTGTTTGTTTTTTCGGTTGAAAGGTATTTTTTTTATAAAAAAATTAATTTTTTAATGTTTTTAGATAATTTTAAAATATTAATTTAAAAAAATATTATTTTAATATATTTTTAATAAAAAAATATGTTAAAAAAATAACTACTATTAAAATATTGAAAATGATTATAGCATTGCGTGTTTTTTCTTTTAATGTTTTTGGTTTTATTGAATTTTAATTTTTAAGATTGAAGTTTGATGGCTTTATTGTAGGTGCATGAAAAACATTAATTTGATGTTAGATAAACATTACAATATTAGTGTGAGGTTCTTCCGCGTACAAAACACTGTAGATTACAATAATAATTTATAGAGTTTTTTTTTTTTTCTGGCTTTTACTTTTTTTTTGTTTTTTCTTTTTTTGTCAAAATTTTTTTTAACTTTCCTATTTTTTATTTTTTTATTTATTTTTTCATTTATTTTTTTCAAAATTATTTTTGTTGATTTTATTTTTTAAATATTAACCTGGTTAAAATTTTAGCTTTGTAATTTTTTTCCTTTAAAATACTGTGAATTGTTGTGATAATTTTTCACATAGTTTTTCTATTTTATTTCTTTATTTTTTAAATTATATTTGTCGATTTTTTTAATATAGAGCTAATTGATAATTTAGTTTTGTAAATTTTTTTCTTTAAAACATTTTTGATTGTTACAGTGTTTTTCCGCATGATTTTTTTATTATTTTCTCTGATTTTTTTTTAATATTGAGCTGGTTAAAAATTATACTTACAGTATGTGAGGAAAGCACTGTAACTTTTCTCGAAAATTACTGTTGATTGCTACAATGTTTTTTCCCACATGGTTTTTTTCTGTTTTTGTTATGTTTTTCCCTAAAATTATCTTTGTAAATTTTATTTTTTAAATATTAAGCTGGTTAAGAATTGCAATTACAAGTAAATACAAGTTTTTCCTCACAAAACACTATGGATTGATACAGCTTTTCCTCACATGGTTTTTTTCTAGTTTCTTTTGTGTTTTTTTTGTAATATTTTTTTTCAAAATTATCTTATTCGATTTTATTTTTTTTAATATTGAGTTGGTTAAAATTTAACTTTGTAATAAAGCTTAATCATATGGGGAAAATATTGTAGCTTTACTCATAAAACATTGTGGATTGCTACAGTGTCTCTCCGCATGGTTTTTTTTTTGTTATATTTTTTTTCAAATTATCTTTTTCAATTTTATTTTTTTAATATTGAGTGGTTTATGAATTAAAATTACAAGTCATTACAAATAAAGCTAAATCATGTGGGGAAGCACTGTAACTTTTATCACAAAACACTGTGAATTGCTCCAGTGTTTCCAACATGATTTTTTTTTTTGTGTTTGTTTTGTTATTTTTTTTCTAAAATTGTCTCTGTCAATTTTTTTTTTAATATTGAGCTGATTAAGAATTTAGCTTTGTAATTTTTTTACTTTAAAACACTGTGAATTGTTGCAGTGTTTTCCCATGTGATTTTTTTATGATTTTTTTCAAAATTATCTTTGTCATTTTTTTTAATATTAAGTTGGTTAAAAATTATAATTACAATAAAGCTAAATCATATGAGGAAACCATTGTAATTTTCCTCACAAAACACTGTGGATTGCTACAATATTTCTCTAAATGGTTTTTTATTTTATTTTATTGGGAAAAACATTATAGTTTTCCTCACAAAACATTGTCAATTGCTGTAACATTTTTTCTGATGGGTTTTTTTTCCTTTAAAATTATCTTTGTTGGTTTTTTTTTTAATATTAAGTTGGTAGAGAATTTAGCTTTGTAATTTTTTTTGCTTTTTATTAATTGAAAAGCTAAATCATGTGGCGAAAGCATTGTATCTTTCCTCAAAAAACACTGTAGATTGCTACAAATTATTTTGTTCAGTCTCTAAGTTTTTGATCATCAACACAACTTTTTTTTTCCGTCATGAAATATTTGCTCCATCATACCTTTAATTTTTATTACTTATCTAGCGCTGGTTCACAATTATAACACTATCAAGTGCATTTGTTTTATAAACCCGCGGCAGCGCGCGTGCATGTCATCTCGTCTTCATGAAAATAGATGGGAATGTAGGAAGTGTTTGGAAACGTGGTTGTATTTATGTTTTTTTAAAAATTAATTTTTTATTAAAAATTAATTTTTTATGTGTTTTAAATTGTTTTGATGCACTGATCTCAAAAATAATTTTTAAAAAAATAAAAAAATTATTTTGATGCATTTCAGTATAAAAAACACTTTTAAAAGCAACCACAAGTGTTTAGTATTGTGGTAGCGGTTGTGGTTGTGATTTGAAAAAAGTTGTTTTATAAAAAGTACTTTCAGTTGAGGTTGGTTTGGAAAAATATATGTTTGGTTAAAACTGTGGTTGAAATTGAGGTTGAACAAAAAGTAGTTTAATGTGTTTGGTTAAAAGAATGTTTTTCAAATTGAGCTTATAAAATAATTAAAAAAATATTTATTAATATTGATGGTTTTTAATTTAAATATTATAGATTTAACTACTATTATTATATCATGAAATAAATAATATTGATATCAAATATTTTTTATTGTTCCATTAAACTATGTGCATTTTCATAACGTACGAAATCTATCCAACAAGGACTACATTTTACATGGTTTTTTAAGTGCGCAACAACATCAGGTAAGATATCATCAAGAACAAAATTGAGGTTGAGATCAAATTCTACAAATACTACGTCATCAAGCGATCTACTTCTAATTTTTCTTAATAAAACACAATTAAAACTAAAAATTAAAATTAAATTTTTTTAACCAAGTCGGACCCGACAAGAATAAAATTGGGATTGCCTTCTAATTTTTTGAATAAAACACAATTAAAAAAATAAAAATTAATTTTTTTACTAGGTCAGACTTGGTTCAATGTATTTAGCTTTGAACCGGACTCGGACCGGCCGGAACAGTGGAGAGTGACTCCACTGTTCACGTGAACAGTGGAGTTTTACTCTTCACTGTTCGCTCCACTATACAAAGACATAGCAAGAAGAAATATGAAAAAATTGCTTCAGCTGAACTTACGATTACACCTCATTTTTTGTAGGTCCCATGCGTCAAAACATAAAAACTACTTATAGCCAAACACTGTATTACTGAGTTTGAAAGAAAAAAAGCAGCAGCTGTCGCAGAGCCAAACGCCCTCAATCAGGGGC
>Ga0325414_1002253_pt1 | contig 19380 bp, 14 predicted proteins | sample PopdelMetagenome_8_FD_206183 | JGI IMG/M metagenome (GOLD analysis project Ga0325414, IMG submission 206183) | Populus deltoides microbial communities from Bellville, Georgia, United States - Leaf-PdKOR-R3 | ecosystem: Host-associated > Plants > Phyllosphere > Phylloplane/Leaf | place: USA... | reverse complement strand
CTTACAAAGGACCGACTCCTTAGGGAATCCGAAAACAGGTTTAGCGCCCAGGTTCCCGTGTCTGGTGTCGAAGCCTCACGCCCAAACATCGCGACCTGGGCCCAGGCTTGTCTCCTTTCCCAACACCAATCCTTTGAGATTTTTTTATTGAACCAGGCTTTTTAGTCAGGATCGAAAGTGCCAAGGGAATCTAGGCATCCTACCATTGAAGAGTTGTGTGTTCCTCGATTTATTTCATGTAATGCAACATACCAATTCAAAAGGTGCAAACTTCACTTACACTCCTGGATCCTACATGTACAATAGTTTTTTAACAGCAATCATATTTTTATCTTGTTAATATATATATTAAAAATATTTATCTTTTATTAATAAATGTATAATAAATATTTATTTCTCGTAATATTACTATAATAGAAAATGAGATATTTTTTTATAAAATACTTGTTCTTATATCAAAACAAGAACAAATAACCTTGTATTTAGAACTTAATATTTTTTTATCATATTTATTATATTTTATTTTTTAAAAGATACTAACTTAAATATCTGAGGATTTTTATATTCATAGAAACAATAAAAAAATTATTTAGCAAGCAATATAATTTTTACATCAAATTATTATCTTTATTTGTTATGAAAAATAGATATAATAGAATGAATACATGATTAAGAGCGTGTTTGGCAGTGTGGTTGCGGGTGCTTTTTAAATAATTTTTCGTGCCAAAATGCATGTCAATGATATTTTTTTATTTTTTAAAAATCATTTTTGATACCAGCATATCAAAACGATTTAAAACATATAAATTATATTTAATTTTAATAAAAAAAAATTTCAAAAATTTTAGGAACACAGCCGCAGCCGTGTTCCCAAACAAAGTGTAACACAGAAAAGGCCGAGTTCTGGTTATTAAGCACCGTAAAATTTGGAACGGTGCGGTATGTTATAAATCTTTAAATGCTAGGAATCCACAGTCGCAGGCTTGATGCACGTGCCATCGGGCATCAATTCTGATTCGTTCGTTTAATATGTTGAAGGCAACGAATTTGGAGGGTCATTGACTTTTGGATTCATTGACCCATTCATCCCACACACATCATTGGATGGATGGGGATCCACAAGCACCTATTATCTAATACATCCAGAAGATTTGGGAAAGCTTACATAGCTTTACTATTTATCCTGCCTTTTTTTATTTCATTTTTCAAACTATATTTCCTTTCTATTATCCAGCTAGATTAAATTAGTATTGCAATCATGATACAATTACTAGATTAAAAGAAACAAGATGTAATTGTAAAACATGAAGAGAATATATGACTAACCCTAAATTTATAATAATTTTTATTTTAATTCAAAATTTTATTTTTTTTCATTCTTTAATTACGATATAATGGATCCCATTCAACAATGAAAGTTCAATGTTAGTGGATTTTTTCTCCAGACATGTATAAAAAAAAATCAAGTTTCACTGTAATTTTTTTAGTTCGGTTGATTTTAGATTTCTTGGTTAATTTTAGAATATTTTGATGTTAATAAATGATTTAAAATTTTTTTTATAATGTTTAGTATGTGTATTTAAATGAAAATAATTTGAAAAATAGATTTTTAACCTAAAAATCACATTTCATAATTTTCAAGTCACCATAGTAACGAGTGTAGATTGTAGGCTGGGTAACTATAAATGACACATCTTATGCCCCGACAAATAACACGTCACTTTTTTTTAAAAAGAAAATAACTAAATATTTTTTTTAAGCCATGGTATACTAGGTTACTCAAATCTGCTTCTTAACATGTTTTTTTTTTAACATTGAGTTTTTTTTATAATAAATATTATTGGTTTTTTAAATTTAATTATTTAATATTATTTTCAAAATTCAAATCGCTTTTCATTATATATGTAGTTTTTTTTTATCCTTGACTCTTGATTTTTGTTTTTTTTCTTGTTTTTATTTTTATTCCTCTTTAGATTCGCTAAGCTAATAAGATGATGTCAAGTCAAGTTTTATATAAATCAATTTAAAATTTAAAATAAAAAAATCAAATCAAGAATTTTTAAGTTTCACCTACTAACCCATATTTTAGAGCAATGGGCAATGACAAAGTTTCCCGCTACCTGAATATTTTTCTACACGTTGAAGAAAGTTTTGCTCCATCCACAGTGGAGCTCGACCGGTCATCTAGTATATTACTAATTTTATTACAAGATTGATAGTTTAATAGATAAAGAGGAAATGATTTCGAAAATCAAAAACATTTTTTTTTTTATCCTGTTGATAAAAACTACTCTTTCTTTCCTACTTTTCTTGAATTCACTCCAAATACAGGGAAGTGACAGTGGACACGAAAGGAAACCATGACGAGTTCGACAAAGGGATAGTGACTCAAGGGACGAACTTGGAACCTGGATAAATTCATACCTGTATCGGCGGTGGTCCGTGAAAACTTTGCAAGAAGTCAACATCTTATCTTGAAAGTGTTTTGCTTGGTTTAGATATGCCGAGCAGGCTGCTCCGGTGTTCCCATTTTCTTTTCGGAGTTTATTTAGAAATGTTTTAGTAGTTGTTTTTAAAATATTTTAAAATACATTAAAAAGATTTTTTTTATTTTAAAAAAATTATTTTAAAATTAATGTATCAAAACAATTGAAAAACACAAAAATTTAGAAAACACGATGCATCCAAACGGTGCCTGACTTTGCCCTCGTAACCAAACTATCATGCCTTGATGGCAATCTTAACCTAAATATTTTCCTACATTACCCACGTTTCTAATTGGAAATGCCATAACTTTTTTTATTAATATTACACCATCGGCGGTTTTAATAAATAATTTAATTCATCAGATTTTAAGTTTATTTTTTAATAGTTATATGTTTAAATTTTTTTAAAATTATTAAAAACTTATATAATTATTAATTTCAGGACTCATGAAATTAATTAAAATGCATATAAACTAACTTAAATATTTATATTAATAAAAAATATATATATTTCACTATTTTACTTGCAAGTTATAATATTTGTTAGGTATGTGAGTGTGGTATTACTTTTTATTTTTTTATTTTTTTATACTTGGTAATCTGTTTTTTATATTTATATATCATGTTGAAATGGAATTTAAAAAAAAATTAGTTTGATATTTGAATTTTAATGAGTTAATAAATATCATATATTATTAATTATGTATAATTCTAACCCAATAATTATAAGGTTGATTTGCTTATAGAATTTGCCTTGAGGGTTGAGATCTCTCATTAAGCTGAATGGAGTGGGCCAATGACAGGGTACTAGACCCGAAAGTACTAAACAAGGGAAACAAAAAATCAAAGGTCCACACAATGCCTGTGTCCAACGGCAAGTCGGAAGTCAGAATCACTGACAATCCTAGTTTGGAAAACACGGGACTCTCTCTTTACGGTCCACTTTTCCTCTCCCTCTCTCTCTACAGAGAGTTGTCCTTCTTCCACTGATAGAAGAAAAAAAGAACATTACACACTTTCTTCTATTTTTCACTGGTCTCTTCCTTTTCTTTTTATCTCGGTACTTTCATCAAACACTGGATATTCAAATTAGAAACACCGGAAAAGAGAGATGCTTCATAGCCACTTGCAGGGCTCTCACCCATGGATTTTACCACCTCGAATCCCCATACTGAAGCAAACTTATTCTTCTTCTTCTTCACCAGAGAGGTCATTACTTCTTCTTCATCCTCCTTCTCTATAAGCGCACATTCTTTTGAGTCGATGTATGTAGCATTTTAAACTCAAATTCGTCAGGCTGTTTTAACAGAAAGTAGGCTTAGCAAATTGGGATAGCCAAGAGAGAGAGTGTGTGAACATTTTACTGTGAATATCGCTTACGTAAATGTCGAAGACATTGTTTTCGTAGTTTTTGAGGATTGTTTGGGTTTTTTTGATTTGCTTGGATGCCAAATACTCTGTAAGAGGAGTCTTTTTAAGAATGTTTTCTAGTATATTAAAAGCAGCAAAGAGCCTCCTATATTCTCTCCTGCTCTTTTTAAACAGAATTTTGCCAGTTAAGATAGATACTTCTAATATGATCTGTTACAGAACAGACAGGAAGTGTTATGCTAAATTCATGTGCTGCTGGTGCTTTGTTATTATAGGATGACATCAACAAATTCACCTTGACAGTTTATTTTTACAGAAAATTGTTGTCATGCCAATTTTGGTGGTTAAAGTCTTCGGCTCTGGGTGCATGGAATTTTCGATTACGAAGTACTGGAGGTGAGTTTGAAGCACTAACACGACTACTCGTCTAGTACTCAAGTATGATACCAAGGTCATAACAGTAGCTAGATCGGGGGTTCTGTTTAGTTAAAAGTAGTATTCTGTTTTTTCATCTCTTTGTTTTTTACTAGGAATTGCTTTTTTATTTAGTGGCCGTTATTTCTATGGAGTGCGACAAATAATTTCTCATCTTATTTCTATGGAGTGCGATAAAGAATTTCTCATCTACTTTCTTTTTTAAAGTGCACATTGGTTGCCTGGCACAAGCCGGATCACGGGTTTTTACTGGGTTACTAGATCATTTTGAATTGATTTTTTTTTTAAAAACATTATTTTTGTTAAAAAATAAATATTCAATTACAACCGGTTAACTAAATTAACCCGAGTTTTTAAATAGGTCATGAGTCAACCTAAGTTTTTTTTGACTTCTCTTATTTTTTTAGACCTAGCCCTGGTTCCAATCCCAAGTTGATCTGTCGGTCCGGCCGGGTCGGGTTTTAAAAATTTTAGCATTAATTTTTGTGTCATTTTTCATCACCCCTTGCTATTTTGATCCTTTTGTTGATGCTTTCACAATAAATTTTAGATGAACCTTCACAACATTTTATCTAAAAAAATGCATTTTCAGGGGATTGGAAAGCCAATAATCAAACCAAATGGCATGAGTTCGATAGTGTGGTATATACAAACCTTCCAGATTGTTCACACCCTGAGTTATGTATGAAGCCAAATAGTAGCTCTGAGGTAAGCATTACGTGAAAGAACCTGAATATGGAAAAAGTTAAAAAAATGGATACATGTAAGACATTATGAGATTTTTAACATGCTTAATTTTCCGTTGTGATGTTTTCTCAATGAGAAAATAAAAGAACGGTTTGGTTTTATTTATTTTTATTTAACTTGGTGTGTGCAATTTTACGTATTTGGTTCATGGCTTACTCTTTTGACATGTATTTGGCACTGAAAGAAAAGTGATCTAAATTGATATACGAGATCACTGCTTAGCTTGTTGTGGAAAACTTAATGTTTCTGTTTGTTGAAACTTGTCGTGTTTATGTTTATGTGATCTACTGTGTGTGCAGGATTGCCAAGCCAAACTTACAATTGGATCAATTGCTATGTGTTGCTTATTGACACAGTTAAAGTCTGCAAATACATTGATAAAGATTGTCCAAGACTTGCTTCCTTTCTTGGTTGGGACTTTTGGAGCTACAAACTCCCCGTTTGCTTGTATGTCTAATTCCTTGAACAAACCAACACCTCTGCAGTTGGATGTGTCCTTGCCCTCACTTCAAGATATTAAGTGGAGCTTATCACGCTTGCTTTATTTGTTCAACATGCAACTTGAAAGAAATGTCGCTATGTAAGTGAATTGAAAATTTTCTTTTTTCCGATTCGCAGTGCCTGATTTTTTTGCTACCAACTGGTTCATTAAGATTTGTGTGTCGCTGAGTTGAAATCTTGATAGTTCCTTTTGAACTGAAATCCCTTATGTTTTGAGGGATCAGAAAATTAGATGTCATTGAGATATTGCAATATGAAATTGATGTGGCTGCATTTAAGGAAAAAGTGAATAACAAATCATCTGTTTGTTCTCCTATAAAAAAAATAGAGATTTAATGGCGCGCATTCCAAGTATGCTTGTATAATCAAATGGTCTACCCATCACCTATTGTGCCAAGAAGGTTTTCTCTAGTTTATATCCGTCAATTATACACACTTAAATCCAACTGTGTTATTCTGCATTTGTGGTAAACTTGGCTGCTTGGGAAGCAATAACAATCTTTTTGAGTGTAATACTAGGTCAGCACTAGATGTATGAGATAGATATTTAAACAAGCACTATAGGTTTTGCAAACGAGTTCTAGGTTTTGTAAATATGTGCACAACCTGACATTCGGGGTTAATATTTTGCTACCAGTGTTCTTTATTGAAACCTTGACTGGAAAAAAATACAGCCTGCTTAAAGTACCTGTTAAATCTCTCAGGTATCTTGTATGTTAAACAAAAATTTGCCCCGCCCAGGAACTTTTTTATTAGGATAGGAACACTGGCACTAGAGTGTTTCAGTGAAATCTTAATTGGAAAATGATAGTCTGCTTAAAGTATCAGTTAAATCTATGCCGTAGTTTAAATTCCCATGGAAAAGTAAAACACCTCAAAGTTTTAGCATCACTGATTGGGCTAGATTGGGCAAATTATGGTTGTCACCATGTTAAATGTGGCATGGGCCCTATGCTTTTTTGCTGTTTACTTCATGAATGTTAGCATGACATCTCCTGGTTAATCAATAAATTTTCTGTAAATGTGTTGTAGGTCCTTTGTGGTACTACTTGTGTCTTGCTTCTCATTCGTTGTCATTGGAGGTTTCCTGTTTTTCAAGTTCAGGTAACCTATCAACCATCCCCTTTGAAGAATACAGTATAATGCATCCTCAGACTTGATATAGTTACAGCCATTGCCTCCATTTCTGCAATTTATCATCCTTTTTATGTAGATTTCTTATGAAGATGTCAATGAAAAAGTTAAGAATATAATACTAACAAATTGTCATAGAACTTATCGTTGACTGTATCACAAGGTAACTGCTATTTAAAGGAGCAAAATATCATATTTATCATCACATTTTTAGACCGTAATTGGTTTACATTGGATTTTCGGTGCCTTCTTGTTGTTTTCTTCTATGTGCTCTATTTACAAGTTCATCAACAATGGAGAAAAATGTGCAAATATTGCATAAAGAACCATCTATCGGTGCCTCCATCCTGTATTTTGTCTCTTTTATCTATTTGAAACAGACATCAGAGAGGGTCTCTTCTGTATTGATCTGTTTATAGCACATCATCATTAACCAGATGTAAAGTTGCCATTTTATAAGCTGAAAATATTCTATGTGAGTTTTCTTAGTAAAATCCTTTCCCCTTTATCTATGCCAGCTTATTCTCTCTTCAGCAAGGAATTTGCTCTAGCTATGTTTGGGTGCTTATTTGGTTCTTCTCTTAATTTACTCTGGCAGCATCTAGTACTCTTGCTTGTTTGCTGTTCTGGGCTTGTGATATGTTCAATGATACAGGGGTAGCCATTCTCTTGAGGATTGCTTCTGGGAAGCTTGGGCATGTCTGTGTTCATCTTCTACTCATTTAAGGGTGCGTTGAAGAGGTGAATGCTTACAGGAGTGACTGTTGTGTAAATTTTATTATGAATGTTGGTTGTTTAGAGTTGTTACACTACCTCCCTTTGCCAACCATACATGCTTAACGGTTGCCTTTGTAATTATTCACTTGAAAATTTTCCCCTACTTTCAGAATTGTTAATTTACACCTCTAGAATCTAAAGACCATAATATATGGAACTGCAGCAAAGAACACGAGTTGAGCGCGTTCTTGGCTTTGTTCTTGCTATATGGGGTATATTGTTCTACTCTCGGCTACTGAGCACAATGACAGAACAGTTCAGGGTACACTATTGAAACATCTACTTGCTGATGCTTGTATTTAAGTTGCTTTCTTAAGACTGTTACCTGGACAGCATAACATGCAAAGGCTCAGGGAAGGCGCGCAAGTACAAGTTCTTGAGACAGATCATATCATTATTTGTGGAGTAAACAGTCATCTGAGTTTCATACTAAAGCAACTAAACAAGTACCATGAGTCTGCTGTCCGCTTAGGTACTGCTACAGCTAGGTAATTAATTCTAATCTGCCAGCACAGTTTCCGTTCCAGTATTGTGTGCTATATGTACCTTTGATTTATGCATTCTACGTCTTTACAGGAGGCAAAGAATTCTTCTTATGTCTGATCTTCCAAGGAAGCAGATGGACAAGCTAGCTGACAATATTGCCAAAGATCTTAGCCATATTGATGTCCTCACTAAAAGGTATGGTATTAAGCAAATCCTCTTTGCTAATTTCAGGACTCCTGGAAAATCACTCCTCACCATTGTTCTTTTCTTTCCCTGGGACTTCGTCAAGATTTCCTTCATTTATCATCAATGTCCTTTGGTGGTGACAGTTGTGCATTCAGGCGATGATTTATTTTTGATGCAAATATTTCATTTTGTATTAATTTCTTTCTCTTTATAAGGCACATCAAGCATCCAGGAGGACTTTTCTCTCAACAACTTTTAAGAAAAATCTATCAATAAAATTATTTTATAAATTCAAAGAACCAGAACATATACATTATAGTTGAAATTTAATAACCTATCCATGATTGTTTCGGTTCAGTTTTCACATTTCCAGCTCCTGATTTGTACAGTTGCAGCCTTAGCCTAACAACATCATTTGAAAGAGCTGCAGCTGGTAAGGCACGTGCCATAATTATACTGCCAACAAAAGGAGATCGGTAAGAATTTTAAAGCAACATTTATAGGATTATCTACTTGTATTAATTGACTTGATAGCATATATGTCACAGAAAATTGCTTGTCATAATGTCTTTTTATGGAAATCATCTTGTAGTGCATGAACAAGAACCAGAGTTGCTTTGTTATTGAAGAGATGTTAGTACCACGGTGGATGTTTTTAAATCTTAACTGTTAACCTGTAAATATTGTGAATTATATATTTGGATTTTGGTCCAAAAATTATATTTCAGACTTGCAATGATGAGCCATGATACCTTGATACTTTGTAGTAGTGACTGGTAAGGTTTTGCACCTTAATTACATTGATAGAGGAGTGATATATCCCAAAGTGTCTTTGTCAGAATTGGTGGTGATTGGAACTTACTATATAGGCTAAACTTTTCTCTACAGAATTGAATTTATATCAATTTTGTGAATCCGAATCTTGCTTATTTTCTTAATCAACAAATCATCTTTGTTTTAGCACTTTAATGTTCTCAGGATTTGATTGCAGAAGCAAGACTAGAAAAAACCAGCACTATTGATTTTAAATATTTGATTGATTAGGTATGAAATTGACACCAACGCATTTCTATCTGTGCTAGCCCTTCAACCTATTACAAAGATGGATGCTATTCCCACCATTGTTGAGGTATGTCAGTTTTTTCCTGATTACTTAATGAAGTTCCTTGTGCACAATTTAACTGAATATGGGTTTCATTTTGATATACAGGTTTCAAATACCAATACATGTGAGCTTTTAAAATCAGTTTCAGGAGTGAAAGTGGAGCCGGTGGAAAATGTTGCATCCAAATTATTTGTTCAATGTTCTCGACAGAAGGGGCTTATAAAGATCTACAAACACTTGCTTAATTATCGAAGTACTGTGTGAATTTCCTTATAGAATCACAACTTTCTCTTTCTAAGACAAAATTTGAGAATTCTCCAATCCAGATATTTTCTGTCGTGCTTTTCTCCAAAAACTTATTGATAAGTTGATGTCTTACTCCAGGCTACCAGTATTGTCTGTGGGAGACAGAGAAAGAGGGTTTGGGTTAATATGCTATTTCCTATTGAAAGAAAGCAGCACCAACAAAATACCACTTGAACCTTCCCAAACCCACTTTCCTAAGAAAAAAAAGAAAATTTCATTTGAAACACAATCGGCTTTGGTTTATACTAGAATGGTTCTATACAAGTTGGGCTAGTGAAACAAATCCCTGTTTAATACCCCTAGAAGTTGAATCATTTTCAATAGTGACACCTCAATATTTTTATTGTATATAAGTATTTAAAGTTTTACATCTTTTCCATTGCCCAATTTTGTATTTGTACAGAAAAACACTAATCAGTATCATGTTTACTCATTGCAGAAAATGTATTTAATCTCTGCAGTTTTCCTGTTCTAGCTGGAATTAAGTACAGGCAACTAAGACGTGGATTTCAAGAGGTGATGCCATCTGATGAACTTAGTCTCAGCTAGAAGAGAAATTCATGCAATCTGCTAAGTTTGATTTCTTTTTCTTCTTCAGGTAGTGGTTTGTGGTCTCTACCGGAATGGGAAAATATACTTCCACCCAAATGATGATGAGATCCTGCAGCAAACTGACAAAGTATGTGGATGTTATAGATTTCTGTACTTGCGTAGCGGACCTGCACATTTAGAATCCTAACTTTAAGATGCAATCCAGTGAAACTTCTAATTCCTATATGAAATCATAGGGTGGAACTTGAAATGTCAGCCAGTATGGCCATCTGAACTGTTTGATCTTTTCAATCCGACCAGATTAAAAAATACTTCTATTTAAATGATTTCTCCCTATGAGTAAATGGCTGAAGTTGTTCACGGAAAACTTCAGAATGATTATTAGATATTGTTGCAAATTGGAAATCATATATTGGTTTTGTGGTTTATTAATTTCTAAGTGTGCTTTGTTGTTTTTATTGTTTCATATTGTCTTATTACATACTTCATTGGGAGCTAATTTACATTCAAATCCTACAGATCCAATTAACAACCAGGCAAAATATAAAGGGAAAAAATTAGTTTCAGAACATGCTGCGCAGTTATTTTGCCGTCAGGATAAATCCTAGTGGTTCAAAATTTGACCAAGAAAGAGCGTGCAAATGGGCCCTTGGCCTCACATGTCAATGTGTTGATTGATTGTGGCTGCAAAATAGTGTTGTTGCCATCTCTATTTGATGAATGCATGATTAAAACTTGAAGTCAAATTGCTGCCAGAACTTCAATGGATTTAACTGTATTTGGATCAGTCAATGGACAGATGATAACTATAAACTAAACCTGTGTCATGAAGTGCAAGTCAATGACGCGGTATGGTTCAATGGATGAGTTAAGTTACTTCCTTCCCGTAAAAGATACTGTGTGCTTTAGCATCTATAATTACTATAAATTAAAGCAATTTCCAGTGTATGAAGGGTCACTGTCTGTCATTTTCAACCATCACTGGCTGCATATAATTGTATGGTTGCCCGGTTTACCCATTTCTTAGTTCATGTTTTACTTTATAAATATCAATGGTTTTATGTTCTGCATTATATTCTATTTGTCATGCCATCATGTTGTCTTAAGTTGTAATTGCATCAACTTCATTATAAATTATAGATGGCTACTTCTTTACACGGTAAGATATGTTTGCTCACCAATATATTGTTTGAAGTGTGTCTGCTTCCCTCATGTTGTTGGGTTGATTACATTTCCTTCTTGATCCTATTTATGTATTCTCTAATTTGTTCACTTTTTCTACATAGATATTGTTCATTGGTCCAGTTCATGGTAAAAGGAACCCACAAATTGCATATTCTAGTGTCTTCAAAGAAGGAGCTGCCTTTTTTCAAAATCTGGAAGCTCTGGAAGATAACAGTGATAATTTAAATCTTCCTACAGAATTGCGAAAAACACGACTTAAAAATATTGTAAAACGTCCCAACAGATCAGGGTCAAAGGTATCTTTTCCGAGAGACAATTGCTCAATCAACACTTTAATTCTGGATTGTATTTGTTACTTCGTATGATTGTTTTGCTTGTCTATGCAGGCATCGGACTGGAGTCTAGGGCCGAAGGAATGTGTTCTTTTTCTTGGATGGCGCCCGGATGTTGTAGAAATGATAGAAGAGTATGATAATTATCTTGGACCTGGGAGCATATTGGTATGCTGCTATACAATTTAGAGTTTTTAAACTATTTATTTAAATCATACCTGTTCACAATTTTGTTCTCGCGGTCCATTTTTATACATCTTAATTTAAGTAGTAATTGCTCTTCAAGTTCGGTTTTCCTTACCAAAGTTCTAGAATTAAATTACACACAAGCACTTATAATGAGAACATGCGTAATGTACAAGTGCATCTTATCAGAAATGCGTGATGTATGTGTATTTGGTATTTTGTTTGTCACTCAAACCAGATTGTCACCAAGAGGGTTCCTTTGTTGCACTTTTCCTGTTTTCACCTCACAAAGGATTTTACCATAAGTTTTATAGTCAATTTACATTTCTTGCTGAATAAGATCGAAGTGCTTGTTAGTTGTCTGTCCCATTGGAAAATTCTGATAGTCAAAACATAACTTTCCATGCTTTGCTTCTCCTCTTCTTCATCTTCTTCTTGTTGGGTCTCTTCTGTAATTTAGTATTTTATTAGATATTGGACAATTTAAGTCTGGCGTCCCCAATGACTTGTAATTTTTTTAACTTGATATACAAGAACTTAATGTTCACACTTGACATGCTTTTAAGCTTCTGTATACCTGTTAATCTTTAGTTTACATTCACCACCTCTACAAATATATGCAGGAGATATTATCAGATGTGCCATTAGATGAGAGGAAGAGGACCAGCAGCATTGCTAGTCAAAGAAAACTTGAAAACGTCCGGGTTTCCCATAGGGTACTGCCTAATTGAGCCAAACTGAAAAAAGACATTTTATGTCATTTCTTCATTTTATTTTTCTTGGAAACCTTCTTTTCATTGGATCTAATGGTTTATGATCTTTCAAATATTGCAGATTGGAAACCCCATGAATTTTGATGCCTTACAGGAAACCATATTGGATATTCAGAATTCTCTCAAGAAAGATGAAGATATTTCCTTTTCAATTGTGGTAATATCTGATAGAGAATGGCTTATTGGAGGTAATAATACGTGCCTTGGAGGTAACAATATGTGAAGCTTTGTTGGGTTGAAGTGGCATTGCATAATCGTTCTTTTCTCCAGATCCATCCAGGGCAGACAAGCAATCTGCTTTCTCTCTTATTCTTGCTGAAAATATCTGCATCAAACTTGGAGTGAAGGTGAATACGATCCTTGTTAAATTCAATTGATCGTACGGATCCCTGCTTTTTAATTCTGAAGATTAGTTCGAGAGTTTTAATCCTAGAATTCTAGTCATAATGAATTGCTATATCTGTTTACCAATGAGCTTCTAGCTCAGGTGGTAGTGACCTCTTGATAGTAACCAAGAGTTCCCGGGTTCAATTTCTAACGAAGCCAGGAACATCGAACTTGTTTACACCCCACGCAAAAAAAGGCCAAAGTTAGCCCCTCATCCTTGCTGTAATGGTCAGATTAACACCCTGTCAGTGGGTATTAAGCTGGACTTCCCCTCTTCTCTAACACTAACCATTTATACTCATCAATATAACAATCAACTGTTCTGCAGGTACAAAATCTAGTTGCAGAGATTGTCGACTCAAAATTAGGCAAACAAGTAACGCATCCTGTAACAGACTTGTTCAGTTTTATGTCGAGAACACTCTTGTTTTGTATGGGTATTTATTTAGATCATACCATCTCTTCAGATTACAAGAATCAAGCCCAACCTGACTTACATAGCAGCAGAGGAAGTAATGAGCCTTGTGACAGCTCAAGGTCTTGATCATTGTACTCTACTTGCTGGTACACTCTTCCATTTAGACCATGTTCAATTTGAAGAGTAATTATTGCTTACATACAGTGGCAGAGAACAGTGAAATGAATGAGGTGTGGAAAGACATTCTGAATGCAGAGGGTGATGAAATATATGTGAAGGTAAATTCCTCTTCCTTGTATTGCATTTTGGTGTGAAGCATCCTTGGGAACCGACAAACTTAGGTGAGTTGGGCGTATTTTCCATAGAAGGGTGACTCGGTTGGGGAATGAGACTTGGGGCTGCTTTTTTCTATTTCTGTTAGGAATCAGATTTTAAGCTAGCCACTGCTGCTATTGTTTCCTTGAGACTTTATTTTGGGTGATGAACTACCCTTTCTGGAATTAGTATCGAGTTTATTCAATACCAACCCATTTTAGCTACTTTATTTCCTTTTTTGTGTTTCTCTGGCAGGACATTACCCTATACATGAAGGAGGGGGAGCATCCTTCATTCGCAGAGCTCTCTGAAAGGGCATATTTGCGGCGAGAGGTTGCTATAGGCTATCTGAAAGATACTAGAAAGGTACAGACGAGTAAGAGGGTATAGTGGCATTTGGTTAATTTGATCTAGACATCTCATTAACCTTAATCTTGCAGGTTATCAATCCAATTGTCAAATCAGAACCGCTTTCCCTGTCTTCGACAGACGCATTAATCGTTATATCCGAGCTTGAAGGAGAACAACCCATCGTTTTGTAAAATGTGAACCTTTAGTCATCATCTGCCTTTGCTCCTTTTATCGCTTTTTCCATTGTTGCAGGGCATCTTCGTTTTTGTCTAATGTGTATACTGTCTTCCAAGCACCAACTGTGTCAAAATGATCCCAAATAAAAGAAAATGATGAAAGATGGGATTAATGGTAGTTTGACTAAAAAATGGCTAGCTAAAACTGAGTCACACAGTGTGTAAGGTGTAAATATGCAGGAAAACCCCTCGGCCTCTATTTTTGGCCCAAGGAGGTTGGTTGGCATGGAAGGTGATGCAGGTTGAAAATTTTCAAATTCGTTTTTAACCAGAATTAAATATTTTTTGCAAGGATGGGATTAAATTAACCATGAGTTGAGAGCAAAAAATTCTGGTGCCTCACAAGCATATCCAATCAACCAGTCAGGCTGGATGGCAGGGACGAGTCCATGGTGTTTGAGAGGATCAAAATGTATCATTTTCATTCTGGGGTGACCATCACTTTCGCTTTCATAAATGGTCAAAGTAATGCTGTAAGCTGGATTAATTTTTTGCCAACATAAAAAAAGAATTGGGATGAAATATCAATGTTTCAAACGAGTAAGAAAAATCTAAGAAATTGAAAATTCAAAGGGGGTGAATGTATTATCAGAGTAGTGACTTGAAAGCGAATAGCATTTTATGCTTGCTCTAATATATTTAATTTAATTTAATTAATAAATAAAATTCTTTTTTATAAAAGCTAGACAGCAAAGGATGAAAATAAATTCGAGTTAACCCTTGTTATTTTCAAAATCATAGAAAAATTTCATAGAAATAACAAAATGTTGGTGGAAGAAAAAAAAATGAACTTAAAAAAAAAAAGAAAAAACTCAAGCAAGCCTTAGTGAATCTTGTAAACCCGTATTAATCTCTCAAACCCGTAACTCGTTAAATTGTAAACCTAAGTTAAACTAAGAAGCTCAACATCTAGCAAACTAAATGTCGGATGATGAAATCAATAAATTTAATTTGATTAAAAAATAAAATTTCCTCTAAAAAGGATAAATTTAATAAAGACCGAAAAATAACCCTGAGATAACCCTTGTTATTTTAAAAAGAAAGATAAATCTCATAGAAAGCGAATAAAAAAATGTTGCAGGATAAAATCATAAAAAAAAAAAACAAGCTTGAGTGAACTTTGTAAACTCGAATTAAACTTTCAAATCCACAATCTGTTAAATTCTTGACCTTACTTAACCTAGAAGCTCAACTGGTTATATTGTATGCGCGAATTGTCATTTAGCTAATAAGCCCGTGGGTATTGAGGTTCCACAAGTAATACTTCCTGATACTGTATTTGAAGCAGTTGTTCGAATTTCTTATGATATGCAACTAAAACAAGTTCTTGCTAATGGTAAAAGGAGAGCTTTGAATGTGGGGGTTGTTCTTATTTTACCTAAGGGGTTTGAAATTTGAATTAGCCTCTCCTGATCATATTTCGCCAGAGATGAAAGAAAAGATAGGTAATCTCTCTTTTCAAAGTTATCGCCCCGTAAAAAAAAATATTCTTGTTATAGGTCCCGTTCCTGGTAAAAAATATAGTGAAATCACCTTTCCTATTCTTTCTCCGGAGTCCTGCTGCTAAGAAGGATGCTCACTTCTTAAAATATCTCATATACGTAGGCGGGAACAGGGGAAGGGGTCAGATTTATCCCAATGGGAGCAAGAGTAACAATACAGTTTATAATGCTACAGCAGTGGGTATAGTAAGCAAAATCATACAAAAAGAAAAAAGGGGGTACGAAATAACTATAACAGATGCGCCAAAGGGGCGTCAAGTGATTGATAATATCACCCCAGGACCAGAACTTCTTGTTTCAGAAGGCGAATCCATCAAACTCGATCAACTATTAACAAGTAATCCTAATATGGGCGGATTTGGTCAGGGAGACGCAGGAATAGTACTTCAAGATCCATTACATGTCCAAGGCCTTTTGTTCTTCTTGACATCCGTTATTTTGGCACAAATCTTTTTAGTTCTTAAAAAGAAACAGTTTGAGAAGGTTCAATTGTCCGAAATGAATTTCTAGATTGCGAATTTATCAACATCAAGTTCTTAATTAATTTATCAATACCTGGAGAATTAAATGTTGGAGGATGAAATTAATTAATTTAATTTAATTTAAAAACAAAAATCCTTTAAAAAATCTAAATTTAACAAAGACTAAAAAAATTGAGCAATCCATATTATTTCCAAAACAACTATAAAATCTCATACAAAGTGAATAAAAGAAAACAAATGCTGGAGGATGGAAAAAATGCTTAAAAAAAAGGGAAATAACAACGGAAGTTCATGTCAACTTCATAACCGGGGTTAATCTTTTAAGCTCGCAACCCATTAAATTTTAGATCGGGATATAACCAAGAAGCTAAACAACTGGCCAATAAAATGTTATGAAATATTTTAAAAAATCTTGCCAGGTAAAAAAACAGCAATAAAAAAAACATTTTCAAAAACGATCTAAAATAAAAACAAATAATAATTATAAGAATGAGAATTAAATCTGACAAGTGAAAAATTTATTACGGATGAAATTGAAAAAAATGCTTAATTTATAAATTATTCTAAATAAAAAAAAATTGTAATAAAGAGAATATGGATGAAATCTTAAGGATAACAAACCTTAAAGGATAATTTGATATTTTTTAAAGGCCAACACGAAAATTGAGTAGGAAAGAGAGAAAAAGAAAAAAAACAAAAGACTAAATGCGCTAAACCGACAACAATTAAGCAACAAGCATCACTTGTACGTAGAGGGGACGCCGAGACGCTTCAATCGTCGCCTTAGAAGCAAAGTTTTGGCCACCAGACGACACCACAAGCGTCGTCCAAACCTGGTGGACATTTTTTTCACGCTTCTATCTTTTTTTTTTGTTTATTTATGAAATTATCATGCTGCTCATTGTCATAACCTATTTTTGGGTTATTCCCCAATTCACATTTTTTCCTCTCTCTTAAAAAAAATTACAAAAAAATCAAAAAATATAACAGTGAAAAGAGAATGTCAAAACGCTCAGAAAATAGTTAAAATTTGGTTGAGGAGGTTTAAAAATACAAAAATTAAAATTTAGCAGTATTTTATTGACTAATGATAGCCCTGTTGACAAAGAAAATTCAATTTGAGGAAGAAAAGTCCAAAATCAGATACTAGTGGACTCAATTAAATTATATTGAAGGTTTAATTCAATTCATGGAGGGTTTGATTGTAAGAAAAATTTATTTTGGTGTTAATTTGGGCTTTAATTAGAAGAAATTAAAGTTCTGGGGTTAAATTATAATTTTTGAAAATTTATTGATCAATTAAGGATCAAATTGCATAAATCCAAAATCAAGGACCAAAGAGGAAAATGCGTCAAAATCTGGGTTTAAATTGAAGTTCTTCATGGGTAAAATTGAAAAACTTTTGAAGTTCGATGGCCAATAGGGAACTTAATTGAAGAAATCCGAGACTAAGGACCAAAATGCAAAACACGTGCAAAAGAAAGGACTGACTTGAAATCTGGCACTTTGGTGCCAGTTTCATTTAAATGAAACAACGTGTTTTGGGAAAAACGACACAGTTTCATGCATTAAAAAAAGAAGAGGAAAAACGAAACAGTGTTGTTTTAGACGGCACTGTTCCTCCTTCTTCTTCCCCTGGACATGCAACAGGTGAAGAGAAGTTTTTGTTCTTTTCCGTTTGTTTCTTCCTCTCTCTCCCTCCCTCCCATGTGCTCTGTTAGAGCCAAAACTAGACGCCACCCGCCTCATGATGAGGTGCCAGAGCAGTCGTGCCCTGCAAGCTACGCCTCCATTGGCCACCTCTGCCAGTGCCGTGGCAGAGCAGGAGACGTGTGCCCCATGCATGGGCAGTGATGGGAAGGGGCAGGGTCGACCCCGCTCCCCCTGCCCCTATAAATAGCAACCCGAAAGGAAGAAAAAGAAGGAGAAAAAATGGTAGAAAAGTGGGGGAAAACTGAGAGAGAGAAACCGACTGGGTAGAGAGAGAAACGATCGAAACCGAGAAACACAAAAACAGGGGATATCAACTGGGAAACTGAGAGAGACAGACGGGGAGAAGGAAGAAAAAGAACAGAAGGGATAAACCGGCAGGGAAGAAAACGCCGACTAGTGTCTCTGCACAGTGGAGAAGAAGCACCGCTGCTATCACTGGGTCTGACCGTCACCGCCACCGCAGCGCCACCGGGAACAGCCACCAGCATCAACGCCAGCTCAACCGCCTGAGATCACCGCCTCAGGTAATTCTTCTTCTCCCCTAGCCGCCGGACCTAATTCATCTCCTTACCTGTAGAACGTGAACTGTGCACGTTCTGCATGCAAGAAGAAAATAATTAGCTGGTTACTGTGTGCACTGGTTACTGTGCTCACGCACAGTAACCAGTCATGGGTTTCTTTCCTTCTCCGGCAGGCTGGAACATCAGCCCATCCCACGCCTAGCCCCTTTGTGCTCCAGGCTGGAACATCAACCCAGTCCACGCGGCTAGGCTGAGTCCAGCCTTGTGGCTCGGCCAATACAGGCCCAGTCCATTTCATTTTATTTATTTATTTTATTTATTTGTTTTTTTCTCCTTTTTTTTAGTGTTATATATATATATATATATATATATATATATATATATATATATATTGAAGGTTGTGATTTTTCCACGGATTTTTCTATGTCATCTCGACTAATATTGGTCTGTATTTTTATATCTTAAAAATATAAATCCGGTATTAAAAATACCCGATTTTTAAAAAAAAACTTTTGTTTTCATGCATACAGCCAAGTCTCTCAAAGCTAAAAAAATCATATTGTATTTTTATACAACAAAGAAAACTAAAAAAAATATATATTATTTTAGCATGTATTTTGGCTTTAATAACCAGTTTATTAAAGTCATGAGAACTTTGGCCAATATTTCAAAAAAAAAAATATATATATATATATATATATATATATATATATATATATATATATATATTTTTTTTTTTTTTTGTCCAGGATTACGAATTTATACATAAAATGTAATCCTGATATAAAAAAGATAGTTCTTTTATAGACATTAGATCGGTTAAGTTTCGCCCCATAAGATAAGAACCTCCTTATTGAGGAGGGCTTTTCTTGAACCATAGATGGACCAACATG
>Ga0325414_1002250_pt1 | contig 19389 bp, 8 predicted proteins | sample PopdelMetagenome_8_FD_206183 | JGI IMG/M metagenome (GOLD analysis project Ga0325414, IMG submission 206183) | Populus deltoides microbial communities from Bellville, Georgia, United States - Leaf-PdKOR-R3 | ecosystem: Host-associated > Plants > Phyllosphere > Phylloplane/Leaf | place: USA... | reverse complement strand
TAGGAAATATAAATGTTGCTGTTAATTATTTAATTCTTTGTTTTAATGCTAAATTATTTGTCACTTGTTGTAAACAAGTTTAATGAAAGGTAATTAATACTGATCAAGTTAATTCATGAATCAGTAAAAAACAACTTCATTGAATCATTATGTCAGAAAAATATTGGATAAAAATAATTAATGGCAGTCCCACAGGGCATGGATTACAAAATCTAGTATTGGAAAAGAAATCCCATATATAAGGAGTTAAAAACAGCAAAGAATCTTGAAAAGACGAAAACAATGAATTCAACGTTTAGGGTTAATTTAATCAGTATGAACACCACAGGGCATGGATTACAAAATCTGAGAAAAAGATCGATTTATTTATCATGGATTACTTTAAAGATTCAGACAAGATGAAGTACAGTTAATTTACCTGGATTCAAGATGTTCTTCAAGTGCTAGCTGGATTACCTAATAAGGAAGGAAAATAGGGAATTGTATAATGAGATGAGATGTGGAAGAGAATGTTACAGTACAGCCGCTAGCTCCCTTACTTACTATTATTTATTAGTAAGGTCGCCTCAATAATAATAATTAATTAACGTATTGTTTGATAGGAAGGAAGGAAGTTGCCAGGAAGCAACCCAAACATTACATTAATAGACAGTTAATTAATTAATTATAAGATATAGACAGTTAACGTGTGGACCCGCCCCAATGTTGACACTTCGAAGAAGCTGCCAAGAAAATGTAAACACATGAATACGAGAAAGAATAGTATATTTCTGCATTGTCTGAAGTTTTTTTAAAAAAATATATTTTTTATTTAAAAATATATTTAAAAAATTATTTTTTATATTACCACGTAAAAACAATTCAAAAATATTAATTACAAACAGTTAATTGATACAATTTTACAGACTTTTAATTAGCCTCACTCATTTGAGCCATGTCATGGTTAATGGTTATCAGTGACTCTCCATTTCGTGACCTTTCCGGCCCTATCTGAAACAACAAACACCCTAACAAAAATAATAATAATTTCACAATTGAATTATGTTTTTTAAAAACTTGATAATTTTTTTTGAAATTAAATTTTTTAATATTTTTAAATTGTTATGATATTTTAATGTTAAAAATAAATTTTAAAAAATAAAAAAATATTATTTTAATAAAAAAATAATTTAAAAAATAATTATAATTACACCATCAAATATTATCTTATTCTACGATAGGATACCTGAACTTTTCCACACCAATGGAAATTCTTTTTTTTCCAACACCCTTCTACAGATTTATATTTTTAGCCCTCGACCTATAAAGTATGATTTGCTAGCCAATCTGCACACTAGTTTCCAAGTAATACAAAGATGATCGTGTTTTTATTTTTTTGCCAAAACTGTCGGCCAATAATTTTCCATTTTTTTCCGAGTTTTTTAGTGATTTTTTTATCTCAAATTTATAAATTAAAAAATTAATAAAATAAAATTTTGAATTAAAATTAAAATGCAAAATGCAAAAACTCTAGGTTACAGAATTTTGAAAACACACCAGGCTACTTTTTTTATTTCAGTATCATATTTGGTGTTCAAGTTTCAATTATTTTTAATGAATTAAATTGAATAAAATTTTATCAAATCAAATACCAACTTAAATTAATCGTTGAAGCTTTTATTTTTTTTTTACCTTGAGAACTTCATAATTAATTAAAAAAAATTATTAACCTCAAATTCCCATGAATATAAAATTAAAAATAAAATAATCAGCTCAAATAATAATTAATTAACGTATTGCCTGATAGTAAGGAAGTTGTCAGGAAGCAACCCACCGCTCACCTACCAAACATGAGAGTGTTTGGAGATTATTTTGGTTTTTTTTTTGGTCATATAAAAATATATATTTTAAATTTTAAAAAATATAATGTATATTTTAAAAAATTAATTTTTAATAAAAAAATTATCACATCTCCATACCAAACAGACATTATATTAAGATATAAAAAGTCAACGGATGGACCCCACCAATGTTGAAACTTTGAAGAAGCTGCCAAGAAAATGTAAACACATGACATTTTCAAAAAAGAATAGTATATTTATGCATGCTGTAAATGTTTTTTAAAAATATTTTTTATTTAAAAATATATTAAAATAATATTTTTAAATTTTTTACTTTTTATATCATAATATGAAAATAATTAAAAATATTAAAAATATATTTTTAAAAAATACATTGGGATTGTAAAGATAAACCAGTCCTAACATTTAAATTATTTTTAAAATATTTTTAAAATATAAAAATAAACAGGATTTAAGGTGTATTTGATAGTTTTTATCCTTCTGCCTTTGAGTGTGTCTATCAGAGCAGAGTGATTTTACTTAACCATGAAATTTTTGTGAGACAAATTATAATGAATTTTTTTTTTATTTTACTAATATACCTAAGGTGTTTATAACTAGATGCTACTTGCTGACGTGGATATTAGCAACAGAGGAAAGCAGTGTTGTAAAAACTAGACTAGTCTGTAGGTCAACTCAAGATCTGGATCGGTCCAAATAAAATAAAAGTTCTCGATCCATGATTCAATCAATTTAGACTAACCTGGGTGAGATCCTATATATATATTAACTTTATTGAACGATTACCTGAGTAGAAAAGCATACAAAAGTAACTAAAAAAAATTGATAGCAAAGACGAAAGCATATCAAGCTAACAAAATCAACCCAACCAATTCTTAAATATTCAGATTTTAAAAAACACAGGCATAATAATTTAAGAAGAAACATGTTTTTCCAGCTGTGTCAAGTGCAGAATGCTTTAATTCATACGAGGAAAATCTTGTTGATAATATAGTTTGGTATAGGGCACTTGATAATATACAAAGAGCAAAAACCAAGATCATACAATATAATATATATTTAAAAATTTATTTTTTAATAAAAAAATTATCACACCAAACACACATGTTATATTATAAGATATAAAAAGTTAACGTGTGGACCCCGTCAATGTTGAAACTTCGAAGAAGCTGCCAAGAAAATGTAAACACATGGAATTTTCAAAAAAAAAAGAGTATATTTATGCATGCTGTAAATGTTTTTTAAAAATATTTTTTATTTAGAAATATATTAAAATAATATTTTAAAATATTTTATTTTTTATATCATAATATCAAAATAATTAAAAAATATTAAAAAATTATTTTTAAAAAACACATTATAACTATAAAGAAAAACCAAATCTGATATTTAAATTTTTAAAAAAATATTTTTATAATGTAAAAATAAATAAGAATTTTTTCAAATATATCGTGAAATACCTATATTCATAACATTAATAATAAATAAATAAAATAATAAATTAATAATAGTAAACTTATTATGTTTGCAATTCTTCAAAATATATAAAATTATCTTTCATTACTAAATTACTAACTTACTGCATTCCAATGCCATTCATAATTTTATCAATCCTATAGGATATTAATAACCAATACTTATTGCTTAATTTTAAATTTGATAATTCATAAAATTTATCTCGAATCCGGCTAATCTTTTTCGGTAGTCAATAAATATCCGGTAATTCCATATAAATTACTTCACTTCCGACTAATCTCTTTTAATAGCCAATAATTCCAGTAATTCCATACGAATTACTCAACATCCGGCTATTCTCTTTAATAGTCAATCAATCCGGTAATTCTATACAAATTACTCAACATCACTATCAGAAATTCGTTTAAAACCAACGAAATTACCGATGGAATAATTATGTCGGTAAATTGCAGTGATAATTACCAACGGATACTATTTCATCCGTAATCGGAATAATATTGTCAAAGCTAAGGTTTGTTGCAAAGTAAATAGGAAACTTCATCTATAGACAAATCTTTTCTGATCGGTTCGTAGGAATCAGCTTGCATCCCTTAACTTGGACAGGAACTCCCAGCTTCTGTATGCCAAAAGTCTCGCTCATACCATCTAAAAGCAGAACCCATTTGATAAGAGATATTGGAGAAAAATTAGAGTACACAAATAGAATGTAAAATTTAGAAAACTGTTTTGAATTATGCTGGAGAGCATGCCTGTGGCGATGAGTTTGGAGCTTAGCCTGGTGTTCTCCGACGGTTTCAACTCATGCATTCAATTCAAAGCTATAGCAGTGATTTCGTAATCTGTATTTTGAGCGACTTTTTGGAGAGGGAGGGGCAGCGCGGGAACGAAAAGAAAAGGTAGCAGTCTCAAGCCTCGCCAATAGCCCAAGAGTAAAAATAACATGCTCCTAGCCCAAGCCCACCAACATCACCCCCAACAGATTGGTAAAATGCTCACAACCATTTTGAAAAAAAATAAAAAAAATTAATATATATATATTTTTTGCTTTAGGATCATTTGATGTCAAAAATAAAAAAATATTAAAAAACTTAAAAGCTAGGTATTATCAAAATGTGAAGGGTGCAAAAGCTAGCTTGGAAATTCTGAGATTATCATAGAAATTGCTATTAAATATTATGGCAGAAGGTATACTTCGACGCCACCATTGAAGTAACACTGATCTAAAAACATTATATGCCACACCGCAAACTAATAACAATGGTATACTAGAAATTGAAAATAAATCGATATTAATCATGAAATAAATCGTTAGCAGAAACCAAAAATAAATGAATAAATTGTTCATACTACTCCATTTTATTGATGGGAATGAATTCTGACCTGCAGGACTCCTGCTAAAATTAGCTGATAAATTATCATGAAAAAACTTAATAAAGTCAGAAAGAAAAAGAGATCATGAAATGCTTCTTAAATTAAATAAAATGGAGAAGAAAACTCAGGTAATAAATGTTAAATTCACTCTCATGCTCCTAAATTCTTACATTTTTATTAACAATAAGAGATGAAGAGGAGTTGCGTATGGAGGTGAAGATATAATTAATGCAACCACCAAACGATACAGAATAAGCTCAGATCAAGAGGACAATCGACGCAATTGTCCCTTCCACTTTTTGTCTCTCTTCCTTGAACTCATAACTTAGCACTAGTAGAAAACTTCATAAGAACCAATTCAACCTTGAGATTCATCATCAACCCTAGTAGAAAATGATAAATCAATATTGTATTTTTTATTATTTTTCGGATTTTCATATTGGAGAAACTCAATATGATGAAAATATAATATTAATCAAACTTCAAATTATAATTACTTATCTATCGAGTTAAATATATATATATATATATATATGGCAATTCAATAGTCTTAAAAAGATAAATAAATGAAAAAATGAAAAATGCTATTTATGTAATTGTAAGCACACTATATAAAAAAGAAATATTTCATATTAATAAACGCTCTTTCTATGAATTCATGTTAGGCTTCGATTTTTCTTTGAAATATGGAATTGGCAATACAATTTCAAACCGACCCAAATCCAACCATTGAGCATCTTTAATCCAAAAGCATCATGCAAGTAATTTTAATATTAATTAATAAAAATATCCTTGTTGATTTAAAGGACTATTTTCATCATTCATAAAAAAAAATAATTTAAAAGAAAAAAAATTCAAAGTTTTTGAAAAACGTGTGCTTTAACAATGTTTTTAAATATTAAATATGTGATTAATTAAGAGCAGGTGATTGCTTTTGTTTTTAGTTGTTTTTTAAAAAAGATAAATAGATTTTTTTAATGTTTTTTTTTATAATTTTAATATATTGATATTAAAAATAAAATAAATAAATTTTAAAAAATAAAAAACAATTATTGAACATGAAGCGAATCTGATTACGTAACAATTACTAATAGGGAAAAAATTAGAAGACAAATTAAAGGTTTTCAATCGTTGCCGTTACCCAGTGCAGTCAAAGACTCCATCCTTACTTTTAATAAACAAAACCTAGTGCTAGTTTTGGTGTCTAGTGTTTTTCCGTGCTGGATTAATTTTTTTAGAATATTAAACCAGTAAATTAATATAATTTAAGTTATTATAACAAACCTATAAATTACATTAATCTTATAAAAAGACATAATAAAAATAAATAAATTACAAATTTGAATTTTAAATCAGCCCACTAATAAAATAAACAAAAATAAAAGAAAAAAAAACAAAACACATTGGATTACTTATTATAATTTACAATGAAATAGGTGTGAATAAATAGTAGTTCTCCCAAGTCTCTTAGCTTTTCTTTTAATGAAAACTAATAACCGTATAATATCTTCCTTGTGAATGCTCTATCGTTGCTAAATTAAAACATCTTTTTTTTATCTATAACTATGTGAAGCTTTTTTAAAATAAAATATTTAAAAAGATAATATTAAAAAAAACATTGTTATTTTAGTTTTCTTTTAAAATAAATACCATTGTTTTAGTTTTTATAAATAAATAATATGATGTGGTTTTGTTTTCAGGTTAATCAGTTATTATATGAGTCAACCAGAAAACTAAACTTTGGAATACGTTTCTTAACTATTAGTAAGCTTCCTATTTATTCTGAGTAATCAAAATATTTTTTTTATTTTTAATATTAATATATTAAAAAATATTAATTTAATATTTTTTTTTAAATAACCAGATTTTTTAATAAACATAACTCTGAGTCCAAAAACAAATTATATTTCGATTGCGGGCATAAGCATAACAATCTTGACAGTACCGTTGTTGTGTTGTACTTTGAGAATGATAAAACAAAAGAGTTAGAATAAATTTAAAATAAAAAATTAATTTTTTTAAAATGCTTTTAAAATACAAACACAAACCAATGATAAAAAAGACTTTCATACACTACAAGATTTAACATTTTTACTGACGGAATTTTTCCGTCGGCGTAAGACACATATTCTGTCGGTAATTAATTTACCGACGACATCACCGACGGAAATGCTCCGTCGGTGAATCGTTCATCGGTAATTTTTTATCCGTCGGAAATAAAAAAATAAAATTACCCGCTTTATTCCATCGGTAATTCCGTCGGTAATTATTTAAAAAAATCATTTTATAAAATTAAAAAATAATTAAATTAACATAAATCAACACTGTATAATATATACTCAAAATGCTTGAAAAAAAATAAGAAAATCCACTCAAACAAATTTGCAACAAATAAATAAAATGAAAAAATAAATTCAACTAAAAAAATTCATATGAAAAAAATGAAGTTGCAATTGCTAAAAATTTAAAAATCCTATAAATAAATCAACTAAAAATTAATCTCATATGAAAAAACAAATCTCACAACAACATTTATACAATTATTAAGAACAAAAACAATTAAAAATAAAATAAAAAAACAAATATAAAGGGTTAAAAAATCATGAAAAAAGAAGAAAAATCTTACCTTAATGTAGTTGCAAGTGAAGTAAGGAGAGAGAATTTTTTTCGTAAAGCATATTAATTAAAAAAAACTAAGAGGATAAAAGAAGAAAGAAGAAGAAGACATACTCGAGAATGGAAAAAAAGAGAAGGAGATGAGGAGAGAAAAGAAGAGAAAAAAATAGATATTGATGTTTTTTACATATAGTGGTGAAGAAGAAGAAGAAGTAGAAGAAGAAGAAGAAATAAGTTTGTCTCTTGTGCAATAAGGGATTCGGGCTTTTTATTGGCGCGCGTTAGCGACGGATTTACTAACGGATAATTGAATATTAATATTTTTTAATTAGTCCGTCGGTAATTCCGTCGGTAATATTTAATTTAAATTTTCAATTTCGTAAAAAGTTTTCAGAAACCGCCAACAATTACCGACGATTTTTCAGTCCATCGGTGATTTCGTCTGTAATATTTAAATGAAAATTTTAAATCAATTGAATTTTTTCAGAAAACCACCAAATAATACCGACGACTTTTCAATCCGTCGGTGATTTTGTCCGTAAAGAACAACAATTAACAGTGCAATTGGAAAGTGAACAGTTCTGGAGCTCTCTGGAAAATACCGATGGATTGTGTCCGTCGGTGATTCCCTTTGTAATTGACATGATGAACAGTGTAAACAAGTTTACCAACGGATTTACCGACGGATTTTACCGACGGAATAAATTCCATCGGTATATACCGAGGGAATTACGGAGGGACAAAAAAATTAAAACAAAGCAAAAAAAAATGATGACGTGTCAGGATTTACCAACGGAATTACCGACGGAATTTATTCTGTCGGTAAAATCCCTCGGAAATTTACCGACGGAAATATTCTCTCGGTATTTTCGTTTGTATTTATCGGTTTTCTGGTAGTGATACACTTATGAAAACCCAGGAACGCAACAATCAGGCATTAGCTTCAAGCAACCAGAGGGAGCTTCACTGCAGTAGAAAACTTCAAAATAGCTTGATTTGCTATCCAATCTGCATAACAGTTGGATAGCAATTTCGATCTTTTCATAACATTTACCAGTGTAAAAACTTTCTACTTATTTTTAGTTTTAATACATAAAATAGATTTTCAACAAAATCATGCTTTTTATTTATTATAAATATAAAATAAAGTTGAAGTGAAGTTGGGTCCAATCTTTAAATGGTCCAAACATTATTGTTAGAATGCGACAGTCCAATCATAAAGGTTTTCAACACAATCATGCTTTTTTCCTTGTAGCATGTGCCATGTCTCAAGCTTCTGTGATCCAAGAATCAGGCTATTGGGGTTTTATTAAATTAGCTGTTACTAAAAATAAAATAAAAGAAAAGAAAATCCTCTGTAAGGTAAGGTAATTAATTACTCAATTAATCCCTAATTAAATTAGTTTTCTGATTGTTCTTCACAACATTTATAAGAATAAAAATATTTTATTAGATGTCTTAGCTGAATTCTAAACCAGCCTATAATCAAATAAACAAAAACAAATTAAAGAAAAAAAAGGCAAAACATCTTCCTTGTGGATGCTCTATCGTTGCTAAATTAAAACATCTTTTTTTTTATCTACAACGTGAAACTTTTTTAAAATAAAAATATTAAAAAAGATAATATTAAAAAAAATATTATTATTTTAGTTTTTATAAATAAATAATATAATGAGGTTAATCAGTTAATCTGTGAGTCAACCGGTAAACTATATTTTGGAATACACCTCTTAACTATTCGTAAGCTTCCTATTTATTCTTTGTCAAATATTTTTTTTCCTCTTTAAAATATTTTTTTTATTTTAATATTAATATATTAAAAATTATTAAAAATATTAATTTAATATTTTTTTAAAATAAACATATTTTTAAATGCACTCAAACATAATTCTGAGTACAAAAACAAATTTATATTTTGATTGCGGTCATAACAATCATGGCAGTAAGTACCATGATCCTTTCCAATTGAGTAAATTTTAGGATTTTTTTGGCAGCCACGTACATGCTTTAGTTCTTTTTTTGAAATCCTCGTCGAGACTATTTTTTAAGCCTGGGAAGCATTTAAAATATTTTTTATTTAAAAATATATTAAATTATTTTTTTATTTTTTAAAATGATTTTTAATATTAACATATTAAAATAATTTAAAAATATAAAAAAATTATTTAAAACAAATCAAAATCCCTCGGAAATTTACCGACGAAAATATTCTCTCGGTATTTTCATTTGTATTTATCGGTTTTCTGTAGTGATACACTTATGAAAACCCAGGAACGCAACAATCAGGCATTAGCTTCAAGCAACCAGAGGGAGCTTCACTGCAGTAGAAAATAATAAACATGAAAAATTGGATACCAGGGAGCAGGAGAAGAAGGTCCAGGTTGATTGAATTCACCATGTTGTGATGTGGTTGCGTTCGGTGTCATATAGCCACGTCCCGTCTGAGGTTGATGAATAAAGGAATAATGATGCCTAATTCAATGGACGTTGTAGCAAATTGGAGTAAGCATGAGTACTCACCATGGTTTCAGGAAATGAAGGTGGAAACTGAGTTGTTTGTTGAATACTATCGTTGATCACATTGTTCTGTCCACCTTGATCATTGCATAATATGGAGCCTTGGTTGACTGGAACCTCCGGTGCCGGCCTGCTTCCATGGAATAATAATATAGAGGATAAACTGAAGAATAACTAAATTGCAAGCAATCATCTTCTGATAAAATATGCTTAAGAATGACGTACGAGAGAAGCTCAGACATATTGAATGTATCTTCTGATTGAAAATCCAGTGATTCAAGATCGAACTCTGTCAAGTCATCCATAGAAGATGGGAGGAACCTTTCCATCTGACCACAAGTACAAGATGATTAGTATATACTGAGGTGAAAAAAGAACAGAAAGCACATAGCAAATATATATATGTGTGTGTGTGTGTGTGTGTGTGTGTGTGTGATTACTGGCTACTGGGTACACACGTTACGTAAGTCAAAATAAAAGAAAAACAAATAAATGGTGAAAAGCATATTTTAATGGCAGTCCCATTAATTGGAAAAGAAAAGGGTGAATCTAAGAAAAGAAAAGCCTATTTTTTATATTAATATATCAAAAAATATTAATTTAATATTTTTTTCAAAATAAACAGATTTTCAAATGCACTCAAACATAATTCAGAATAAAAAACAAATTATGTTTTGACTGCGGGCATAACAATCTTGGCAGTCCCGTTGCCGTTTTTTAGTTGACTAGAGAGAGGGCAGAGAGCCTTCAGAAAATAATCTCACATTCTCTGGAGTGTCGATTCCACATTGAAGCAAATTAAAAGAATAAACGCAAATATTAAATGATTTAATAAAAGTGACTAATGAAAAAAGTGCTTAAATTCTACGAACAGCAGATGGATAGTCGGAATCCCTTGAACACATTTGATATTTTAATTATTCTTATTTTGTTAATTCATTGAATCATTGTAAGAAAAAAAAGTTGAAAAATATTGAATAAAAATCAATGGCAGTCCAATTAATTGGAAAAGAGAAGAATGAGTTAAAAACAGCAAAGAATTTTGAGAAGACGAAAACAATGAATTCAACGTTTAGGGTTAATTTAATCAGTATGAACACCACAGGGCATGGATTACAAAATCTGAGAAAAAGATCGATTAATTTATCATGGATTACTTTAAAGATTCAGACAAGATGAAGTACAAATAATTTACCTGGATTCAAGATGTTCTTCAAGTGCTAGCTGGCTTGCTTAAGCAGTGATCAGCCAAAAGAAATGGAAGAGAAATCACAGATCAGAGAAGAATATATGGTTTAGAGAAATAATAAAGATGCAGTCAGTATACATAAATCTAGTTCGCACTGATCATGAGATGAGATGTGGAAGAGAATGTTACAGCCGCTAGCTCCCTTAAATAATACTATTTATTAGTAAGGTTGCCTCAATAATAATAATTAATTAAAGTATTGTTTGATAGGAAGGAAGTTGCCAGGAAGCAACCAAACATTACATTATATGAGAAAGAATAGCATATTTCTGCATTGTGTGAAGTATTTTTTTAAAAAATATTTTTTATTTAAAAATATATTAAAATAATTTTTGAAATTTTTTTATATTGCCACGTAAAAACAATTCAAAAATATTAATGGCAAACAATCACTTAATATAATTTTACAGACTTTTAATTAGTCTCCCTTGAGCCATGTCATAGGTTAATGGTTATCAGCAACTCTCCATACCGTGACCTTTCCGGCCCTACCTAGGCAACCAACACCCTGACAAAAATAATAATAATTTCACAGTTGAATCATGTTTTTTAAAAAAACTAGATATTTTTTTATTTTAAATTGAATTTTTTAATATTTTTAGATTATTTTGATATTTTAATATTAAAAATAAATTTTAAAAAATAAAAAATTATTATTTTAATATATTTTTAAATAAAAATAATAATTTAAAAAACAATTATAATCAAACCATCAAACATTATCTTATTCCATGATAGTATACCTGAACTTTTCCACCACCAATGGAAATTATTTTTTTTTCCAACACCTATAAAGTATGATTTGCTATCCAATCTGCACACTAGTTTCCCATTAATACAAAGATGATCGTGTTTTTTTGTTAACAAAATTGTCGGCCAATAATTTTCCATTTTTTCCGAGTTTTTTAATGATTTTTTTATCTCAAATTCATAAATTAAAAATTAACAAAATAAAATTAAAAACCAAAATTAAAAATAAAAATTAAAATGCAAAATGCAAAAACTCTAGGGTATATTTGCCTTTCCAATTTTTTTAAAAAAGAAGAAAGTAAAATTCAAGACTACTAATTTAGATTTTGATATTAAAGGGGTCTCTATCTCCACTCCCTGGCTAACTCTTTGCCTTCTGCTGTCTGCCTAGTTGACGAGGCAATTTATTTTAATATTTTTATATTGTTTTTATTTTAATATTTTAATATTTTAATATTTTTTACTAATCATTACAGTCTGCAAATTAAGACCAGGTCTTCAATCTTCACAAACTAACTTTTAAATGTATTAGATTTGTGTAATTAGATTTATCAAGTCTGCTTAATTAAGATGGAATATTTATGACTTTTATATGTATTAAGTTATAAATATAATTGTTTTGAGATAAACTTTTATTCATATTTCTATTTTTGGGGTATCGAGGAATAGAAGAAAATTAAGACAATATTTATTCATATTTCTATTTTTGGGGTATTAAGTTAGATTTGGGTGATTGTAGCCCCACTTTGGGGTGTCGAGTCTCCACGGAGACAAATTAAGAGAATAGAAGAAAATATTAAATGATTTAATAGAGAATAAAATTTAATTTTAAATGCAAATTAAAATAAAGCAAGGTGACTAGTGGAGAAAGCACTGGAATTCTACAAACAATAGAGCGTCGGGAAATCAAATGATTTTATGATTTATTTTAATTATTATTTATTTCGTTTAATAACTCAAATGGAAGTTCAATTCCCAAAATTAAATCAACATAACACCAAATGTAACCCTTTTGAAAAATCATTCATCACTTTTAAATAACGCAAATGATTATTAAGAAAATTCAACAACAATATACTCAAGACCAATATTATAGTAAAGAAATTAAATCAATACAGATAAATAAATGATCCAAATATAATTAAATAATCAATCCATTTAATCGAAAAAACATGACTGAATCCATAAACTACATAAATCCCTTTTCTTTTCTTGTTTTTTTTTTCTTCTCTGGTGCAATTCCCACACGTCTCCTTGACGCCAAATGCCCTTCTTTTCAAATTAGGCAGCCCTCCTTTTTCTAAAGGAGGCAGCCCCACTTTTTCATCTCGTCTCCATGGTCCACACGTTTTCATCAAAAACCTAGATTTTAGGACTTCTGTGGCAGCGACGTAAATGCTTTAGTTCTTCTTTTTTTGAAATCCTCATCAGAGACTAATTTGTAGCCCTTCAAGAAACCTTTTCAACGCGTCAAGAATCACAGCATCCGACATGTGAGTGGAAAGTTGTATAAAACTGCATTCAGGCTGTTTCCAAGAAAAAAAAACATTACTACTTTAAGTGCGTCCAGGATGGTTCAAAGTGAATTTCACGACTCTGGACCTTGACTTACCCTTTAGTTTCAATTATTTTTATTCACATTTTTTATTCCAATGATAGAACATTTAGAATGCAATATCGTGCACTCATCAAAACCCCAGGAACGCCATCAAGCTTTAGCTTCAAACAACCATAGGGAGCTTCAGTGCAGTAGAAAACTTCAACATCTACTGTGAAGCTTGATTTGCTATCCAATCTGCACACCAGTTTTCCATTGATACGAAGATACTGTACGTGTTTTTGTTGCCGGAAAGTTGTCGACCAATAATTTTTTATCTTTTTCAAAGTTTTTTTTTTTTTTTGTTACTTTCTTTCTTTCATCTTGAACCAAAAATCGAACAACATGAAAATGAATAAAATGAAATTTTGAATCAAAATTAAAAATAAAAAATAAAAAATGCAAAAACTCTAGGGATCAAAATTAAAAATAAAAAATAAAAAATAAAAAATGCAAAAACTCTAGGGATCAAAATTTTAAAAATCATCTCCCCAGCAGGGTGTCCTTCACCGCCTCCTTCCACCGAAGATCAACCCACTTTGACCTAGCACAGCAGCCTCCACCCTCACCTCGGAGCCTTCAGCCACCAGAAAGAGGAAGAACTAAACTTAGATCTGAAAATTGAGAAGAACAGACCCAAGAAAACAGATCTAAAAAAACCAACTAAAACAGACTGCTTGTTGCGTTTTTGGGTGTTTTGCAGGTCACCACCGGCGAGGAAGAAAAGAGAGAAAGAAGCCGTTACAGATCCTCCCGTCGCCTGGATTTTTTACGATGTGTTTGGTAGTTATTATGCTTTTGAGTCTATATATTAGATCAGAGTGATTTTACTTAACCATAAAATTTTTGTGAGACAAATTATAATGAATGTTTTTCTATTTTACTAATATACCCAAGGTGTTTATAACTAGATGCTACTTGCTGAGGTGGATATTAGCAACAGAGGAAAGCATACAAAAGTAACCAAAAAAAAAAAAAATGGAAAGCAAAGGCGAAAGCATATATTTTCAAGCTAACAAAAGCAACCCCACCATTTCTCAAATATTCAGATTTTAAAAAACACATGGAAATAATAATTTAAGAAGAAACATGTTTTCAAGCTGTGTCAAATGCAGAATGCTTTAATTCATACGAGGAAAATCTTGTTGATAATATAGTTTGGTACAGGGCACTGCCGTTTGAAATGAGATTGATTTTTAAAGTATTTTTTATTTAAAAATATATAAAAATAATAATTTTTAAAAATTTTATTTTTGATATTAATACATTAAAATAATTTAAAAATATTAATTTAAAATAAAAAAAATTAACTTTTTTTTGAAAAATACATTTACATTATAAAATAAAAAATGATCTTAGTATTTGCCTGGTGGCTTCTCTCGGGACACAAACGCTGCACTTCCTTAAATAAAAATATTTAAGTCGGTAGTTGCATCAGGTTTTACCTCTGGCTGGACCTTATCGTCTTGATCCAGGAATTGATTGCCGAGAATCACTCAAGCACGTGTTTGGCTCGAAGATATAGTTGTATTTTTTTTAAGATATAATATCTTTTTTAAGTATAAATTATATTTTCAAAAGTTAAAAAAAATATACTTTTAACCTAAAAAAACATAATTTACCTCCCATCCAAACACATATGTCAACTTATATGACTGAGACATGGTGTACTCAAACCTTGTTTTTTATAAAACTTTAAAAAAATTTTGTTTTAAATTAAATTTATTTTAATATTTTAATATCGTTTTCATTTTGGATGTGTTAATATTTAAAATAAATTTTAAATAAAAAACTTTAAAAAATAATTATTATAGTAATATTTTACTGATTTTTAATTTTCATGGACTAAGATATATTTGCATTTCCAATTTTTATTTTTATTTTAAAAAAATAAAATTCAAGACTTATGTATGTTTAACAGCATAGTGTACTACGGTTATACCTGTATTTTGCTAATAAAAATATCAAAAATGATGTTTTTGTTTGTTGTTGAAATAACTTAATCTTCTAATAAAGTTTCTTATTGAATATATATTCTCCAAATCCTTGCTAAATTATTAGAAAGTAACATTATAACATTTTTACGTCTGCTTAATTATTTGGTTTAAGATAATTTTTTAATATAATATCAAATATTTAATAACTTATGAGTTATTTATTAAGTTAATTCAAATTAATTATTTTTATTAAAATAATATTATTTCGTTGTTTTTTTATTAATTTAGTCAGATATGAACTAGATTGGTTTTATTAAATCGATCAAATTTCACCAAATCAATATTTTATTTGATACAATTACAAATTCAATTTTTTTTAAGGTCAATATTTAGAAATAAATGAATAAATAAATAAAAGCTACGTCCCGATATTTAATTTAAGTAACCTCAAAGACTACTAATTTAGATTTTGATATTAAAGGGGTCTCTATCTCCACTCCCTTCTACAAATTTATATTTTTAGCCCTCGATCTAGTGTTTTTTTTTTTTGCCAAAAATTATCAACCAATAATTTTCCATCTTTTTCCGAGTTTTTCAGTGACCTTTTGTCAGTTAAAAATATAAAGATTTTTGTGGTGATTGTAGCCAACTTTGGGGTATCGAGTCTCCACGGAGACAAATTAAAAACATTTAATAAAGAATCAATCCATTTAATCGAAAAAACATGACTGAATCCATAAACTACATAAATCCCTTTTCTTTTCTTGTTTTTTTCTTCTTCTTCTTCTCTGGTGCAATTCCCACACGTCTCCTTTACGCCAAATGCCCCTCTTTTCAAATGAGGCAGCCCCCCTTTTTCTAAAGGAGGCAGCCCCACTTTTTCATCACGTCGCCATGGTCCCCGTGTCCCACACGTTTTTAAGTGCGTCCAGGCTGGTTCAAAGTGAATTTCACGACTCGGGACTTGACTTGTCTGTGAGAGCTTCAACTCTACATTGAAATGTTTTTTCTTAAACTGTGAGAGCTTCATAATAAGCTTATTGAAATAAATTATTATAATGAAATTAAAAACAAAAATGCTTAAAAAAAAACAGAGAGACGCCGTACGAGGATCACAAACGACAAGATACAAAGGAAAAGGGATAAAAGCATATATTTAGGGGATGACAGAAGGGCATTGAGATCAAAGGGATAAGTTTTCCAGTGATGAAGGATTGTGTGGATAAGAGCATAGTAATTAATTATTTAGTAAAAAGTTCTTCAGTGACCTAATTCTGTGGCCCAACAAAATTATCATTATCCAAAAAACTATTTGATTAATTCTGTGTTGCTTAATCCCAATTTGCTATGCGTTTTAAATGGGTATTTGGTTAATTTTTTTTTAATTAATTTTTTTTTATATTTATATACTGTTTTAATGTATTGATATAAAAACAATTTTTTAAAATAAAAAATATTATTTTAATATATTTTTAATAAAAAATATTTTAAAAAAATTGTTACAACACCAACTTATAATAATTTTCTTTATTGATTAGTGAATCTGGTTAGACTTAAGCCCTACGAGGATCAAATGTTGCGAGACGAGCAACTCCACTTTATTTTCCAGTTCAGGATATTTTTCTGAAATAATAATAATAATAAAAAGAGCTATAATACAAAAATCATCTGAGCAAAAAGCCAAGAAAAGTGGCCCCTGCTGCGTAAGGTTTAAGAAAGAAAATAGTTTTGATTGTTGAACGAGAAGAGGAGCACACGCTTTTTTATAAACAGAGAGGTGGCTGCCCCAATACTTTCGGCCTCCCGACTCTTATTTGTATGGTCGTCTGTTTCTTCTTGTCCATTGCTTGTACTGTTCCTTTCTCTTGAATTTGTGATCAGTGAAATGGGTTGTGTGGTCCTCGATCATACCCTTATTACTCAAGAACCAAAACATAAATAATAAAAACAAAAACAAAATTATTGTCAGGATTTTTCTACATGCAATTAATCATGACAACAATTAGAGTTTCTGGTCAATTTAATCTGTGAAGTTTCTTATATATATGCACACCTCTCTTTTAATTTGGTGCTAAAAACCAGAAGGCACTTCCTTAAGCCAAAGCAAACACCTGGTTTTGCGAGTTTATTCAAAATTGATTGTTTTTTTCATATATATAATTAGTGGGTTCTCATAATATTTCCATCTTCTAAAACTATATTACTTTAATATACTATTAATTAGCTATGTTTCGATCTATTTCCTCATCCGATGATTTCTATATATGAGAGTTTATATGAAGGGAGAAAGCTCCGCATCTTTGTAATGCATATATCCCAAATCCCCCTTTGTTTATTCTGATGAACAAAAGGGAGTTCTATAAGCAATCTCTCCTTGAGTGAATTATTCGTAAAATTAAGAAAACAGAAGAAAAAGGCAATTCGTAAATCATTTGCCGGCCATTATAACATGCAAAGAGCATACAAAGTAGCTTTTCAATAGAAAGCTGTTTGAACGAGAACGATGGACAGCTCAATAGTACTTAATTAACTAACTATTGTATTGTTTCATAAGAAGGAAGTTGCTAGGAAGGAACCAACAACTTCACTTGCAAAACATTATATCTAGACTATATAATTAATTATAGTATTATGTCTGAACGATTTTATTCAAAGAAACATGAGGGTAACTCTAATGTTTTTTATGCAAGAACCTAGCTAGAGCTTAGCTTCAAGAGCGGCAAGGACTAGGCTAGGAATGATGCCTCTCACTCCTCCCCCGTCAATGCTAAGGGTTGTTGCAAAGTAAATAGGAAACATCATCCATAGACAAATCTTTTCTGATCGGTTTGTAAGAATCAGCTTGCATCCCTTAACTTGGACAGGAACTCCCAGCTTTTGTATGTCAAAAGTCTCCCTCATACCATCTAAAATCAGAACCCATTTCCCTCATTTCCCTCATATCCATTAATTAATCCTTTAGTAAAAAGTTCTTCAGTGACCTAATTCTGTGGCCCAACAAAATTATCATTATCCAATAAACTATTTGATTAATTCTGTGTTGCTTAATCCCAGTTTGTTATTGTGTTTTAAATGGGTATTGGTTAAATTTTATTTTTTATTTAAATTTGATTTTTTTATATTTGTGTACCGTTTTGATATGTAGAAAATAAAAATAATTTTTAAAAAATAAAAAAATATTATTTTATTGTTACATTCTTGAAAGCAAAAGAACAAGGATTCTATGATTGTTTGACGTGCTTAACCGATTACCCCATCTCGTGAAGTTCCACGTGTACGTATTTAACATTACAATATTCTTTGCTGTGAAAATATTACATGTATAATAAATAATATAAGTGCTTATAAATCTTCTTCTTTAAAAAAAAAAATTTAACAGATGAAATAAAAAGCAAAGATCTGCATGTGGCTGGTGAAGGATACTGATGCTGGCAAAGCTGGACCGACAATAGAACTTCATGAAGAACAGCAAAAAAATGCATGGGATTTTGACGGTCTGATGCCCAGCAGGTCTCCTGTTGCGAGGAAAGAGTGTTAGTTTTTTAGAGTGTTTAGAAACGAGGTTGTATTTGTATTTTTAAAAATTTTAATTTTTTTTACTAAAAATGAAATTTTTTATGTTTTGATGTGCTGATTTTAAAAATAATTTTTAAAAAATAAAAAAATATTATTTTAATATATTTTAGCATAAAAAATATCATAAAAAATAAATATAATCATACTCTCGAATAAACTCTCCATCTAAAAGATGATAGGTATTGTCATGCCAACGCTTAGGGAAAGCAAGGTAATGTGCAAAAGAATTGGAGCTATTAACTGTAATGTTAAAACTTAGGAAAGCTACTTGAGGCAACACCAAGCCCACCAACATCACAGCCAACAGATTGGAAAAATGCTCATTACCATTTTCAAAACAAGGATAATAATCAACATATATATTATCAAGAAGCATGATTCAATTCATATTAACAAATCAAATATTTATACTATTTCTCATGCATATGGAAAATTATCCACTCACCTGACTCAAAAGCA
>Ga0325414_1002249_pt1 | contig 19395 bp, 13 predicted proteins | sample PopdelMetagenome_8_FD_206183 | JGI IMG/M metagenome (GOLD analysis project Ga0325414, IMG submission 206183) | Populus deltoides microbial communities from Bellville, Georgia, United States - Leaf-PdKOR-R3 | ecosystem: Host-associated > Plants > Phyllosphere > Phylloplane/Leaf | place: USA... | reverse complement strand
CGGTGGCTAGCCTGTAGCCATCTGTTGTTTTATGTTTCTGTTATCATTGTAAATCTGGGGTATGCCCCTTATAATGTTTGTATCTTCTTCTTTTAATACATACGTCAACTTACCAAAAAAAAAAGATGTTTATCTTGTGTAAAAAGTTGAAGCGTGTTAAAGGAGTTTTGAGAGACTTTAATAAGTTCTTTTCTAAGATTGGAGAGGGTTTTGATGGCAAGAAAAGTCGTGGAAAATGTTCAATGTTTGATGTAAGAGATTCCTTTTGATTTGGATTTTCATAAAGATGAGTTTATATAGGTTAAGGACTATGTAAGATTTGCTCAAACCAAAGAGAGCTTCCTTAGGTTGAAATCTCGAGTTCAATGGTTGAATTTAGGGGATAAGAATTCAAAGGTCTTCTTCAACTCGGTCAAAAATCATCTATGCCAAAGTAAAATCATTATTATTCATGATGATAATGACACTTGTATTATAGAGGCAAAGAAGGTAAATGACTACTTTGAGAATCTTTTTTTTTCTTTTTTATAGGGGGGCTTGGTCAGATTCTTCCATTGATTATTCTCTTAGTAGTGAGGCCTTTAATCGGCGATAAATCATGACTCTTGATAAGCCAATTAGTGATGTGGAAATTCAGAAAGTTCTTTTCTCTCTTAAAGATAATAAGGCTCCCATTTCAGACGAGTTCAATGCGGGTTTTTTTTAAGAAAGCTTGGACTAATATTGGTTTAGACACTTGTATGATTTAGGTTAACAGGTGCCTCTCATATGGGGGTGGTAGTAAAGATGTTGATCATTTATTTATTTTTATTGTCCTTCCTCTTATCACAAATAGTATGATATTTTCTCTAAATGCCTCATTCCTTTCAAACATCGATCTTAGGTCAGTATCGTTGGATGGCTTTCTCTTCTGGGTAGAGGTAGCTCTCTTAAATCTTTGATAACCAGATTGATGTTAGCTATTGTAGTATACTACATTTGGAGAGAGAGGAATGCCCGACTCCATGGTGAGGCTCCTCATAATATTTTATTTGTTTATAGTGATATCATTAAGAGTGCTATATCTAAAGTTAATCCTATTTGTAACATAATCTCCTCGGATACTAATAGAAGGCTTTATATTTATGGGGTTTTTCTGATGATATTTCCAGTTGATTTATTTCTTGTTTAGGTTTTAAAAGCATGTCCTTTTAGCCTTTCTCCAGTGTATGTTCATGTATTTTTTGTGTTTTAGGTTAGGTATGTTTTGGTCGCTTATCCGAGCTTTGTGGGCCTTGCCCTATGCTGTTGTTTTGTTCCTTTCTAGTTAGTACACTTACTTTACCCAAAAAGAGGGTTGATTCGTGTTTGTTTCGCGTCCGCATATCAAAACACATCGGAATGAAATCAAATTGATATTCTGGTTATTTGAGGTGAAATCATACTAAATATCAAATTTCAGGTCATTTGGTTTAGGGTTTAGATTTAGGTCTAAAAGGGTTTGTTACATTCATCAATTGAAAGACCTTATAATTTTGGGTTGGTACCATTGAAAATTAGTATTAAGTTATTTTGTGTTAGTTACTACGCCAACAACATCTCTATTTGCTTTCAGTTAAATCTAATCCAGAAGGTTAAGTTGCAATTTGGACCCAAATCAATATTTTTCTTATCTTAAACTATTCTTGACATGTCTTTAATCTTTGACATTATCTTTACGAACACCATCAATACATATTTTTCAGCATTAAAAATACATGTAATTGAAGGCCTTGAGTGAAACACAAAAGGAGTGTAAATACGTAAGGGAGTGAGTGAGGAAACATATTTTCTTTACCACTAACTAGTTTTTTTTTTTTTTTGAGGATGTCAAAGTTAATCAATATGGCACCACTAACATTGCTTTTTAGTTATGATTTGCCACTCAACAGTTAACAGAGATCAGTTTGGTAATGGGTGATATGCATAATAGGATGGAAAAGATTGGAGGGACTTGCTAATGAAAATGGTTGAGTTTGACATAGGGTTGATTAGAGAGAATTCAATATGATCAAGAAAGAGAAACTGAGGTTAAGAGTTTCAAATATTATGATTATAATGCTTCTATAATGGTGTTTGCAGATAGAGAGGCTGAACAAATTGCAAAGTTTTATAAAGTAACAAATAAAGAACATGAAAAATGGAGAGATTTAGCTCAGCATCAAAATGATAAAAAAACAAAAAAGAGCAGAAATGATTATCATTAAAAAATATATTTATATGTAAGTGGATGACAAAACATGCTTATTTGAAATTATTATCGACTACAACATTCATACAATGTTGTTGGAGGCATGTGCAGGCAAAAAAAGAACTCTAAAGGATTCAACAAGAGGCTAAAGAATTATCCATTATACCTATTGGTAATTTGATGATGAATCATCTTAAAGATAGAGGGAATAATACGATCCAAGAAATGTCAGACTCAAGTTTTGATGTAAAATTTTCTATTATCTAGTTTTATACCATTAAACATAACTTTCAACTCGACTGTTTGATCAGGTTGAAATATTTATAAACAAATTCTAGACATGATTTTCTACATTAGGTTAAAATTTTAGGTCAATTGGAGTTAGGTAAGGGGTTATTTTAGAGGGTTGAATTTACAAGATGAATTTTGTCAAATATATTTATTTAGACCTTCATCTACGTTTTGGACTATATCTAGAGTTACAGAAAAAGTTATGCTAAGATTCCAATTGAGTTGGAAAATAGACAACCGTATCTTTTCGAAAACATATGGTAGGCTTGCTAATTCATCTAAACAAGAGAGAAAGACATGTTTTAAGTCATGAATGAAATTTGTGAGGAATATACGAAAATTAGAGAAGCATTGTTTCCTTGTGTATTATATATTTCAATGAATACAAGGATTCCTTAATGCTCATGTGTGATAGCTATTGGTTTACCAATTCTATAAGGATTTCATGTCAAACAATGAGATATTTTTGACAACTATTATCCATAATTTTCAAGGATTCCTTATCTATTATGGAATGTACGTGGTAGCAAGGAAGCTTGAGATTATTTTGTTGTTTTTTTCCTTACTTTATATGATTTTCTTATTCAAAATAGAGATTATGGAGGCTATTTAAAAGAGATATTTCAACCACTTTTATTTTTATTTTTTTAGGGCATACTTTTAACTAAATAAGAGAAGAAACTTCAACATTTCAAGATAACATCTTTCAAGGAAAGAAAGAGGAATTAATGGATGGCACAAAGGGACGCCTTTTCTTCTACAAGTTTCAGATTTGGCTATAGGGAATCCAATATAAGGAGATATGATTTTGGGGTTGTTTTGATAACTTTGTATTAATTTGAATATTTTTTAGGTTTATTTATTGTTTTAATTAATATTTGAGATAATTATATTTTATTTTTAGAGATTTTATTTCTTGGTTTTGTTTTAGCTCAAAATCAATGTTTAGGCTTGTTTAGACATTAGACTTGTACTTAGCTGAGTTTTAGGTCTATTGGTTTGCAACCTAATATTGGATCATTAAGGTTTTTATCTTAGAACTATATTATGTTTTGTTTTGCTACAAATTTGAGCAGCCTTTAGATATTAATAAAATTTAGTTTTACTTGAGCAAACTTCTCTTTCTTTGCCTGGACAAAAAGTTATTCCAACTTATCAAGGTATAACATGACCTTGTGGCTTCATTCGAATCATCCAATACCTTTGGTTCTTAGTTAGATGTTAACTTTTAGTTAAAGTTCAATCAAACCTGATTGTTTAGCTTTTTTGAAGAAGTTATCATCTTTGTTGTGAGTTGTGTGACTACGAGATTCACATTAATAATGATATGTAATTTATTTTTAATTAAAATTTTAAAACAATAATAAAATATATAATATATAATATATGTTCACGAGGTCCAATGATTATTTGTTAAAAAAGAAGTAAACACTCGAGTTTTTTTTAAGAAAAAACAAAAATCAATCTCAAGACTTTTTACCGCTTTAATCTTTCATTTCCCATTAATATACTTCATTATCCCGGCATTCCATAAAATACTCCGTCTGATTGACTTAAACTAAAAAATAATCGAAACAATCTTCGACTAAAAGTATCACATATGTAAAAGTACACCTTTCCTCGTGTATATAAATACCGAAATACACACACACACTAACCAGAGAAGAATCTTTTCCATGTCTGCCACGGTAGAAACCCTCCTGCCAAGTGTTGAGAAACATATTTTATTAGTCAGTTATGTGAATAAAAAAGAAAAAGAAAAAAAGTCTTACCACATCCTGGGCAACGAAAATAGTCCTCGTCCCTTAAAACAAGTCCAGATCCCCCACATACTTGACACCTTCGCTGTGCTATCTGCCATGTATGTAAACCGTAAGGTTAAAAATTCCTTCAGTTTGTATGTGAAAATCAAAATATTTATTTTAAAAAATTACATCACCAATTAAAATATATTACAAGGACCCTTGTATTGAATAGACACGGAATGTTGAGCATCACAATTCATCCACAATAATCAATTAAATTGATAATAACACTTGTTTGTGAAATATAAATTGATTAATAACAGCAATTGATTTATTTTGGAATGATATTCTTGAAATGCATGTATGTTTTTTCTCCTTTTTGTTTTTCAGAATTTGAAATCCTATTAAATGTTGGCAACCGTTAGGAATAACGTATTGTGTAGAAAATTCATGAAAAAAACTTGAAAAAACATAAAGGAAGCAGTAATCTTCAACAATGAAGGAGTAGTAGAAAAGTAAGGTTGAGATATGATGCAGTAGTACTTACTATTCTTTTGCTGAACTCAATCCCAGCTACAACGAAGGGTGTTACACCAGCTGCATATTAATTAATTTGTAATTTTGCTTAGACACATAAATTATAACGCATGAAGCCCTTTATTATTAACAGTAATACTCTTACCTATAGCTCCAACAATAATTTGCCAGGTGACCTCCACTTGGGCTATATCTGCTGCAGCCGAAATACCATAGTCATTGATGGCTAAGATCTTGGACCTGGTTTTTAATCTTCTTCCATTAATTGTAATCCCAGTAGGAGAAGGATAGTGTCCAGTACTTGATTTTGAATTTGGAAACTGATCGGAGAATTGGATTGTATCTCTCTTCTTCCTAGTAGTAACTAGAGCTTTCTTGTTTGCAGGAAACGTTATTAACAGCTTTAAAGAAGAAGAAATTGCTGTTGCTTCCATGGCACCCCACGATCCACTGCAAACTGCAGCTTTAGCAGGCAGGCTGGGCATTTCTTTTTTCTTTTTCTTTTTTTTATATTTTTTTTTATTTTATTAATCAACCACGGAGAGACAGAGATTGTGCCACGTCAACATATTATGGCCGGTCTGGCGCCAACCACAAAATACAAGATACAGCGGGATGGAATTCAGATGAAGATAGTTAAAAAACGTCACCGTTCGGACCCTTCAGCGTTGTTTTTCTTTGATACTTGTATTCTAGTGAAGCGAAACCAAGTCGTTCCATAATTGTCCAAATAATCTGATTTTGGAAGATAAGCCAGCAATGGTAAAAAAAAAAAACTTTAATGAACTCTAAACTAGAGGTTCTGTACATCCATAAAGTGCGTAATTCATTTGTAATAAAATTGTGTTAAAAAAATAAAAATATTTAAATGAAGATAAATGATTTTGATAATATTTTTTAATTATTCACACTACAAGAAGAAAAAAGAAAATTCATTTTATGTATTTAATAAATATATTTGAACAATTAAAATTAAAAAAAAAATTCATCGGATTTGCAAAGATATTATTATTATTTAGAGATGAGGATAGGGTTTATGGCTATATTCTCATACAATTCTATTTGAAACGCTCGCATTATCTTTATCTATCTAAAATGATAAGAGAAAACATGATAATTTTATCTATTTATCCATTAAATGTACAATCATTTAAAGATATAGGAATAGATAAAACTATGTACTAACATTAGTCTGATGATCCATGGTAGCCTGAGTTTTTGCTTGTTATTTCTATCTAAAAATATCTATCTAAATCCTGCTCTCCTCTCTCACTCTCACACGCTTGTTATTTCCTAAGCTCACTTGAAGGAACAGTCACTCGCTTGGTATTGTCTACGCACTCAAATGCTAAGATTCTCAAGCCTCATCGAAAGTCATGCTATGGACTTATGGAGTACTTATGTCACTGATGATGATTGCTTGCTTGATGTGAGTTTTCTTTTGACTAATTTAGACTCTTTGTATATTTCAATTTCAGCTTTTTAGTTTCAAGAAAAGAAAAGAAAAGGAGAAATTAATAACATTCTTAAAACTAACACAATGTGTTAATTACTTAATTAGTAAAAAGCACGGGAATTCTAATGTGAGAGTTTGCCAAGTTTTAATGAATCAAAAGGCTACATATACAATGTGTATTGGTGATTATGAACTAAGGATTCTCTTCATAGAAACTATTTTACATTTATGTTTAACAAAAAAAAAGTAATATTAAATGATTATTTCCCTAATAATGATCATGTAAATGAAGTTATTTTTATTTTTTTCAGTAATATTAGGCCAATTTTTTATATATTACGGCATGTTGTTCACATGGATTGTAAGAAACATATGCATTCTTCTTATTAACTAACATGCCCATCATTGATTTTCCATAGTTTCATTATGGCTTATTGGCATTATTATTTTTTGCGTCGAGCTAGTCACTAGCACTACTTGCACAACTCATGCTATGTTAACTTTGCATTTTTTATATCTATTTTTAATCCCTGACGGAATTTTGAAGTGGATGGAAACAAGAGAGTTAATTCACAGAAGACAAGTGGTGCAAGAGAACTTGCTAGAACACCTATGAGAGGAGTATATTTGGAAAATTTTATCATACAAAAATAAAACAAAGGAAGTTGTTTCCTCTGACATTAATGAACAAGGAAAGGTATGGTTAGAATTTTATATTTTCACACGCACTGACATATATTTCAAAAGAGCTTAGAAATTGGCTTTCGTTGCAGTTGATGGCTAGGAAATCTACTGAGAAAGATATCCAGAAAGATCCAAAGCTATAAGGAATAGATCTGGATAAAAAGTGTCTCCCGCTTTTGGATTACCTAAGCACATTTGATCTCAAGGAACCACACTTTTGTCAAGATATTCTGTCAAAACCAAGAGAACTTTGTTTCTCCAAAAAAACACTTCCCTTTTCAGTTCCCCTCTTTCCTTATATATTAATTCCATCTATAAACATAAGTATAACTGATTCCTAATAATTAGTCTTTATACATAGAAAGATAATCTTATAATATCTAATATTAACAAAGTCCTAAATTTTATATACGGTAACATCTCTTCTCGAATTGATGCTGGTAAGTCAACCAGCAACAATTTGCCAACAAGAAATTGATGTTGTTGTCGAATCATAGTTTTGGTAAAGATATCAGCCACTTAAAGATCAAAAGAGATATGAGGAAGAGATATCACCCAACTTTCCAAGGTGTCTCGAATAGAATGAATCAACCTCAATATCTTTGGTATGTTCATGGAAAATTGGATTGGCGGCAATCTGAATAGCACTGTCGTTATCAGCATGAAGGGGGGTAGAAGTAGTTTGAGGAAAATCAAGCTCTTCAAGAAGACCACATAGCCATACAATTTCAAAACAAGTAGTAGACATAGCATGATACTCGGCCTTAGTAGAGGATTTAGAAACACGGTCTTGTTTCTTGCATCTCCAAGAAATTAAAGCATTACCTAAAAACATACAAAAACACATAGTAGATCGACGTGTATCCGGACCCCCAGCCTAATCAGCATCACTATAGGCAACCAGTTGAAGAGAGGAGCCGGTAGGAAAGAACAACCCCACAAGTAGGTAAACCTCGAAGATAGCGGATGATACGTCGAACTACAACAAGATGGAGATGTCGAGGAGAAGACATAAACTGACTAACCTGATGAACAATATAGCAGATATTAGGTCGAGTAGTGGTCAAGCAGATAAGACTCCCAACCAAGCACCGATAAAGAGTAGGATCATCCAGAAGGTCCCCTTCATCTTTCCTGTATTTGACATTTACCTCCATAGGAGTATCAACTGTAGAAGTGTCCTTCAAACCAGCCAAAGCAATAAGATCTTGAATATACTTATGCTGGTTCACAAAAATACCATTGGCCCGATAATGAACTTCCAATCCTAAAAAGTATGTGAGCTTGGCAAGATCTTTCATATGGAAAGAGTTACATGTAAAAACTATTGAAGCTTTGTAATCAAACCACAGTTAGTGCCAGTAATGATAATATCATCCATATAAACCTAAAAAGGACTATACCCGATGCAGATGTGTGGAAAAAGAGAGAAGAATCATACTGACTTTGTGTAAAAGTGAAGGAAAGAAGTGTATTACGAAACTTCTCAAACCAAGCTCGGGGCGTTTGTTTGAGCCCATACAAAGAAGGCCTTAGCTTACAGATATTATGAGGAGAAGAAAAAGTCATACCCAAAGGAAGCTTCATTTAAATCTCTTCTTGCATATCACCATGAAGAAAGGTATTCTTCAAATTCATTTGATGTAGTTGTCATGACTGTGGAACGACAATAGCTAAGATGATTCAAACTGTGGTCATTTTAGCAACATGAGCAAAAGTCTCCTCATAATCAACCCCATATTCTTGTTTGTTACCCAGAGCTATGAGAAGAGCTTTGTTCTAATCTAAAGAGCCATTAGAACGAATTTTTACAGAGAAAACCCATTTGCTCCCAATAGGTTTAACTATAGGAGGATAAAAAAATAATATCTTAAGTGTGATTCTCCTCAAGTGCTTAAAGTTATGCTTGCATTGCATTTTGCCAACACTCATGTTACATGGCCTGTTTGTAGCAAAAGGGAATGGAAATAGTGGATAAAGCAGCAACAAAAGAGACAGGAGAGAAGAAACCATACCAATCAGGGGGTCGAGAAGGACGAGTAGACCAACGAAGAGTGGTGGAAACAGGAGCAAGATCCAGCGTCGAGTCATGATCAGAAGAGAGCACAGAGGGAGTGGAATTAGGCTTAAGTCGACTATGTCTTTCATAAACAAAGCCAGGTTTGAACCTTTCCATAATTGTTGGGGAATCAGAAAAACTAGGCAGAAGGGATAAAGAGGCAGATGGCTGCTTAACATGAGATGGAAAAAATATTAATTTTCAAAGAAAATCACATTTCTAGAAACTTGAATACGACGAGCATAAGGATCATAGCAAATATAACCCTTTTGAGGGATAACATAACCAAGAAAAATACACTTAACAGATTGAGTAGTAAGTTTATGTCGTTCATGAGCAAGAAGATGCACAAAACAAACACAACCAAATATACAAAGATCAAAGTATAAAAGAGAATGACCAAACAACTTAAATAAAGGTTAAACATGATTTAACATAGGAGAGGGTAAGCGATTGTTCAAGTGAATTAAAGTAAAACGCGTTTCACACCTAAAACGAGGAGGAATAGATGATTCAAGTAAAAGAGTTCTTACCACATCAAGAAGGTGACGATTTTTTCTCTTAACAACACCGTTTTGTTATGGTATAGAAGGACAATGCTGAGACATGATTCCTTTGCTTTAAAGAAAATCATGAAACTTATTAGACATGTATTCGCTGCCAGAATTAGAGTGCAAAACCTTGATGCTAGCAGAGAATTGAGTCTCAAGAAGTGCAAAGAAGCATTTAAAGACTGAAAAAACTTTGGTCTTAGCCCGAAGGAAGTAAACCCAAGTAAAAGCAACTAAATTCATCAATAAAAGTAACAAAGTACTTGTAATGCTCATGAGAAACAACGGGTGCAATACCCTAAACATCATTATGAATAATATCAAAACATTGTGAGGGGCGAGATGCATGATGAGGAAAAGGTAGAACTTTACTTTTGCCAAGTTTGTATGATGTACAATTACTAGAAAGATTAAGAGAAGAACATGTTTTATTTCCCAATAATCCAGAATTAAACAAAGTACGAAGTACATCAGAGTTTGGGTGGCCTAGACGTCTAGGCCACATCTTAGTTCCAGAACCAACAATATTATATGTAAAGGAAAGTAAAGGAAAATAGGGATAATAGTAGAAGGCGAAATGTGAAGAGGAAAGAGTCATCCCACTTTAGGCCTCTTCGTGACCATCTTCCCTAACACTTGATCCTGCATAATATAACCAGAATGGGAGAAATGGACATTACAATTATTACCAACCAATTAACCAATAAAAATAAAATTTATGGAGAGGTCAGAAGACACAAAACATCAGTTAAGGAAGAGGAAAGATCACCAACAACACTGATAGGCAGAGAATTGCCATCAGCAGTGTTAATTTTAAGACTTTTATCAAAATTTCTGACATTGAAAAGAGGAACAACAATATTGGTCATATGGTTAGAGGTTCCGGAGTTACAATAGCATAGCTTAGAAGAAACTTGATGATTACAAAAAAACCTAAAAGCAGAAAGAGTAGAAAGAATCATCTATTGTACCATTTCAGGAGTAAGTGTGTTTGGGTTTGCTAAGGCTGTATAAGCAAGAATAGGAACAACCAGCAAGGCAGTAGGCAATGCAACAGAACTAGAGGCACCAGTAGAGATATGATAAGCAGAGATAATATGACCCTGTTTCTTGCAATAGTTACAGAACTTCTTGGGATAATCCCGAGCAATATGACTAAAAGCTTTACAACTAAAGCACTAGACAACAATATGTCTCTACCCTTATTCCTTTTTTGTGCTGCATAAGTCACAGAAACAGGTGCACTAACATTAGCTTGATGTTTCCATGATAGCCTGAGTTATAATATGCTGCTCCTCAAGAAGAAGTTTCACTCAAACAAGCATCTAGAGATGATACATGATGTCAATTCATCATATTAGAGCGTGTAGTTTCAAAATCAGAACAAAGATTCATCAAGAATTGATCTCTCTTGCTTGTTTCATGCACTCTTTAACAACAAATAGAGTTGTTGATGCGAACCTTGTGATCACGTGATGACGCAACCCACACACAATGACACCAATTCCCAGAAAACCAAGTAAATCAGGTTTGATAGGAGTGTGACACAAAGATAACTTGTACCTAGGCACCACCACTATTGGAAACAGAAAAGCCCCACTCAACAAATATTGATTCGCGAACGAGAAGTATAAGGATGATGCCACGAAGCCAGTTGTTCTTTGATAAGTCATTTTCAGTTCTTTAGAGAACCAAGGAAGGGAGACTATCCCACCAACACATAACAAGTTTAGCAAATAAATTTAATTTTCTGAAAATTACATAACCTTATATGTTTGGTTATACCTTTATTTATACTAACTCTAGACTTAAAAAACCCTAATATACCCCCCTTAGGTGGACTTATATGAAGCCCACTTACAACTGACCCAACTTATATAATAACCCAAAGACTAAAAAGAAAATAATAAAAATCCAAAAATTATCATCCTATATATATTAGAATCAGATTTATCACCCTTAAAAAGTCCCAAATAAACTAGGAGAAATCTGATTTGGAAAATTTATGTTCCTGCCCCTTTTGATGTCCTTAATTAGATTGGATTTTCTTGTTTAACTTGGACAAAGAAGAAAACAAATTTCCTCATTCGTTACAGATTTAATTACTTTCCTTTCTAGATTAGGAAAAGCGTTCAATAATCCTCCCCTCTTTAGGAACAAGATCTGGCCAACTTCCTTACTTAATTAGGAGAATAAATTGTTGACTTTCTATCCTTGTAGCATTAGGAAAAAAAAAGCCTAACAAGGCTGGTATAGGGTCGTACACATCAGCCCCTTGTTCCACACGAAATGAGCTCTTCTTGGACCTGAATTAGATTATTAAAGGTTGTCTTTCATGCTCCTTAAATGTCCCAAACCACTCTAGGTCCATCTTGCTCCATATATTCTGAACAAGCTCATTCAATGCTTCTTTGCTCTAGCTCTTGTAATTGGCCCAATTGGCACCTCCAATGGGTCACTGGCATGATTATGCTTGGTGTTGGGCTAATCCTCATCATGGGCACCAAGAGAAAATAAAAGGAATTTAGAGTAAGAGTGTAATAAAGTTAAATAAGAGCATTTAAATTGCTAAAGGCTTTTCATGGAAGACATTTTTAGATTCATGGCCGCCCAAGAAGAAGTGATACGATTCAAGAAAGGTCAAATTCAGATTTTGACGTAAAAAGTGCATCTATCTAGTTTTACGGTAATAGTCATAATTCCTTTTGGGCTGAAATTTGACGTGGAGTCTCCTGACATGGTGTCCTACCTTGGGTAAAAATGTCAGGTCAATCGGAGTTCGAAAAGGCATCGAAACATGGGTCAAACAGAGGTTGTACGAATTTTGTTATTTACTTCCTTTTGACTTGTGGACTTCCTATTTGGCTATGATTATTTTCCTAAAAGGATGTGGTAGCTTATTTTGAGAATCTCCTAATTCTACAAAGATCTTTAATGGCCTGCAACATAGTTTCCAAGTGTGGCAAGGATTCATAAATGTTTTAGAATCCTTTTTCTTACAAGGATTCCTTATTCATCCTAGCTACAAAAAAAGGAAAGAAGACTTCAAAATAAATTCTACCTTTAGATCATATTTCCTAGTCTATTTGGGACTTCTTAATGGTGACAAATCTGATTCTAGCATATTTAGGATGGTAATTTTTGGATTTTTATTATTTTTTTATTATTTTCTTTTTAGTCTTTGGGTTATTATTACTTATTTGGGTCAATTATAAGTGGGCTTAATATAAGTCCACCTAGGGGGGTCCATTAGGGTTTATTTAAGTCTAGAGTTAGTATAAATAAAAGTATAGCCAGACATGTAAGTTAGACAATTAAGATTAATAAAACTTCTTGTTTGCCACACTTTGTGTGTGTGTGTGTGTGTGTGTGTGTGTGTGTGTTGGTGAGATAATCTCCCTTTCATGGTTCTCTAAAGAACCGAAAAATGACTTATCGAAGAACAACTGTCTTCATGGCGTCATCCTTATACTTCTCGTTCGCGAATCAATATTCGTTGGGCGGGGGTCTCCGTTTCCAATAGTGTTGGTGCCTAGATACAAGTTATCTTTGTGTCACACTCCTATCTAACCTGATTTACCTGGCTTTTCAGGAATTGGTGTCTTTGCGTGACCACGTGATCACGAGGTTCGCATCAAGAAGTTAAAGAGAAAATGGAAACAATACAAGCACTACTACGAAGCCTTTCATGTCGTCGTTCGCTATTTGATGAATTCTATTTTTACATATTGTGTTATAATTAACGTCATTTACAAACTGACCATTGGATATTTTCATGTCACATTTCGTTCGGAAGTTACACCTAGAAAAGTGAAACTATATAAATGTGGGATTTCTTCAACACCGTGTTTCTCCTTTATATACCGTTGGATTACTACTAAATTTTGAAGAGAGGTACAAAAGAGTAGGATATATTACCTATGAATGGTGGAGATTGGAAACAAAGTCACCATGAAGAAATGGTTCATCTTTAACAATAAGGGTTTAAAAAAACTTGATTTCCGGGTTAGTTTAGTATAAAGGCAATTGGGTCTAATTTACCCGTTGGATCATTTTGATTTTGAGATATGTTATGAATGACTTCGAGTTATATATGATTTCTATTGTGTTTGAACATATTGATGGTTAAGGATGTATTTCCTTTTGAATTTGCTGCTAGTGTGTGAGAAATTTAGGAGACTTTAATTAAGTATATGTTTTGATGAAATTAGACTTGTGTGGATAGGTTTAGTATAAATGTTTGATAATGGAAGTTTGATTTGAACAAAGGTGTTAAAGATAACAATGAGAGGACAAAACTAAAGGAAATATGAAAGAAAATGGAAAAAAAAATACCAAGAGGAAACCTATACTTAGAGTTGGCCATCCATGAACCAAAAGGACGGATGACTTTTGATTTGAAAAATGTTTATGATGCATGCTTAAAATTCATATACAGACCATATTTTGATTAGAATGGGTTATTGATTGAGTTAATAATGCATTATAAGCGTTCTTGAATGAGAGGAGGGGTGACTAGAGAGAGACCTTGTTGCATGAATATACTTGAAGAATGGTGTTTTATTTGTTTTAGTGATATAATGATTATCATAGGGGTCTATGAAAAAATCTTATTTTATTGCATGGTTAAAACTTAGAATATAACTAGGAACTTGTAAATTGTGGTTTAAGTGAAAAAAATGAAGTAATTGGAATGAAAGAATTTAGGGAATATAGGCATGAAGAGTTCGGCCAAATAGGGTGATCTAAGGAAACTTGCAAAATATGTGCTCTTGTATAAACATAAGGAGAAATGTTGTTCAAAATAGAGAAAGAATTTAATGTTTGGACTTGTCATGATGATAATGGTAGGAAATGGTTTATATGATTTATGTAATTAGAATTAGTATTATTTGTTCGACATGAATTATATGAATTATAAGAGAGAATGTTAGAGAAATTGTTACCATTGATCCTTACTTATAAGCATCATTATATTTTAACATGGATTATTGGATAGAGTAGAGATGTAAGGACAAGACCTTACTTGACTAAAAACAAAATATAAAAGGTAGTAGGAAACTTGTGAGGGTTGTTGTCAAACCTATAGAATGAGAAACTGAACAATTTTGTTGTCAAACTTTCAATGATATTAGGAATTAAAAATGATAAAATTTAAAATATGTTTTTTCATGAAAGTTGTAGCCATGGATATTACCTTTCAAATAAAATAGACCTTGCTTAATTTGGAGTTCTATAACTTTATATATGAGCCAAAAACAGGGTAAAGGGTTAAATTGACTAAAATCTGGACAGATTTTGAATGCTACTATGATTGTTTATTTTGAGCATTAAAATGATGTAATTTAGAATTGGTTTCTAAATGAAAGTTGAAAAACTCTAATGCTTGGTTGGAATTGTTGTTATTTTGAAAGTCTTAAAATTAAAACTACAAGAATAAGTTATATGATTTATCATTAGAAAAATATATTGAAGAAATTGTATATATGACAGTGTGTGTAAATTTGAGATACATGGTATGGATGTGCTAATGATTCAAATTAATTTATGGTGTGAGTTGTAATGATTGTTTAATTTGGAAATTGTAAGAGAAGCATTCAGAAAGAATCAAGGTGAGGGTCGTCTCCTTGCTTCTATAATTGTTTAAATTTTTGTAATGATAGAATGTAATAAACATTATATGTATTTTGTACTACTATGGATCACAAGAAATATTTTTATGTAAATATTGTCTATAAGCATAAGGAAGATTGTTATATGAATATGGTTTACGGGAATGAGAAGTATTGATATGTGAGTATTGTTTATAGGAATGAGAAGTATTAATATGTGAATATTGCCTACGGGCGTGATAATTATCATGACTTGAATATTGCCTACAAGTAGGTGAAATATTATTCTTGTGTGAATGTTACGTATAGTGTGTGTGTGTGTGTCTATATATACCTGTTGGGATCTAGTGACATCAACGAGGTTCATGTCCGAGATAATTTATTTAATATAGCTGAAGGTTGGTGGCATCTATGTTCAGATGACCGGGACAAATAGTTAGTTTAGTTGATTCAAAAGGATACAAAGGTATTAATATGGCATGATTGTTGGAATATTAAATTTATATAGAAGTTAAAGTATGAACCATACTTGAGCTTCAAATGAAGAATTTAATCCATTATCTGGAATGACTAAATAAGTTAAGTGGTAATGAACATGTTTTATTTATTTAATTATTTTATCATAATCTAACATGATGAAATAATCTAATTGTCAGGTCCCTCTCATATCAAGGTTGACTAGTAGATTTTATCATGCTACTTTTCAATATAAATATGGATAGCGTAAGCCATAGATGTTAAGTGAATATATTTTAGGATTTTGATACTTTCTCTTGGACTTGTAATTTTGTTTATGGTAATAACATTATCATTAACTTGTATTTCTTTTGTCAAGTTTATGAACTTTTATTGATACGATCCAGACAATGAAAAAACAATCATATTTCGATTTTGATGTAAAATGCGCAACTATTCAATTTCATGACAACAGTCATAATTCTCAATTTGACCATTGGATCAGACTAAAATTTTACGTGGAGTCGCTTGACATGTTGTCCTACCTTAGGTTAAATCATATTGTAATTTATCAAAATTGATATTCTGGTTTTTTAAGGTGAAATCACAAAATATATCAATTTTCAACTCATTTGGATATAGTTTGGTTTTGGTTCCAAATTCATGTTTTAAAGGGGCTCATTCGCGTCAATTTTGTATTCATATATCAAATCTGAAATTAAATCAAACTTGATATCCTGCTTTTTTGGCGTGAATTCGCTCTAAATATCTAATTTCAGACCATTTAGAAGTCATTTGGTTTAGGGTCCTTTTTTAGGTCTATAGGGATTTGTTACGTTCATCAATTGAAAATCCATGTAATTTTTTGTCAGTTTTCAGTCCTTAGTGTCTTCTTACTTTCTTTATTATCATCAACTTTCGTTTTAGGTTCTAATATCAAAAAAAATTTCAAACGGAGTATTACAATAAGGATTTCATGTATTCTGATGAGGTATTGTGGCAAAAGAAGAGGAGGATTCAAAAGGAGAGGTGGTATCAAAGGGAGAGAAATAAAAAAATTAATGTTCTAAAAAAAACCAAGAGTCTATCCTATATTTTAGGGGAGATGCAACAAGAACTTGATACGTTAATGACATTAGTCGATGCCCAGCAAACTTCAGAATGAGCAAAAACGCTGCAATGAAGATAGACGAAAGAGAAGGGTTGCTACCTTTATCCAAAGTTGTTGACGACGATTATTGGCAAGAAAAGAATTCCAAAAGCTTAAAAAAAAAGGCTAAAACTTTTTTCCTTATCCCTATTAATGATTTGAGAATGATTCATCTTGAAGAGGGAGGAATGATAAGATCCGAGCAACGAAAAAACAATCAAATTCGGATTCTGATGTAAAATGCGCAACTGTCCAGTTTCACAGTAATAATCATAATTCTCAATCCAATCATTGAATCGGGATGAAATTTTACATGGAGTTTCCTTACATGTTCTACCTTGGGTTAAAATTTCAAGTCAATCGAATTTCAGGAAGGCATCACAATATTGGTTAACAAAAGCTATATGAATTTTGTTATTTACTTTCTTTTGACTTATGGACTTTTCTATTTGGCTAGGATTCTTTTCCTACAAGGATGTGGCAGCTGGTTTTGAAAATTTTCTAGTCTTGTAAGGATATTTAATGGACAACAACATAATTTTCATGTGTGATATGGACTTCATATTAATGTGGAATCCTTATGGTGTATGGAAACAATTATTGTATCCTTATTATAATAGGAATCTATCATTAAATAAGTTTCCAAGTCAGTTAAGAATACTTTGCAAACAAAGAAACTAAAGAGGAGGCAACTTCAAATTTGATTCTCCTAGCTTATACGAAACTTCTGAAGGACAACAAATCTGATCCTATCATATTTAGGATATTAAATTCAGATTTATTATTATTATTATTATTATTATTATTATTATTATTATTATTTTCTTCTTCTTAGTTTAGGTTTATTTATATTATTTGGGTTTAATTGTAAGTGAGCATCATATAAGTCCACATACCCTTACGTTTGTTTCAGTCTAGAATCTGTATAAATAAAGGCATAACCAGACATGTAAGTTAGACAATTAAGATTAATAAAACTTCTTATTTGCCGCACTTTTTATGTGTGTTTGTAAAATACTCTCCCTTTCTTGGTTCTCTAAAGAACTGAAAACGACTTATCGAAGAACAAATGACTTTGTGGCATCATCTTTATACTTCTGCTTCGCAAATCAATATTCATTGGGTAGGGGTTTTCATTTCAATAGTGCTGGTGTCTGGGTACAAGTTATCTTTGTTCCACTCCTATCAAACCTAATTTACTTGGCTTTCTAAGAATTTTTGTATTTGCGTGTAGGTTGCTTAACCGTGTGTTCAAGAGGTTCCCATCATCTACTTAAATCCATGGGAATGTAGATAAAACTTTATATGTATGTTTTTATATAAATGTTAGTATTTCTTATATTCTTTAGGAAAATGTGTCTCTCAAATTATAGGTTCACTAAATTCTTATTTGAATTATATTTAATTCATAAATATTTAAAGATATGTCATCTTGTGTTGTACTGAGATGGGATACAGTCCAAGATGGTTGGGCCTTGATAGTAGTGATGACTATGATATAGAAATATAGAGATGTCGATAACGTAGCATGCTTGAAAAACATTTGAAACTCTACTAAATATTTAGCAGGGATAAAACAAAATGGCCCTATTTTCAAGAAAGTGTTACAAATTTTTTGCTCAGTTTGCCTATGAAAATTCAGGATGTTATATATCACTAAAATTAGCACTCTCTTAAAAAGAGACCAACGAGTTGGAGAGAAAGAAAAGCCTTTATCCTCTTCAACTTCTCTTAAACCTACCCTCACCAAATAAGCCAAGAGAAAAGTGAGTTAGAAAACTTAAAATAAGTACTTCAACTCCGACCAAGAGAGACGAAAGGACTTGTTAGAGTAAATTAGAATAAGAACAAGAGAAATAAAAGAGAAAGGAAGAAGAAAAACATGAAGGGGTGTCCAAGGGAGATAAAAAAACACAAGTTAAGGTTACATTAAACATCTTTTAAACAAAAACTGTAAGTAGCTTTAAGAATTTTTAGATTAGTTAGGGTTCTTGAATTAATTTGGGTTAAATGAAGAACTTGAATGATTATGAAATAGAAAGGGAATAACTTAGAAATATAGCATTATTATCTAGAAAATAGTAACGAATTAAAAGTGAAATTAAGTCTCTATTTAGCCAAAAAGAAGAAAATGAAGAAGAAAGTTGTTCAATGTGTGTTTATGCATATAATTAATTATTTAACCCCTTTTCCATCATTTTAATGATTATTAACAGTCAAGAAACTCACTATAAATCTCCCTTCTAGACTAAAAAACACAACGAAAGAGAGAGAGAAGAGAGAGAGAGAAAAGAGAGAGAGAGTGGTGCTGTTGGAGCTACATCTACTCCGTCCACCGTTGGATTGTTCTCATTTCTGACTATGTTGTTCCTTCCAACCTTCTCTCAACATTGACCGAACGGATTTGTTATCCAATCAACGAGGTAAGAGATATTGATCTCGCAATATTTCTACTATTCTGCATTTTCAGTTCTGGAACTATGGAGAAGTGGTGAAGTTGCAGCATAGTTAATGGATTCTCATAGACATGAAGGGCTTTACCTTATGTGAAGATTAAATCACAGTTCTTTGGAAAAAGTTTCATCTTTTCTTGCTAGTTCAGAGTGGTTTGTCATAGCTTGATCTCCTTTGTTCACCGTTGGATC